>WNGG01004045.1_pt1 | contig 16484 bp, 17 predicted proteins | sample 5400661 | NCBI WGS metagenome assembly WNGG01 (sample SAMN13153372, study PRJNA577476) | soil metagenome | isolation source: 100 cm soil or saprolite under Garry oak tree replicate 1 | place: USA:California | collected 2016-06-15 | reverse complement strand
CTCGACTTTCGCAGTTTTAGGTGGTCACGCCGCCGCTGCGGACCAGGCCCTGAGGACGGCCTGGATTTCGGTGTCGGTGGGCTGAGCTGGGTTTGCTGGCGAAAAACGAGCTGCGATCAGGGTCCGCCGGAGCTTGATCACCATGTCTTCGAAGGCCGGCTCGGTCTTTTCCTGGTACCACGGCTGCTCTTGGCGGCGGGTGTCGATGTCAGCCGGGTCATAGCCGTGCATGGCATACCAGCACACGATCAGCGTGTGCACTAGCAACGCGAACGGCACGGTCCGCTCCACCGCCTTGCGGGTACGGTTGCGGGCCTCGCCGGCGCCCAGCACGTTGCGTGAGTCACTGTAGGAAACCTCGATCGGCCACCGCCTGGCATAGCGGGCCACGATCGCGTCCGGGTGCTCGCCGGCGGTTGCGACGTCGGTGGTGACCAGCGCCAGGCTGTAGCCGGTGGTGGTGTGCTCATCACGCGACAGCACCACGGTCACCGGGCGGGTGTGAAAGGAGCCGTACCACAGGCACTTGATCGTGGCGGTGTGCTTGATGTCGGTCCGGCCGCCGTAGGTGATGACCTCATGGGTGGTCCAGGTCGCGTTTTTGGCCAGGTCAGCGGGCTTTCCCAGACGCTCGCCCTTCGTCTTGGGCCGGCCGCGCTTGCCGGTGCGAGGCGGCGCCAGGTCATACAAGACCGCGGACACGGGCAGCCGGCACGTCCAGGTCACGTTCCCGGGCAGCGTGCGCAGCGCGGGCCCGTGGTAGGCGGCGTCCCCCACGGCATGCAGGATCCGGCCGGGGAACGCCCTCGCCAAGATCGCGACCAGGTCAGCGGCGACCTTCACCTTGGACGGCCCGGCGTTCTTGCCGGGCAGGTGCAGGCGGGCCAGCACCGGAAGGCACCAGGTCCGCGAGCAGAACGACAGCCCGACCACGATCCCCGCGGTGACGAAACAGTTACCATAGGAGAGTTTCTGCAGGTTCCGGGCACTGCCGTCGTGCTGCCACCCGGCCCCGTATGTCCTGCTTCCGGTGCGCACGGACACCGAATCGTCCAGCGCGATCATGATGTCGGCCCCGGGATCGAGGAACATCATCACGACCAGGAACGCCACCGTGACCCGACCTCGTCCAGCTCCCAGCGGGCCCGGGAGAAGAAGTAGTGCGCGCGGTCGTGCGGCCAGCGCAGGCACGCGCCCAGCAGCATGCCGCACACCGTGCGCCGCCGGACCTGCCCGGCCAGGCCGGCGACCAGGCCGCAGAAGGTGGTGAACGCCGGCGCGGTGAAACACGGGCGCACGGTCATCAGCACGCCCAGCAGCGAAACCGGTAGATTCAGCGACGGAAGCACCGGCGGGTTCCCCCGGCAGAGGCGGACATCAGCACCGCCGATGCTTCCGTCTATCCCGTCCTAGATCACGGATCTTGGACCCAGCTCGTCCGGCGTGTCGCGATCACCCCATCCGCGCAGATAGCCCCTCATGACCACGGACGCCAGAAAAGTGCGAAACTCGAGTGCCGAGTATAAATGCCTACTATTCTGAGCGGATTTTGCCAGCCGCGGCGGGCGGAATATCCGGTTCGGTGGCCGGGCTCGGCCGCGAGCATGCTGGGCTACGCCGGGGCCACTCAGGTCCGGTTGTCCGGATGCCTGACACGGGACCGGCGTGGCGGGTGCGCGTGCCGTCCTAGGTGACGAATCCCTGGAAGGGGAGGTGGCGGCCGGTCTCGGAGTAGTACCCGCCGGCCGCGCAGTTGCCCGCCGAGGCGCACGACACCGATTCGACCCCGGCGTACCGGCCCTCGTTCAGGGAACCCAGGCCGGGCACCGTGATCGCCTTGCGCCAGACGCCGTTCTTCTCGCTGACCACGAAACCCTGGTTGCCGCCCCCGGTCTCGTAGTCCCCGCCGGCCGCGCAGTTGCCCGCTGAGGCGCACGACGCCGACAAGACGTCGGAAAACCGGAAGGCCAGTGCCCCCAGGCCGGGTACGCTGATGGCCTTGCCCCAGACGCCGTTCTTCTCGCTGACGACGAACCCGAAGTTGTAAGCGTAATCGTAGTCCCCGCCGGCGGAGCAGTTGCCCGCCGAGGCGCAGGACACCGAGTAGACCGATGCCGCCCCGTTGATGTTCAGGTTCCCGGCGGTTTCCCGGGCGGCGGCCCAGGTTCCGTTCACCTCGCTGATGACGAACGCCTGGTAGTTGTCCGAGCCATCCCTGTACCCGCCGCCGGCGGAGCAACTGCCTGCCGAGGCGCACGACACCGAGCCAACGCTCGCTTCCCCGCCGACGTTCAGGGCTCCGGCGACTTGCTGGGCGGCGCCCCAGCTGCCGTTCCTCTCGCTGACCACGAATGCCTGCGTGGCGCCGGAGGTGTCGGTGGAGTAGTCCCCGCCGGCGGAGCAGTTGCCTGCCGAGGCGCACGATACCGAGTTGACGGCGGCGGTCCCGCCCTTGTTCAGGGTCCCCAGGCCGGGCACCTCGATCGCCTGGCGCCAGCGGCCGTTCCTCTTGACGGCCACGAACCCCTGCTGATGGCCGCCGCCGTCTGTGTAGGCTCCGCCGGCCGCGCAGCTTTCTGCCGAGGCGCACGAGACCGAGCTGACGGCGGCGTTCCCGCCCTTGTTCAGGGTTCCCAGGCCGGGCACCTCGATCGCCTGGCGCCAGCGGCCGTTGCTCTCGCTGACCGCGAACCCCTGCTGATGGCCGTCGCCGTCCCGGTAGAACCCTCCGGCCGCGCAGGAGCCCGCCGAGGCGCATGACACCTGGTAGACCTGGGCCGGCCCGCCCTTGTTCAAGGCCCCCAGGCCGGGTACCTCGATCGCCTGGCGCCAGCGGCCGTTGCTCTCGACGGCCAGGAACCCCTGCTTACCGTGGTTCTGGTAGTACCCGCCGACCGCGCAGTTGCCCGCCGAGGGACACGACACCGACAGGACGTCGGCGTGCCGACCCTTGTTCAGGGCCGCCAGGCCGGGCACTGCGATCGCCCGGCCCCACGTGCCGGCCGCCCGGAGGGCCGCAGCCTGCGCGCCCGCCGCGCCCGGAACCGCCAGCGGCCCGGCACCCAACAACGCAGCCGCACCCGCCACAAATCGGTTACTCGTCGTGGATGCGAGTAGCGCTAACGAAATAATGAGTTGCCGTCGTCCGCCGCAGACTGTTGAGACGTTCTACTTCACGGAATGCCTCGTCTTCATCAAAGATGACCTTGACTACTTTGATCAGAAGTTCAGCTCTCCCTTCGGCCGAAGAGGCGAGGCTTCCGTCGTATCTGACGATCGCGTAGCCGGTGCGCATTGACTGTCGACTCACTACTTGCCACCTTGAGTCAAGGATCCCAGGTAGTCTCCGTTCGGGCCATAGACATTCCCAGACATGTCGAACGTGACATTTTCGTCGCCCCGCAGGCCATTCTCAAGTTTGATCTCATGCAAGCGCTCGCTCGCGACGTTGGGGTCGATGCTGTTGTATTCCTTTAGGCGCTGGAAGATGTATTGTTCATTAGTCGTCGTGCGTGCGCTCTTCGACAGGTCGTTTAGGTTTCGCGGGCTCGGTGGCGAGTCCGCGGATGGGCAGGTACCGCCGTTGGCAGGGGGTCCAGAAGCCAAAGCATAGCCTGCGGCGCCGATTCCGGCGCCGAGTGTGGCGCCGCTGAGGAGGACGTCGACGCTGACGCCTGCTGCGAGGGTGCCGCCGCCGGCCAGCGCGAGGGCGCCGCCGGATGCGATTCCGCAGGGCTCGGCGATGATGCAGGCTGTTACGGCGACACCGATCAGGGCGCCGATGCCGACGTTGCACCAGAAGCCGCACAGGCCGGTGAGGTCGGTGCCGTTCAGCGGGTCGTCGGAAATGTAGTTGTAGGGTGCCTGGGTCAGGTCGAGGAGCGGGTCGGTGGTGAGGAACTGGCCGGTGGCGGGGTCGTATTAGCGGTTGCGGAGGTAGTACAGGCCGCTGGCGTCCTGGCGCTGGCCACCCGCCGCGCCCTGGGCTTCCAGCTGGACGGGACCGGCCAGCTGCTCGGGCAGTTCGCCGTCTTCGCCGAGGCCGCAGGCGCGGACACGGTCACCACCGAGCTGGCGCTGGCCTGGGCCACGCTGCCCGCGGCCAGGTCCCGGGCCTGGCACGCCCAGCGGCTGTCCGCGGCGACGTCACCGTGCTGGCCGGCTACGAGGAGCACGGGCGGCTGCGCGGCGGCACCGCGGAGGAAGCCGCCGAGCAGGCGTACCGCGGCTGGCTCGCCGACTACCTGGCCGGCCTGGACACCGTGCTGGTCGCCCGGACCGAGGACCAGGCCCGCGAGCTGTCCCGCCGCGCCCGCGATGACCTGATCCGTTACGGCCGCGTTGCCGATGGCCCGCAGGTCCGCCTCGTCGCGGGCGAGTCCGCCAGTGCCGGGGACCTGGTCACCGCTCGCCGCACCAACCGGCAGATCCCGGCCGGGCAGAACGGCCGGGACCTGGCCAACCGCGATATTCTGCTGATCACCGCCACCCCCGCCGGGCACGGCGGCGACCGCGTCGCGGTGCGCCGCCTGCTGGACCGCGACCCGGCGACCGGGCAGGCCCGGTGGTCGGCGCCGTTCGGAGTGCCGCAGCGGTATCTGGCCGCGCACTCGAGTCTGGCCTACGCCACGACCGCGCACGCCGCGCTCGGGCGCACCACCGACACCGCCCACGTCCTGGTCGACGGGCTGGCCGGCCGGCAGGGCCTGAATGTCGCGATGAGCCGGGGCCGGGAAGCGAACTACGCCTACTGCATAACGCAGAGCCCCGGGCTGGCCGACGTCGCCGCGGGCAGCGGTCGCGCGCCGGAACTGGACCGCGCCATCGGGCTGGACCGCGAGCGCGCCGGATTGCCGCCCGAAGCGAGCCGGCCGCCGCGCACCCGCGATGGCGACACCGGGCCGGTCCTTGATCCGGTGACGGTCATGGCCCAGGTGATGGCCAGGGACGGCAGCGAGCTGTCGGCCACCGAGACGCTGGAACGCGAGCTGGCCCGCGCCGACGACCTCGGCGTGCTCGGCGCGATCTGGGACGACCTGGTCCGCCGCGAGCAGCACGCGAGGTTCGGGCAGGCGCTCCGCGCGGCGCTTGGCGGCGACCTGGCCGAGCAGGCTCTCGATGACCCCGCGCTGACCTGGCTGTGGCGGACGCTGCGTGAAGCCGAGGCCGCCGGCCTGGACGGCTGCCAGGGGCTGCACCAGGCCGTCGCCGCCAGGACCATGACCGGCGCCCGTGACGTAGCCCGCGTCATCGACTCCCGGGCCCGCCGCATGCTCCGCGGCGCCCGGCCGCAGCCACCGGGCTGCTGGGCTGGCCGCGTGCCCGGAACCGGCCCGCAGGAGTTGAGGGACTTCCTCCGCGAGCTGGCCGCGGCGATGGATGACCGGACCCGCAGGCTCGGCGAGCACGCCGCCCAGACCCAGCCGCTGTGGGCCCGCCAGGCGCTCGGCCCGCTCCCGGGCGACCCGGCCGCGCGGCTGGACTGGGAACAGCGCGCCGGCGTCATCGCCGCCTACCGGGAACGGTACCGGTACGGCCATCCCGCCGACCCGATCGGTCCCGAACCCGCGCAGGCCAGTCCCGAGGCACGCGCCACCTGGCACGGCGCGCTCGCCGCGGCCGCCCGGATCGACGGCATCGGCCTGCGGCACTGCACCGACGGCGACCTGTGGCTTCGCCGCGGAACCTACGAACGCGAAACCGCCCGGGCACCACCGCGCGTCACCCCAGAACTGCAACTCGCCCGCACCGCCGCCCGGGACGCCCACGTGCACGCCGTCCGCGCCGAACACGAAGCCGCGTCCGCCCGCGACCCGCAGGCAGCGATCCGGCACCGCGAACTGGCGCGCCGATGGCGGACCGTCGAGACCAAGGCAGGAACCGAGCTGCGGCTGCTCACCCAGGTGCAGGAAACCCGGCGGAACTGGGAACAAGTCACCGATGCAACCCGCCGCATCGCGGTGGCGGCGGACCTGGAGCTGAGGCGCCGGCACCCCGGCCGGCCAGTCGCCGCTCTCCGCCCGCACCACGCCGAAGCCGCTGCCCGGCGCTGGTGGGAACCGGCGACCGAGGCAGGCAGCAACGGAGAGTGGATGCAGGACACCCTCGACGGGCCGGCCGCGCGGCGCAAGACCGGCAATCGGCATCGGCCCGAGCAGCAGCCCGTCCCGGCCCGAAGGCCGCAGCCTAACGGGCTGGCCGTACTCGGACTTACTCCCGAGACCGCCGACATGCAGGTCCCCGCTCAGCTGCTGCGCACCTGGCGGGACGCGCAAGCAACTCAACGCGAGCTTGACGAGCTGGTCAGTCTCCGCCTGCCCGCGGAGGAACCCGACCTGGAGCCCGGCCAGGCGTGGCCCGAGCAGGCCCGCCGTCAGCGTGCGGCCATACTCCAGCCCTCGCAGCCGGAGATCAGGCCTGCACAAGAAGTACTGGAGTCGTTCCAGGCCGCTAACGCTGGTCCTGGCCGCACCGAGTCTGAGAGAGAGGCTGGATGAAAAACTCGAGCCGCAATACCGTCAGACCTGTGACTACGGTCGACCTGCCTGAGATGCTGCCGCCGCCAGTGACCAGGTCCCGGCAGTACGTAGCAGCCGTCCTGGCGCAGAGCCTGCTCGAGACCGGCGGGGACGGCCGCGCGGCGCTCGCCTGGTCCTGGGCGCTGACCGGCACGCGGCCGTCCCCGGTCACCTTGGCGCTGCCCCCGGGCGAACCACCATCCCGCGAGGCCATCCTCGCCGAGGCGGACGCGGACCCCGAGGGCTCAACCGCGCCGCCGGGCGTCCCGTCGGACTACTGCGACCAGCTCGGCGACGCCCGAGGGATCCTGACCTGGCTGACCGGCGTCAGCGACGAGATCCCCGTCGACGACGAGCACCGAGGCCGCTTCATTGGCGCCCGCGACGACTACGCGCCCACCGACGAGGAAATCCACCAGGTCCGCAGCGCTGCCCTGCGCAGCCTCGCGGCCTTCGACTTGCCAGAACCCATGGACCCGGCCGCCGCCGCCGACCCCTGGCGATGGGAACCCAAATGGATGAACGCCGCATGGCAGCGCGGCATCCGAGACCTCCTCGACTGGGTCCTCGGCGACCTGCCCGGCTCACCACTGACCGGCCGGCCGATTCGTCGCCCGGCAGCGTACGACCTAAGTCAAGAAGACCTCGCCGCCGAAGAAGCGATCGCACTTAGCCGCCAAGAGGCCAGTTCGCGGCGCCGGACTGCCCGCATGCCGCCCCGGTACTGCGAAGCCATCCAGGCGGCGATTTGCTGGCTTCGCGGCGAGACTGTCCGATCACCCATCCAATCTGATGGCCGCGGCTCCTATGGCCCGGTCGGCGCACCGAAGTCCGCGCGGCACAGCCACGCTGCGTGGCACGGAGCCGAACCAGAACTGGGGCTAAAGCGCACATAACGCCGATTATTTGCCGGAGTCGGGTCGACTTCGCGGACAGCTGATCGCGCGCAGATCTTCCTGATCTGCGCGGCTGCCGGTGGCGCCTGCAAGCATGATTGCCACTAGATCTGCCATTGGTTTGATCTTGTGCTGACGGGACAGCCCGGCTTGCCCGCCCCGCCGGGGTCCCATGCCCAACTTGTGATGCTCGACCCTTCCGCAGCCGGAAGGGGATGGTGGCTTGCACCCGGCGCTAGCCATCCGCGTTCAGTTCCGCACCCGCCTGGCCCGCGCCGCAACCCGAGCGTTCGGCTGTCGGTCAGCCTCCCGCGTAGTAAGCAGGCTCACGAGCCGACTCCAGCCGGCCGCTCCGGCCTTCTGCCCGCGGAGCAACGCGGTTCTTTAACCCGTCCCGGTTGCCAGGCTTGCCGAGCCGCCTGACGCCTGGCTGCGGCCGCCATGGCCCGGGCGGCGTACCTCATGCCGTCCACGGGTACATCAGGCCGCTCCCCGCGATCCTGGTAACAAGACAGCGCGGAAACGGCATACAACAAGCGGGTGACGATGACAACGCCGGTCGGCGGGCCAGGTGGGCCTGGGGAGAAATCGGATGCCGAGTTGCTGCAGGGCTCGGTAGAGGACCCCGAGCTGTTCGGGATCTTCTACGACCGGCACGTATCGGCTCTCCTGTCCTTCTTTTACAGGCGCACCGCAAGCGGGCAACTGGCGGCCGACCTGACCGCGGAGACCTTCGCGGAGGCGTTCTTGTCCCGGGGCCGGTACCGCAATACGGGCGCCCCTGCTCGGGCCTGGCTCCTGGGGATCGCCCGCCACGAGCTGAGCAGGAGCATCCGCCGCCAGCAAGCGGACAGCCGCGCGCGCAAGCGGCTCGGCGTGGCACGGACGCTCGTCGAAGACCCGGATTTGGAAAGAATAGAAGAGCTTGCCGACATCCGGCCCCTGCGAAGTGCCATTCAGGAGGCAGTGAGGCGGCTCCCTCCGACCTTGTCAAGCGCAGTTATCCTGCGTGTCGCGAACGACCTGCCCTATCCAGAGGTGGCCCGGCGGCTCGGATGCTCCGAGAACGCGGCACGGGTGAGGGTCAGCCGGGCGCTCGCGCGCCTGGAAGAGTTTCTGGGAGAACTCTGATGGACAACCAATATGATTTCATCAGCCGGCTTCGCAGGGATCTGGTCGAGAGCATTGAGCGGCGACGCGGGAGTTGGCGGGCCAAGCTTGCCGACCGAATCCGCAGCAACCAGCCGTCCTACCGCTTCCTCGGAATAATCGTCGCATCCGTGCTGGTCGTGAGCGGTATCGTCTTCCCAGTGCTGCAGCTCTCAGGTGTCATGCTGAGCAGCGCAGCGGCCAAATCTGCTCCCGCTCAACCGGTCCCGACCGCGTCTATCCAGCTACCCAGGGGAGTAACCGCGATCGTGACCGGGTACTCCGGCGTCTGGGCTTCGACACTAGGCGGCTCAGTCGTGCGAATCGACCCATCAACCAACCAGATTGCGGCAACGATCCCTGTATCTGGAATCGGGGACTTCAGCAGACTCGCCGCGGCCGCGGGCGGCATCTGGGTGACACACTCCGGGTCGGTTGCCCGAATCGACCCCATGACAAATAGCGTGACCGCGAACATCGGCGTGGGCGGTACCCTGCTGGGGATCGCCGCAAGCGAGGCGGCTGTCTGGGTGACCAGGCAGGGAACGTCGGGAAGCGAACTGGTGACAATTGATCCCACGACAAACCAGGTCAGCGGGCAGCCCATATCTTTGCCTGACAGCGCGACAGATCTCGCCTACCTGCAAGGCAAACTGTGGGTCGACATCTCGAACAACGGCGGCTCCGGGGTGTCGGTGGACCCCGCCACGGGCCAAGTCTCGAATGCCCCCGAATCGAGCATCCCCGAGGCCGCCTTCGATAACAGCCTGTGGGCCCCGGCGTGGACAGGCGTTGACCGGATCGACCCGGACACGAACGCGGTGGTGGCTGAAATCCCGCTCGCGCGGGTAGTGCAAACGGGAGCAGGACTCAACGGAGTCTGGGCGCTCACCGCGACAGGCTCGACCTCTCCGACCCTCTACGAACCCGACCAGAGCAGACCTGCGACGTTGGTGCTGGTTGACCCGTCCACAAATTCGGTCGTCGGAACCCCGGTCAGCGTCGGGATCTCTCCCGCGTACATGGCCGTAGGAGACGGCGCGGTGTGGGTGGCGCAGTACGACAGCGGCATCGTGACACGCGTCGACCTGGCGGGTTGAGGGCTGCCGGCCAGCCGCCGGCCGACTTCATCACCTTGGTACGCCCGAACGTGCCTCGCGGCCTCGACAGGATCAGGCGAACAAGGGTTCGCCCGCAGCGACAGCGCTGCACCCGCCCTCCCCGCGGATGACATCCTGACTGACCGCGATCAGGCCCACCCGCAAGCAAGAGAGGGATCCCGCGCAGACCTGGCGGCCGGCAGTCACCAACCCGACGCGGAGTCATAACGTCTGATCTGGACGTTGCCGCTACCTGCGTCCGAGAGGTGGCCGCCGACATGCAGATCGAGCCGATTGCGCGCTTGTCGTGTGGTGTCACGCTGCGGCCCGGCGGCCGGGTGTTGCCGCTCGGGGCTGATGAGTGCCGGGGCTGCCGGGGTGGTGGCGGCCCGGGCAGGGGCTGGCCGAGCCCTGCCGTTGCGGTGAGGATCTCAAGCAGGGCGGCGGCGATGACGATGTGCGCCAGCAAGCGAGGGCTTGGCGATCACCGGCTCCGGCGCAGCCAGAGCGGGTTCCACACGACCCGCGGCGGCACGGACCGGAGGATGAGACTCAGATGGCCGTGGTTCCAGCGCCAGATCTCCGGACGCCGTGCGCCGCTGTTCTCGAGGAGCACCGCGTTGCCCGTCCGGTTCACGGCGATGCTCACGTCACCGCCGATCTGCTGTCCGGGAAGCCGGAACAGCCTGTGGGCCCGGCCATCGTGCCAGCGCATGACCCATTCCCCGGATCTGCGGATCGTATTGAGCCACTTGACGAAGGTCAGCCGGCCGTGGACGTCAAAGGCCGGGTCGAGGCACTCGTCGTTTCCGCGGGCGCAGGGGGACGGGACGGAGCGGCGCGCGAAGGGGACAGTCCGCGCGCGCAGGGCATTGATCACCGAGAGCCCGTTGATCGCGGCGGCGGGCGCCGCAGCGACCGCCAGGTGCGTATCGTCAGGCGCCCAGCTGAGCTGGGCCGTGCCGATCTGGTTGCTTCCCCGCAGGTCGTTGCGCGCCAGCAGGATCCGCCGGGTGCTCCCGGTCCGCCGGTTGCGGACCACGATCCGGACCAGCCGGCCGCAGCGTGAGCTCACGGTGTAGGCCACCATCCGGCCATCCGGGCTGAACGCGATGCCGGGCGTCCGCAGGCCAGCCCGCCGCGAGCGGCCGCCGGCAGTCGGCACCTTCCGCAGCACCGGGCCCGCGAACCCGGTGTCCGGGCACCTGCCGGGGGCCGGCGCGTCCTGGTTGTAGTAGTACAGCCACCGGCCGTCGGGGCTGACCGACACCGGGACCGGGCCGGGCGCGCTGCGCACCAGCCAGCGCAGCAGCCGGCCATCAGATGAGGAGAACACCGCCAGACCACGCGGGCCGGGTCTGAAACTGCGAGCCACGGCCGCGACGAAGGCGGCCGGATAGCCGCCGCCGGCACGTGTGCCGCGCAGTGCCCGTGACCGCGGCACCGCCGGCTGCGACAAGCCTGCCGTCCGACCGGCGTGATAACCGGCCGGCCTTGCGGTTCTCGCGCCGCCGCCGGCCATGCTGCAGCCAGCGGCGGCCGTCACCGCAAGGATGACGAGGGCAATCCCGCAGACCCGCAGGCCCTTCCTGGCCACGATGCGCCTCTGTTCGGCCGTCTATCTGACATTGTGACGCATGCCGCTGCGCATCGGTTACGCACGGTGGCTGCGCGCCGCGTTCGCCGACACGCGGTGGGACATCCACGACGTGGCGACGGACGACGACATCGTCGTCATCCGCAGCACCGCATCGAGCCGTCACACCGGGCCGTTCGTCCTCTACGACGAGTCAGGGGACGTGGAGCAGGTCATGCCGCCGACCGGCCAGGCTTGCTCCATCACTCAGACCCACTGGTTCCGCGTCGCCGACGGCAAGGTGATCGAGCACTGGGCGAACCGAGACGATATGGGCATGGCGCAGCAGCTCGGCTGGGTACCGCCAAGCCCGCGCTACCTGATCCGCACGGCGCTGGCCAGGCGCCGCGCCTGAGAACCCGATAACGCGCCGGCCGGTCCAGCGGGCCTCCGATCACGCAGAATCGGGCGTCGGACGGCAGCGCCGGCCCCGGGCCCGGCCGCACCCAGATCGCCCCGATCTGTACGACGACGCCGTCAGCCGATCGCCGCTCATGCGCGCCCAGAACGAGCCGTCTGTGGCCGGACGTCGCGTCTTGAGCGCGGCCGCCAGCAGAGCGCGCGCCGTATGCGCGATCACGCTGCGGGCCAGGTCGGCGAAGGTGCGGCCGGCCAGTCCCGCCACCCTTGTCATGGGCAGCGACCACGTTCAGGTTGCGCCCGGCGACCGCCAGAAGCCCTGCGGGAAATTCCGGCGGAAATGGCGTCAACCACGGCCTGGCTCACGGCGTCTCAGGGGTGAGCGCCGGCGTCAGCCTCACTCGTCGGTCCATCAGCAGCACAGCGTTCGAGCGCGGCGACGCGGGAAGCCGTAGCATCGCGCGCACTAGCAAGCGCGCTGGTGCGAGGCAAGCACGGCTGCGGTCATCGGCCCCGGACCGCCGCCTTGGGGGCTTCCGGCCAGCTCGGCGCGCAGGGCGGCGATGTCCCGCAACGCTGACGCGATCTCCCGTTCGTGGCGCCTGAGCACCTTCTGATCGGCCGCGTGATCCAGCAAGCCGGCCGGGTAGGCCTCCGAGCCGAGGATCGCGAGTTGGCAAAGGAGGGCCTGCTCGCCCTGGCTGCCGGGACCGGGCTGCAGGTGATGTCCGCCATGTCCGGCGAGGATGCTGAGCGGCTGTCCGGGCCGGAGGGCAAGCACGGCGAGCCCGGAAAGGCCGGACACCGGTCAGGGCGGGGACCGGAATCCGTAACGCCCGTGCAGCCGGACGAACCTGGCCAGGGTGAGCACCTGCCGCCGCTCCAGGCCGGCCGCGGAACGCTCGAACAGGACGACCTCCTCGTCCCCGCCCGGTCCGATTGGCTGCACCAGGCGGCCGCCGACCCTGAGCTGTTCTGCCAGCGGTGCGGGGACCTGCGGGAAGGCGGCCGAAACCACGATGGCGTCGTAGGGGGCCCGGTCAGGCAGCCCGCGGCTGCCGTCGCCGGCGAGTACCTGCACGTTGCCGATGCCCTGCCGGGCAAGGTTCCGCCTGGCCCGGTCAGCCAGATCCGTCCAGCGCTCCATGCTGATCACGCTGGCGGCCAGGCGGGCGAGCAGAGCGGTCTGGAAACCCAGCCCAGTGCCGATCTCGAGCACGTGGTCGCTGCCGGAAAGGCGCAGGCCCTCGATCATCCGGGCCGACAGCGAGGGCTGCGTGGTCACCTGCCCGTGCCCGATCGCGATGGGCTCGTCATCATAGGCGGCAGCGGCGTAGCCGGCGGGCACGAAACCGGCGCGCGGGGTCGCGCCGATCGCCGTCAGCACGCGCTCATCGCTGACGCCGGCCGCGCGAGCGTCCCGGACCAGGTCCGCGGGAGACGAGGCCCGGCTCATGACCCGCCCGCACGCAGGACCAGCATGCCATCGGGGTGCGGATCGACCCGGGAGCCGAAGCGGCGGCTGGCCCGCTCCAGCACCGTCCGCAGCCGCTCCGCGTCCGCCGCCGCGGCGCGGTGCAGCCTTAGTTTCCTGGCCCGCATGGGCGCCATCCGCAACCTCACCAGCATGCCCGTACCCGGCTGCACGGACGCGAAGTAGAGCAGCCGCAGATCGGCCCGGTAGTCGCCGAGGCCGGCGATGCCTTCGTAGTCGTTGACGCAGTCGCCGCAGCCGTAAAGGACGAGCTTGCCGCGGAACACCTCGACCGGACGCGGGTGATGCGAGGAGTGACCGTGGATGAGGTCCACGCCCCCGTCGATCAGGCGATGGGCGAAGCGGACCTGTTCCGCGCCCACGTCGTACCCCCAGTTAGAGCCCCAGTGGATGGAGACAACCACAACATCACCGGGCTGTTTCGCGGCCCCCGCCCGGCCGATGACGTCATCGGCGGTGGCATCGGATAGATCGGGCAGGCAGTCGATTCCGGGCCTGTCCGGTCCGGCAGCCCAGCCCGGCGGGATCCCGCTGGAAGCCGTGCCGCACGAGAAGATGACCACGCGCCCGCCACCTGGCACCGTGACGGCAACCGGACGCCGGGCCTCGCCGGCGTCGCGCCCGGCGCCCGCCGCGAGCAGCCCGCCGCGGGACAGGGCGTCCAGCGTGTCCTCGAGCCCGCTGCGCCCGAAGTCGAGCACGTGGTTGTTCGCCAGCGCGCACGCGCCGGGCCGGGCCGCGGCCAGGCAGGGAAGGTTGCCCGGGCACATCCGGTAATGAACGGCCCTGCCCGGCGCGAACTCGCCGCTGGTCGTGATGCTCGTCTCCAGGTTGATCACCCGGACATCGGGTGCGAGGTCATCGAGCATCCGCACGGCATCACCCCAGGGCCAGGAGAAGCCGGCCGGCCGCGGGATCGGGCCGCTGGCCCGCTCCGCCAGGTCGACGTAAGTCCGCGCGTCGTCAACGAAGGTCTCCCGCAGTTCCGGATCGCCAGGGTGCGGCAGAACCTGGTCCACGCCACGGCCAGTCATCACGTCGCCGCACAGGAACAGGGTCAGCAGCCGATCGCCCACCTCGCCCACTCTGCCAGGCCACGGCCCAGGAACCGGCCTCGACCCGGGCGCCGGTCAGGCGCCTGCCGCTCAGGCCGCGTCCACGACGGCCCGCTGCGCGCCACGCGAGAATGCGTGCCCGGGCTGCCTGCGCGGCGGACCTCACGCGGCGCGAGCCACGGCACGACAACAGGACCTCGGCCCGCCCTGGGTTCTCAGCCGGCGGCGAGAGCCACCGCGGGACCCGACTTGGCAGCTACCACGGTCACCATGGCCTCATCACGCCGCGGGGTACTTCAATAGGGGTGACGATGACCGCCAGTCGCTCGGAAGAGGTGCTTGGCATGACGACAGTTGACAGCTGGCTCGTCGAGATCTTCATCCGCGAGCAGGACCGGGAGACACACGCCGAGGCGCGCCTGACCAAGGGCGCCGGCGGCCTGACCGGCCAAGGTACGGCCCGCCGCAACCCCGAGGACCGCGAAGCGACGCAGATCGGCGAGGAAATCGCGGCGGCGCGCGCCCTCTCCGATCTGGCGCACAAGCTGCTCCACGCAGCAGCCGGCGACATCGAGGCGATCACACACCAGGAGGCTCACCTGCACCTGTGACGCGGGGGCAGGAGCGAGCGATGAGCTTGGCCATCTGAACTGGCCCCGGCTGGCGCAGATTTCGCCGGGCGGTTTCTGGCCCCGCCTGGGTGGCTGCGCCAGGACGAACACGTGGGCCGCATCACGGGCAGGTCCGCTCTTCGGCGTGAGCGAGGCGCCGCCGCGGTCAGCTGGCCGACAGCACCGGAGCAACCAGATCAACCTGATCTGCGTAGCTACCACCGCCAAACTGAGGAAGTGTCAGAACACCGATCGATCCCTATCGGCGACGGTGCGCTTGCAACTGAAGTAGTAGCCGATCACGTTCCGTGGGCGTCCTTGTCCCTGGTGCGGGCGCCGTCTCCGGCTCAGACGTCGTGGTAGGGCTGGCCGGATGCGATCGCGTTCTGGCGGGCAGTCAGGCTGGCGAGGAGATCTTCGTCCTGGTAGCCGCGGACCCAGCCTCTGATCATGGCTGCCAGTGGCCGGGGCAGGGCTGCCGGAATCCTGGTGGTCACGCCTTCGATCTGCTCGAGCTGGCGTCGCAGCTCTTCCGGCAGGGTGCCTGGCTCGGGGACGCAGGCGATCCGGTATTCCCGCGCAGGTGCGTGTCGTCGCTGATCGTGATCCTGGCGTGCAGCCGCAGGTCCACCGCGCGGCCGGCGGCCAGGCCGGCCGGTGACGGCGCAGCCGGTCATGAAATCGGGCGGGCCGACGACCACGGTGATCTGCCTGCCGGTGACCTTGGGCCGGGCGATGACCTGGCGGATGGCGTCGATCACGGCGACGGGGGCGGCCGGGTGCCCCACTGGTAGATGTTACCGGGCTGCGCCGCCGGTTCGGCGGCTGGCACGACCCGATCCCGGCCCTGCTGGAGGCGGCCAGCGATGACGTAGTGCTCCACCACGACCTGTACGAGCTCCCGCCGCTGACCACCATTACCTCCGGCAAGATCGCGTTGGCCGGTGGCACCGCCCAGGCCATGACTCCCAACCTCGGCCAGGGCGCCTGCCAGGCACTCGAAGACGCGGTGGTGCTCGCCATCGCCCTCGGCAGCGGCGAAGGACTGGACGGCTACGACCGCCGCAGGCGGCCCGCACCCAGATGATCGCGCAACGAGCGCACCGCATCGGCGCCGCCGCCCAATGGGCTTCCCCTGTAGTCGTCGGTCTTCGTAACAGCGCACTGCGGCTGCTGCCCCCTACCTCGCTCGCCCGCTCCCTTGCCCCCATACTCGACTGGTCCGCTTTACCAGCGATCCCAACAGCATCGGCCGGCCGCGGCGCGCGATCCGCGGTCGTCCCCGCCCAGTGGACCGGGGAGTTAGCCGGCCCGGCCGCGGCGCGGTCCGCGAGAGGGCCGCCGGCCCTGAACCCGCGGCATCCAGGCCATCCGGGACAGATTCGCCTGCCGGGCCGGGCCGGCGGTGGCTGCCAGCTAGCGCCGCGTCCGTGAGCATTGTCCGGGTAAGTGATTCCCTAAGGGCATGCGGCCCTGCCCGGTATTAGGCAAGAAGAATGCGTTACTACCCGGTAGTCCTTGTTGCCCCCGTGCCGGGCGTGCTTACGGTGGGCGCCTGACGGGCCAGTTCGCCGCTGCACGCGGTGCCGGAACTGGCCGCCACGGGAGGGATACGCGAGCGGATCTGAGCACCGCCGGCGGCGGCCCGTCCCGCTTCCCCCTGG
>WNGG01004043.1_pt1 | contig 16485 bp, 9 predicted proteins | sample 5400661 | NCBI WGS metagenome assembly WNGG01 (sample SAMN13153372, study PRJNA577476) | soil metagenome | isolation source: 100 cm soil or saprolite under Garry oak tree replicate 1 | place: USA:California | collected 2016-06-15 | reverse complement strand
CGCGCCCAGCTTGGGCGCAGGTGTGTGTCCACAACCACGACATCGTCTTCATTGACGATAAAGGTTGCATTCGAAAACACGCCCGGCTTGCCGATCCCGGCGTACACGCCGTCCGCCACCTTCACGATGTCGAACGACTGGGCTTCCGCCCTCCCTTGCACAAACAGCAAGCAACCCAGCGCAAAGCACAGAACAAGCAGGTATTTCCCCATCTTCGAATCTCCTCCACAATTGCGGCGCGCGAACGCGGTCGTGCCAAATTCCGCGCCGGGGAATCTAGCACAGGCGCCCGTCGAGAGCCACACGCATCCGGCCGCGCCCCAAGCGGCGGTTGCGGCGCGCTGGACACCGCGCTATCCTCCGGGAAGGGGCAAATCTTTCGTCGCGCGGAGCATCTAAAAAGGAAGAGCAGGTCCCCGCTGGCCATCATGAAGACGCCCAGACAAACCATGCTCGTAACGTGTGGCCTGGCCGCGGCTTGTCTCCTGGCCGCCGCGCGGCTCTATTCTCCTGACCGTGAGCTTGCTCAAGTCGCCCAAGAGCCTTCCGCTTCAGGCCAGAGTAAGGCGGACAGCGGCATCACGGCGCTACCGCGCGGCAAAAAGCTCATCTTGAGAGACGGCAGCTTCCAGATCGTTCGGTCTTATGAGCGAAAAGGCGGCCGCGTCCGCTATTACAGCGTCGAGCGCGGCGCCTGGGAAGAGTTGCCTGCGGCGATGGTGGACTGGGATGCTACCGCAAAGGCCGAGGCGGAGGAGAATCGCTCGGCGGAAGAACTCGCGAAGAAAGTCCACATCGAGGAAGAACAGCGGAGGGCTGAAATCCCACTCGACATTGATGCCAGCCTTCCGGTTGCCCCAGGCGTTTTCCTTCCGCCCGGTGAAGGCATGTTTCTTGTGGAAGGGCACTCCGTGACGCCGCTGGAGCAGGTGGACACGAAGTTGAAAACGGACAAAAAGCAATTTTTGAAGCAAGTACTCGTTCCGGTTCCAATCGTGCCTGGAAAACGAAACCTGGTTATTGCGGGCGCAAAAGCGAAACTCCGCTTCCAGACGACGCAGCCGGAATTCTACCTCCGTGAAGCGCCCCCGGACCCTGAGCATCCTTCTCCCGTCCAAAAAAGCAGCCGGCCGGGTGAAAGCGGGCCCGAAGTCGAATTGGTCCGCGCGGCCGTGAAAGGCGACAAGCGGCAAGTTGGATCCATCAGCACCTTCATGGGCGAACAGGTCGGAGAGAAGCGCAACACGATCTCCATCCAGCGCTGGGAGATCGCCAGGAATGTTTTTCGCTTCACGCTCAGCCAGTCACTCGAGCCAGGTGAATACGTTCTAGCGGAAATTCTGCCGGAAGGGATGAACCTTTACGTCTGGGATTTTGGCGTTGACCGGTCGTCGGCCCCGGGCGCTGCGGCGAAGTCCACGCCCTCGCAGAAGACTCCCCACTAAATTCCGTCTGATAGAAGGCATGCGGCAGCCGCCGGGTTATTTGCGAATCGTCTCGGCGTCCGCGGAGAGAAGAGCTTCGGCAAGCGCGGAAATGACTTCGGCGATGCGGAACGGTTTCTGCAGCCAGCGTTTGGGTTCCAGGTCGGAGCCATCAGGAGCCGCGCTGGCGAGATCTCCCGTCATCAGCAGAACCGCGGGCTTGCCTCTGGTGGCTGAACTCCGGATGCGCTCGGCGATTTCCCGTCCGCTCGGGCTGCCGGGCAGATTCAAGTCGCAAAGCACGGCGTCATATTCCTGCTTGCCAAGGAGCGCAAGAGCCTGGCCGCCCGTGGAAACGCAATCCACGCGGAGCCCGAGCGAAGCCAGCCCCTCTTTCAAGAGCAATTGAATACCTTCCTCGTCGTCCACAACGAGAACGGAACGCCCTTTCAGGAAATCCGCGGCGCGTTGCAGTGATTCGCGGCTTTGCACCTGCGTATCGAGAGGTGAGGACATGGAAACCTCCTGGGCAACTGGGAAATGAACAGTGAACGCGGAACCTCCACCCGGAAGGACTTCGGCTTCAATGGTTCCGCCGTGCTCGCGAATGATGGAGAGGCAGATACTCAACCCCAGCCCAGTGCCTCCAGCGGGCCGTTTCGTCGTATAGAAAGGGTCAAATAGCTTGGGCAGGGCTTCCGGGCGGATCCCGACACCGTCGTCCTGAACGACCACCAGAATCTTTTCCCCAGTTCGCGCCAGGCGAATCTGGATGCGGCCGGAATCGCGCACCTCCCGGATGGCGTGCTCCGCGTTGCTGATGAGATTGAGAAAGACCTGGATGAGCTGATTGGCGTCGCCCATCACGGGGGGAAGGCTCGCGTCCCCGCGGAAGTCAATCGCAACGTTGTTCCGGCGAAGCGAATGCTCTTGGAGCTGCAGGGTTCGATCGATGATGGCGTTGAGATCCAGCGGCTTCTTCTGCGGCGCCGCCGGCCGCGAAAATTCCAGCAGGTTTTGCACGATCCGCGCGGCGCGCCGGGCTTGGCGATGCGTCAACTCGAGCTGCCGCTTCGTTGCCTCGTCTGTCCCAACTCGCTCGCGAAGCAATTCCGTGACCCCGAGCACGGCAGTGAGCGGATTATTCAGTTCGTGCGCCACGCCGGCGAGCATCTGTCCCATCGCGGCAAGTTTCTCGGCCTGTATGAGCTGCTCCTCCAGCCGCTTGAGCTGCGTGACGTCCCGGCCCGAAATGACCACGCCTTCGATCTTCCCTGCTTCGTCGAAAAGCGGGCTGAAATGGCACAGAATGCGCCGCCAGTCGCCCGCCTTGTGGCGGACGCGTATCTCGAGTGAGCCGAAAGTTTTCTGCCCGCTGACGATTTCATCGAATAGGGCGCGGAGTCCCGGGCGATCCTCGGGATTCGTGCGCTCGCCCAGCTCCATACCCGGATCCTCGTCCGCCTCGAACCCGAGAACCTCCTTGATACTCGGGCCGATAAACGTGTAATGAGCTGTCGGATCGAGCACGAGGACCATATCCGGGAAGCTGGCCACGAGGCGCCGAGCAAATTCCTGCTGCTGATGCAGCTGCCGCTCCATCTCCCGCCGCTCGGTCACGTCCAATAGCGTGCCCTGGAAACGCAGCGCGCGCCCCGAAGCGTCTCGCACCGCCGCCACCGTATTCAGGCACGTGATGAGCGAGCCGTCCTTCCGGCGGAGCACCACTTCCTGGCCGCGCAAGATCGCCTGCTTTTCGATCGCCGCCTGAATCCTCAGGCGCTCTTCCTGCCCGGCGAAGACCTCGTCCATGTGCCTCGCCAGAAGTTCCTCTTTGGACTCGTAGCCCAGCATCCGCATGAGCGCCGGATTGGCGTCGAGAATTTTTCCTTCCGGCGTCGAGATAAAAATTCCTTCCTGGAGTGATTCGAAGAGTTCGGTGAATCGCGCCTCGCTTTCGCGCTGCAGCGTGACATCCCGCGCTAGGACCGTCGCCCCGTGCACTCTATCCGCGCGGGTCATGGCGTGCGCAACGCACTCGAAGTAGCGGACTCCCGGTCTTCCCTTCAACCGCACCTTCACGGTGCCTTGCCACAGCCGGCGCTCCAGAAACCCCGGCAGACCTCTCTCGACCGCCCGCCGGTACTCTTCGTCCGGGTCCTCAACGAATTCTTTGAGCGGCCGGCCGATCAGTTCCTGAAACGGCCGGTCGACGAGCTCCGCAAAACTTCGGTTCGCCGCTCGAATCTCGCCTTCCAGCGAGAGAGCCAGCAGGACGTCGTCAAAGGAATCGATCAGGTCCCGGTAGCCCTGCTGGGAACGCGAAATCAGCTCGAACAGATGGTCGAGTTGGTGCTCGCTGGGAGGGGCGGCGTCGCGATGTTCAATCCCGCGGACCAGCCCGCGCAACTCCGAGATCTCCCGCGTGCGCCTCCAGGCGTACACCCCGAAGAGCACGACGAGCACAACAAGTCCGATCGGCAGCGCTTCGAACCGGCGGGCCAATTGCCGGATAGAGCCCCAGGAGGTCCAAGCGAAGAACACCGTAAGGACAAGAAGCAGAAGAAAGGTCAAAACCCAGAGCTGGTTCTGCCGCTTCTCAAACTGCTCCACGCGCAAGGTCACACCGCTGCGGAGGTCTCCCGGCGGAGATTTGTGCTCCGGCGGGCCCGGTGTGCGTTCTTCGGTGCCGAACATCATATGCGGTGTGATGGATTCCCGTCGCAGACTTTACCGCGCCCGGTAGCAATTCATTATTCTAGAAAAGCGCCGAATCCGACAGCAACGAATTCAGCGGCGACGCGTGCGTGAACGACACCTGCCCATCAGGAAAAAAGAAAATCGGCGGCCTGGATGGCCGGGCCGCCGTTCCATCAGTTACCTGAGAATTGACCATTCGACCGAAGGGTTGTTCTTAGCCCTCTGCGGCGGCTTCCGCATCGTCTTCGCGCAAGAATTCAAGCGCTGCAGCTTCTTCTGCCGTGAGCTCGGCTGCCTCCGGGATCTCTTCCGAAGGCGCCATCGCCGGGATTTCGGTCAGCAGGCGGATATTCCGGTAGTATTCGAGTCCCGTGCCCGCCGGAATCAGTCGGCCCATGATGACATTTTCCTTCAGCCCACGCAGGTAGTCGACCTTGCCGGCGACGGCCGCTTCGGTTAGCACGCGCGTCGTCTCCTGGAAGCTCGCCGCCGAGATGAACGAGTCGGTGGAAAGCGACGCCTTGGTGATGCCGAGGAGCAGGGGACGCCCGATGGCCGGGCGCCCGCCTTCTTTGGTCACCCGCTCGTTCTCCTCGCGGAAGCGGAACTTGTCCACCTGTTCCTCGAGGAGGAAATTGGTGTCGCCCACTTCTTCCACCTTCACCCAGCGCATCATCTGCCGCACGATCGTCTCGATGTGCTTGTCATTGATGTTGACGCCCTGCAGGCGGTACACCTCCTGGATGGCATTGACGAGATAGGACTGCGTGAACTTCTCGCCCAGCACGGCCAGCAGGTCGTGCGGGTTGAGCGGACCGTCGATCAGCGGCTCGCCCGCCCTCACGTGCTCGCCTTCCTGCACGTTGATGTGCACGCCTCGCGTAATGGCGTATTCCTTCACGGTCCGGCCGTCATCGCTCTCGACGTGGATCTTGCGCTGGCCCTTGGAGATCTCGCCGTAGCGGACAACGCCTTCGATCTCGCTGATCACCGCGGGATCCTTCGGCTTGCGCGTCTCGAACAGCTCGACCACGCGCGGGAGGCCTCCCGTGATGTCCTTCGTTTTGGTCGTTTCGCGCGGGATCTTCGCGAGCACGTCGCCGGCGGAAACCTCATCGCCGTCTTTCACCATAAGGTGGGCGCGGGACGGCATGAGATATTTTTTGCGCGCGCGCCCGGCCGAATCGCGAATCACAATCGCCGGCTGGTGTTTCTCATCGCCCGGCGGAAGCGTGACCACGTCCTGCGACAGGCCAGTGACCTCGTCCACTTGCTCTTCGATCGTTAGGCCGGGGCGGAGATCTTCGAATTTCACCGAGCCGGCGGTCTCCGTCAGGATTGAGAACGTGAACGGATCCCATTCCGCGAGGATCTGTCCGTGCGTCACCGTGTCGCCTTCGCTGACGCGCAGGCGCGCTCCATATACCACGTGGTAGCGCTCTTTCTCGCGGCCCTTCTCGTCCACGATGGCGATCAGGCCCGAGCGGTTCATGGCAATGAAGGTGCCGCCGCGGCCCTCGACATGCTTGAGGTCCGCGAATTTGACCACGCCGTTGTTGCGCGCTTCGAGCGTCGAGCGTTCGCTGACGCGCGTCGCCGTTCCGCCGATGTGGAACGTCCGCATCGTGAGCTGCGTGCCGGGTTCGCCGATGGACTGCGCGCCGATGACGCCCACCGCTTCGCCCAGCTCCACCATGCGGCCGGAGGCCAGGTTGCGGCCGTAACACAGCGCGCACACGCCTCGCCGCGATTCGCAGGTAAGCACGGACCGGATGCGCACGCGCTCGATGCCCGCGGCCTGGATGGAGTTCGCCAATTCTTCGCTGATTTCCTGGTCCACCTCGACGATGACGTTGCCTTCGAAGTCCCTGATCTTGTCGAGCGAGACCCGTCCAACGACGCGGTCGCGCAGCGGCTCGACTTCAACGCCGGCTTCGACGATCGGTTCGACGAAGATGCCCTCCGACGTGCCGCAGTCGCGTTCGTTAATGATCACGTCCTGTGCCACGTCCACCAAGCGGCGCGTCAGGTAGCCCGAGTCGGCGGTCTTGAGCGCCGTATCGGCCAAGCCTTTGCGCGCGCCGTGCGTGGAGATGAAGTACTCCAGCACGTTGAGCCCTTCGCGGAAGTTCGACGTAATCGGGGTTTCCATGACTTCGCCGGAAGGCTTGGCCATGAGGCCGCGCATGCCGGAGAGCTGGCGGATTTGCTGCTTTGATCCGCGCGCCCCGGAGTCAGCCATGACGTACACAGGGTTGATGTTCCCCTCTTTGTCATAACTCTCGAGGGCTTTAAACATCTCGTCCGCCACCTTTTCGGTGACATCACTCCAGAGGGAAATGATCTTGTTGTAACGCTCTCCGTGGGTGATGGCGCCGTCGAGGTACTGTTGCTGTACTTTGACGACTTCCTTCTCCGCGGTTTCCACCAGCTTGGACTTGTCTCCCGGGATAACCATGTCGTCGATGCCGATCGAGATCCCGGATCGCGTCGCGTACTGAAAGCCCAGGGCCTTCAACTGATCGAGCAATACAACGGTCGCCTCAAGTCCGAAGCGGAGGTAAGCGTAATAGATTAGCTGCTGGACGCCCTTCTTCTTCAGCAGGCCGTTGATGAACGGCATGTGTTTCGGCAGGTGGGAATTGAAGATCACCCGGCCCACCGTTGTCTGGATAAACTGCCGCTCGAGCTTCACAGCTTCGGTGTGCGTTACGTCCTGGTCGTCATAGGCCGTTGTCAGGTCCATGACCTCACCGGTGTAACGCAACCGGATCGGCGTCAGCAACTCGATTTCGCCCCCCTCGAGCGCGAGGATCACTTCCTCCTGCGCGCCGAAGACGCGGCCCTCGCCTTTTGCTCCAGGCTTTGCCTTGGTCAGGTAGTAGATGCCCAGCACCATATCCTGCGACGGAACGGCGAGCGGCAAGCCGTGCGCCGGCGACAGGATGTTTCTCGAGCTGAGCATCAGCACGGACGCCTCGACCTGCGACTCCGGCGACAGCGGAATGTGCACCGCCATTTGGTCGCCGTCGAAGTCCGCGTTAAACGCCGTGCAAACCAGCGGGTGGATACGGATGGCCTTGCCTTCGACCAGCGTCGGCTCAAACGCTTGAATTCCCAGCCGGTGGAGCGTCGGCGCGCGGTTCAGCAGCACGGGATGCTCGCGGATGACGTCCTCGAGGATGTCCCACACCACCGGCTCTTGCTGCTCGACCATCTCTTTGGCCTGCTTGATGGTCGTGCAATGTCCCTGCGCCTCCAGCTTGTGATAGATGAACGGCTTGAAGAGTTCGAGCGCCATCTTCTTCGGCAATCCGCACTGATTCAGCTTGAGCTCCGGCCCGACGACGATCACCGACCGGCCGGAGTAGTCCACGCGCTTGCCGAGCAGGTTCTGGCGGAAGCGGCCCTGCTTGCCCTTGAGCGTGTCGGAAAGCGACTTGAGCGGGCGGTTATTGGTTCCGCGCAGGACGCGGCCCCGGCGGCCGTTGTCGAACAGAGCGTCCACCGCTTCCTGAAGCATGCGCTTCTCATTGCGCACAATCACGTCCGGCGCGTGCAGCTCCATCAGTTTCTTCAGCCGGTTGTTGCGGTTGATGACGCGGCGATAGAGATCGTTCAGGTCGGACGTCGCGAAGCGGCCGCCGTCCAGCGGCACAAGCGGGCGCAGCTCCGGCGGAAGCACCGGTATCACATCCAGGATCATCCAGTCGGGCTTGTTGCCGCTCTTTCGGAAGGCCTCCAAAACCCTCAGCCGCTTGGCGTACTTGATCCGCTTTTGCAGTGACGGGTCGGCCTTCATTTTTTCGCGCAGCTCATCGGCCAGCTTGTCCACGTCCACGCGCTTCAGAAGCTCCTTGATGGCTTCCGCGCCCATCCCCGCGCGGAACTGCCCCGCATATTCCTTCTGCAGCTCGCGGTACTTCTCCTCCGGCAGCACTTCGCGCTCTTTGAGGATGGCAACCTCGCCGGGATCCACGACGACGAACGCCTCGAAGTACAGGATTCGCTCCAGGTCGCGCATGGAAATGTCCAGCAGGTAGCCGATGCGGCTCGGCAGACCCTTGAAAAACCAGACATGCGAGCAAGGCGACGCCAGTTCGATGTGGCCCAGCCGCTCGCGCCGGACCTTGCTGAGTGTCACCTCGACGCCGCACTTGTCGCAGATGACGCCACGGTGCTTCATCCGCTTGTACTTCCCGCACAGGCATTCCCAGTCGGTCACCGGGCCGAAGATCTTGGCGCAGAAAAGGCCGTCGCGCTCCGGCTTGAACGTGCGGTAGTTGATCGTCTCCGGCTTGGTCACTTCACCATGTGACCACGAGCGGATCTTTTCCGGACTCGCCAGGCTGATCCGGATGGAATCGAAATCGGCAATCAGGCTGGCGCGGTCATACGGGCTGCTGCGATACAAGGTTGTTTCCTTCCCCCCGGCGCCTCGCGGCCCCGGGCTGCGTCCTGGGCGGCATCACGAACAGATGTCACCGGGACGGCTGAGAACCAAACTGCGAATCACTTCCAAACCGGATGCAATGCCACCACGCGAAGACCGCCGGCCGCTGGACTAGTCAGCCGCCTTCTCCGCGGCGGGCTTTTGCCGCTTCATCAACTCGACGTCGAGACACAGCGACTGCAACTCCCGCACAAGCACGTTGAATGATTCCGGCACGCCGGGCTCGATTCCCGGCTCGCCCTTCACAATCGCTTCATAGATCTTCGCCCGGCCGTAGACGTCGTCGGACTTCGCCGTGAGCAGCTCCTGCAGAATGTGCGCCGCGCCGTAGGCTTCGAGCGCCCACACTTCCATTTCGCCGAAGCGCTGGCCGCCGAACTGCGCCTTGCCGCCGAGCGGCTGCTGCGTAATCAGCGAGTACGGCCCGATCGACCGTGCGTGGATCTTGTCGTCCACCAGATGCGATAACTTCAGCATGTAGATGAACCCGACTGTGACCGGCTGGTCGAACGCATCGCCGGTCATTCCGTCGTACAGGCTGATCTTGCCCGCGTGGGGCAGGCCCGCGACTTCCAGCAGGTGACGGATTTCCGCTTCGCGCGCGCCGTCAAACACCGGTGTCGAAAACGGAATGCCGTCGCGGAAACCCTCCGCCAGCTCGAGCAGCTCGTCATCCTCGAGCTTGGCAAGCGACTTCCAAACGGCCGTCTCGCTGAAGACTTCACGGAACCACCGCCGCACCGCCTCCGCCCGCACCTCCTTGCTGAGCAAGCGCGCCAGGCTGTTGCCCAGCTCCTTCGCCGCCCAGCCGAGGTGCGTCTCCAAAACTTGTCCCACGTTCATGCGCGATGGCACGCCCAGTGGGTTCAGGACGATTTCCACCGGCGTGCCGTCCGGCAGATACGGCATGTCTTCTTCCGGCACGATCCGCGCGATGACGCCCTTGTTCCCGTGCCGCCCGGCCATCTTGTCGCCGATGGAGAGCTTGCGCTTCATGGCGATATACGCCTTCACCAGCTTGATTACGCCCGGCGGCAGCTCATCGCCCTTCTTGAGTTTTTCCTTGCGCTCTTCCGTGATCTTCCGGAGCACGTCGATCTGCCGCGACGTCATCTCCTCGATCTCCTCGATCTTTTCGATGAGGAGCGGATCTTTCTCGTTCAGCCTCAGGCGCTTGAGGTTGCGGGTGGAGATTTTCTCGATCATCTCCCGTGTCAGCTCCGTGCCCTTGGTCAGCAGGCGCTTGTTGGTCTTTTCGTCGTGCAAATCCGCGATCAGCGCCTTGCCTTCCAGCAGGCTCGACAGCCGCTTCAGCCGTTCGTCGGTCAGAATGCGGATTTCGTCCGCCAGGTTTTTCTCCAGGCCGAACACCTGCTCGGCTTCGATGGCCTTGTGGCGCTCGTCCTTCTCCGCGCCCTTGCGGCAGAAGATTTTCACGTCCACCACCGTGCCTTCGATGCCCGGCGGGCAGTAGAGCGAAGCGTCGCGCACGTCGCCGGCCTTCTCCCCGAAAATCGCGCGCAGCAGCTTTTCCTCCGGCGTGAGCGTCGTCTCGCCCTTCGGCGTCACCTTGCCCACGAGGATATCGCCCGGCTTGACCACCGCCCCGATGCGGATCACGCCGCTCTCATCGAGGTTGCGCAGAAACGTCTCGCTGATGTTGGGAATGTCGCGTGTCACTTCCTCCGGACCCAGCTTTGTGTCGCGCGCTTCGATCTCGAACTCCTCGATGTGGATCGAAGTGTAGTAGTCGTCCTTTACCAGTTTCTCGCTGACCAGGATCGCGTCTTCGAAGTTGTACCCGCGCCACGGCAGGAACGCCACCAGCACGTTCCTTCCCAGCGCCAGTTCGCCGCGGTCCGTGCACGGCCCGTCGGCCAGCACCTGGCTCTTCTTGACGCGGTCGCCCACGCGCACCAGCGGCTTCTGGTTGATGCACGTGTTCTGGTTCGAGCGCTTGAACTTCGTGAGCTGGTAGATGTCTGCGCCGACTTCGCGGCTCAGCACGCCGGAATGGTCGGACTCGACCCGCACGATGATGCGTTCGGAGTCCACCTGGTCCACAATGCCCTCGCGCTTGCAAAGCACTACGGCGCCCGAGTCGCGCGCCGTGACGCGCTCCATGCCTGTCCCGACCAGCGGCGATTCCCCGCGGATCAGCGGCACGGCCTGCCTCTGCATGTTCGAGCCCATCAGCGCGCGGTTGGCGTCGTCGTTCTCGAGGAACGGAATCAGGCTGGCCGCCACCGAGACCAGTTGCTTTGGCGAAACGTCCACGTAGTCCACTTCCTCGCGGCCCTTCAGCACGAAGTTGCCCGCCTGCCGGCAGTTCACGAGTTCCGTCGCAATCCGCCCGCGCTCATCGAGCGCAACGTTCGCCTGCGCCACCACGTACTTGTCCTCTTCCCAAGCCGAAAGGTAGAAGCAGTACGGCTCATAGACAACCTTGCGCCGCTTCAGCTCTTCATTCAGCTCTTCGACGCGGTCCCTCTCGACAATTTCACCAGCCCGGAATTCGCTGTCCCCCGCATTCACGATCTGCACAAAATCGATCACGCGGCCGTTTTTCACCTTGCGGTAGGGCGACTCGATGAAGCCGTAGTCGTTGATCCGCGCGAAGCAGGAAAGCGAGCTGATCAGACCGATGTTCGGACCTTCGGGCGTCTCAATCGGGCAGATGCGGCCGTAGTGCGTCGGATGCACATCGCGCACTTCGAATCCCGCCCGCTCGCGCGACAATCCGCCCGGCCCCAGCGCCGAAAGCCGCCGCTTGTGCGTGATCTCGCTCAGCGGGTTGGTCTGGTCCATGAACTGGCTGAGCTGCGAACTCCCGAAGAACTCGCGGATCGCCGCCATCACCGGCTTGGCGTTCACCAGGTCGTGCGGCATCGCCGTGGACATCTCCTGGTACACGCTCATCTTTTCCTTGATGGCGCGCTCCATGCGCACCAGCCCGATGCGGAACTGGTTTTCCAGCAACTCGCCGACCGCGCGCACGCGCCGGTTGCCGAGGTGATCGATGTCGTCCACGACGCCGATGTTCTTGCGCAGCCGGAACAGGTATTTGATCGCCACGACAAAGTCCGTGTTGTCCAGCGTGCGGTTATCGAGCGGCGTGTCCAGTCCCATCTTGATGTTGAACTTCAGCCGGCCCACGCGGCTGAAATCGTATTTCCGCGGATCGAAAAACATTCCGCGGAACAGGTTCGTCGCCGTCTCGAGCGTCGGCGGGTCGCCCGGCCGCAGCTTGCGGTAAATTTCGATCAGCGCCTCTTTGGGCGAGCGGATTGCGTCCTTGTCGAGCGTGCGCGACAAAATCACGCCGATGTCGTCACGCTCCGCGAAAAATACATCCACTTCCGCGATGCCCGCCTCGGCAAACACTTTCCACAAATCTGCCGTGAGCGGCTTGTTGGCTTCGAGCAAGACTTCGCCCGTCTGCCGGTTGACCACGTCCGCGACGCTGACTGCGCCTTCCAGATCGGCCAGCGACGCGCGCACCTGCGTCACACGCGCCTTCAGCAGCTCCTTGAAAAGCGTCTCCGTGATCCGTTTGTGCGCTCCCACCAGCACTTCGTTCGATTTCGGGTGCTTGATCTCGTGCGAGATCTTCCGGTCCACCAGTCCCGGTGAAACGTTCCAGTACAGATCTCCCTCACGAAGCGAAATGCGCTCCACCTGATAGAACGTGCGCAGGATCTCTTCATTCGACTTCATTCCCAGCGCGCGGAGGAAGATCGATCCGAGGAATTTCCGCTTGCGGTCGATGCGCACGTACAGGATGTTTTTCGTGTCGTACTCGAACTCCACCCACGAACCGCGGTAGGGAATGATCTTTCCGAGGAAGTAGGTGCGGTTGTTGGCCGTCTCGAAGAACACGCCCGGCGAGCGGTGCAACTGGCTGACGATCACGCGCTCTGTCCCGTTGATGACGAACGTGCCGTTCTCGGTCATCAGCGGGATGTCGCCGTAGAAAACTTCCTGCTCCTTGATGTCGCGGATGGTCTTGGCGCCGCTATCCGGGTCCTTGTCGTAAATCGTCAGCCGGATGGTGACCTTCAGCGGCGCGGAGTAGGTCATCCCGCGCTCCTGGCATTCGTTCACGTCGTATTTGAGCTGCATCGCCACCGGGTCGCCGCACTTGTTGCAGAAGGTCGGCGTGTTCTTGTTGAACGTGCCGCACTTCTGGCAGATCACGTCGCCGGTCTGGTACGGGTTCGTGACCACCGAAGCGCCGCAGTTGCGGCAGGTTGCGCGCAGGTGATGCAACCCCTTCAGGTTGCCGCACTTGCACTCCCAGTTTCCGATCGAGTAGTCCACGAAATCGAGCTGCGACATTTCGCGGAAGTCCCGGATCGGGAACACCGACGTGAACACCGACTGAAGTCCGGAATCCTCGCGCTCGCTTGGCAGAAGATCCATCTGCAGAAAGCGCTGGTAAGACTTTTTCTGCACTTCAATCAGGTTGGGAATCTGGATCGAGCTCTGGATCTTCGCAAAATCCAGACGCTGGCGTTCCCGGACGTGCTGATTACCGTTCTGCATGCTTGCTATACCCCATTCTGTTGACCGCTGCGCGGCCAACATCCCTTATGGGCAGCTTGCAAAAAAGGCGGAAAACACACGGCCCGTGTTGGCGCGCGGCTTGCCCGTAGCCAACGCGCACACTGCCGTGTGCGGTCCCGGCGGGACGCTTGGAGTTGTAGTAGTACCCGGCCTGCAAGTGCGTACTTGAGATCCTCTGGCGCTGCCCTTCCGCCCGGCGAGCCGCGCCCGCGAGAAAAACTTGTTCGATCCGTCCGAAGTAACCTACTTGATCTCGACTTTTGCGCCGGCCTCTTCGAACTTTTTCTTGATGGCCGCGGCCTCGTCCTTGTTCACGCCTTCCTTGACCGCCTTCGGCGCGCCATCCACGAGGTCCTTCGCTTCCTTCAAACCGAGGCTCGTCACCTCGCGGACCGCTTTGATGACGTTGATCTTGTTCGCGCCCACTTCCGTGAGCACGACGGTGAACTCCGTCTTCTCTTCGGCCTGAGCCGCGCCGCCTGCCGCCGCTCCCCCGCCCGCGACCACTACGGGTGCCGCGGCCGCCGCAGAAACGCCGAAGGTTTCCTCCATCTTCTTTACGAGATCGGAGGCTTCGAGCAGCGTCAGCCCCTTGATCTCATCCAGGATCGTGTCCACTTTCGCCATGGCTACTTCTTCTCCTCTCCGGAATTAGTCGAACTCTCAACAGGGGCTCCGAGGGTCTCTTCCATTTTCTTTACGAGCTCTCCGGAACCAAACTTGTTGGCCTTGATTGCCTCGCTCAGCGTTACCGCCAGATTGCGCGGCAGCGCATAGAGCGCCGTCGCGATGCGCTGCGCCGGAGCGTTCAGCAAGAACATGATCTTGCTGATGATTTCATCTTTCGACGGCAGATTCGCGAGCTGCTGAATCTCCGCGATCGAAATCACGCGCCCTTCCACCACGCCCGCTTTGAAGCGGAACGCCGGCACGTCCTTGGCGATCTTGGTCAGCGCCTTCGCCAGGGCGACCGGATCCGTTGCCGTGTATGCCAGCGAATTCTCTCCTGTCAGGTTCTTCAGCAATCCTTCCGCGGGTGTGCCGGCAGCCGCGCGCTCTGCCAGTGTGTTCTTCACGACTTTGTATTTGCCGCCGACGGCCTGCACGGCCCGGCGCAGTTTGGTGTCGTCCCCGACGTTGACGCCCTTGAACGTCGTCAGGATGACCGTCGAAACCCTCGCCAGGTCGGCTTTCAAATTTTCCAGATCCTGCTGCTTTTCGTCCCGCTTCTTCATCGCTTCCGCTCCCTATGCCGCCGCGGCCATGGCCGATTCCGCTTCGGCCGGGTCAATCGGGATGCCCGGACCCATCGTCGAAGTCAGCGTAATCTTCTTGACGAACTTGCCTTTCGCCGCCGCCGGTTTGGCTTTCACCACCGCCGCGAGCAGCGCCTGCGCATTCTCAGCCAGCTTCGCCGCCTCGAATTGGATCTTTCCAATCGGGCAATGCACGATGCCGGCCTTTTCCACGCGGAATTCCACTTTGCCGGCCTTAATTTCTTTGATGGCCCGTGCCACGTCAAACGTTACCGTGCCGGTCTTCGGGTTCGGCATCAGGCCCCGCGGCCCGAGCACCTTGCCCAGTTTGCCCGCGGACTTCATCATGTCCGGCGTGGCGACCACGGCCTCGTAATCCATCCATCCTTCCATGATCTTTTGGACCATGTCCTCGCCGCCGACAAAATCCGCGCCCGCCTCTTGCGCCTCGCGGACCTTCTCGCCGCCTGCGATCACCAGCACGCGTACGGATTTGCCAAGCCCGTTCGGCAGCACCACGGTGCCGCGCACGATCTGGTCGGAGTGCTTCGGGTCCACGCCGAGGTTGATGGCCATCTCCACGGTCTCGTTGAATTTCGTGTGATGCGTTTTCTTCAGCAGCTCAGCCGCCTCGAGAAGCTTGTACGGGCGCGGCTCCACTTGCTTGCGCGCCTTCTCAAAGTGTTTTCCCGCTTTCTTCGGCATGATGCGCGACTCCCTTACCCCTCGACGACTTCGATGCCCATGTTCCGCGCCGTCCCCGCTACCGTGCGGACCGCCGCCTCAAGGTTCGTCGTGTTCAGGTCCACCAGTTTGGCCTTGGCGATCTCTTCGACCTGTTTCTTGGTCACCTTGCCGACCTTGTTACGGTTCGGCTCGGCCGAGCCTTTCACGATGCCCGCCGCGCGCTTGAGCAGTTCCGACGCCGGCGGCGTCTTCGTGATGAACGTAAACGTGCGGTCCGTGTAGATCGTCACCAGCACGGGGATAATCATCCCGTCGGGTTCCTTGGACGTCTTGGCGTTGAACTGCTTGCAGAACTCCATGATGTTCACGCCGTGCGGGCCGAGCGCCGTCCCAACCGGCGGCGCCGGCGTCGCCTTGGCGGCCGGCAATTGCAGCTTCACCGTAGTCTGAATTTTCTTCGCCATCTCGCTTCCTCAGAGCTCACTTTTGCGGCTCGCGCGGCTCATCCGAGCTTTTCGACGCTCGCAAAATCCAGCTCCACCGGCGTTGAACGGCCAAAAATCGTGACCGAAACCTTCAGCCGGCTGTGGTCGTTGTCGATCTCTTCCACCGTGCCGTTGAAATTCGCAAAGGGGCCGTCCACGATGCGCACCTGCTCGTTCCGCTCGAAGACGACCTTTGGCTTGGGCCGGTCGGCCGGCGCATGCACGCGGTTGATGATCGCGTCCACCTCTTGTTCGGAGAGCGGCGAAGGGTTCGTCGCCGAGCCCACGAATCCTGTGACGCGCGGCGTCGAGCGCACCACGTGCCATGTATTGTCATCAAGGTCCATCTCCACCAGCACGTAGCCCGGATATTGCATCCGCTCGGAAACAACTTTTTTCCCGCTGCGCACTTCCACCACGTCTTCCATCGGAATCAGCACGCGGCCGATCTTGTCCTGCAAACCGAACGCTGCCACTCGCCCTTCCAGGCTTTCCTTGACTTTCTTCTCAAAGCCCGAATACGTGTGGATGATGTACCACTGCATCGCCATCAATGCCGTTCCCTCTTCCTCGCTTGCCCCAAGGCCCCGGCTTGCCGGGGCCGAACGCTGTCCCTCATCACGCGACACAATGTCTTACACTCCAAACATCTTCAGGATGTACCTGACCGCGCGCTCCACTCCCAAGTCGACGATCCACAAAAACACTCCGAAAAACGCCACCGCGACGATCACCACGCCCGTGGTCGAGATCACATCCTCGCGGCTCGGCCAGGTCACTTGCTTCATTTCCACGCGCACTTCGCGCAAAAACTCGCGCGCGTTCTGCACCGTGCCGGACACCTTCTGTCCGAATTCCGACGGCTCTCGTCCCTCGTTGTTCACCTTTACCGCCTGCGTCGCCATTGCCGCTCT
>WNGG01004042.1_pt1 | contig 16486 bp, 12 predicted proteins | sample 5400661 | NCBI WGS metagenome assembly WNGG01 (sample SAMN13153372, study PRJNA577476) | soil metagenome | isolation source: 100 cm soil or saprolite under Garry oak tree replicate 1 | place: USA:California | collected 2016-06-15 | reverse complement strand
GCATCTCGTTCTTCGTAGTGAGTGGCAATGCGGCGGAATTGTTTGAGCCCATTGATGAGGCGCTCTCCACGGTTGCGTTCCTGGTAAGCTTGGCGATCGAACCGGCCCCCTCGGTTGTGCTGGCTCCTATCGGGCGGGATAGTGGCCAATATCAACCAGCCCAAGTCGGTAGGCCACCCGTTCAGCATCATTGAGATGAAGAAGAGCGACAGTAGCACGACCACTTGAGGTAATGCCTTCGATAAGAGCTCCGTTGAGGCGAAAATGGCGATTCCATCTCTGCTCACGTGGATGAAAGAGGAAGACGACTTTATTTGATGTTGGGTCAACAGAAGCAAGGTCTGAGCCTTTGAAACGGTTACAATAAAAGCACGCCCATGCCAGATTATCAAGTGATGTCGGTCCACCGTGTTTTTCAGCAATCACATGGTCTGGTTCGTGCGGATAGTACATATCTGATTCATGGATGAGGCAGTATTCACATCGTCCCTGCGCACGCTCTTGAACCTGACGCCGTAAGCGTTCGGGGACGGAGGGCTTCTTGGTCATAGCCTTAAGATGCCTGCTGTCTCAATTGTCGCTGGGCTTCAAGTTTGACAAGCTCCATAATATATTCAATGACCAAATAGCTCTCGAGTTCTTTGCGTTCCTCTTCGGTAAGCGAGCCGTCACGCTCTGTATGGACGAGTTCGTATGCTCGTTCAGCCACCTCGGAAGAGGGATGGAAAGCCACGATTTGTTCAGGAGTTGGATGATTCGCGAGAAACTGTGCAATTTCAGTAGCGGCTTGTGTTTTGAGAAGCATAGCTATTTTCTCCTTCTACAGCAAAGGATGTCACACTCAAACTCATTGACTGATTCGTTCTTGACGATACACCAAGAGCATATCACAGTAGAGGCGGTGTTGCAAAAACACGGTGAGGACGTATTGCCTCACGGGAAAATCGGGTAGCGTATCCTTCGAGAAGGGTTGAGAAGAAAGGGGGAGAGAAGAAGAAAAAAGAAAGCTGAAGAGCCTCCAAGTGGTAGAGTAGGTGATATCCATCAAATCTACAACAAGGAGCAATCAGCACGATGAGTAGACAATTTGTGGCGGGCACAAACCCCCAAAGCCGTGGCGACCTTGGAGCGCGATTTCGAGCAGACGATCGCCTATTATGCCCTCCATGGGGTAGCACGCGAGCTCATCCGCACTACCTCGCTGTTGGAGCGCACCAACCGGGAGTTGCGGCGCAAGTTTCGCCAAGTGTGTTGCTTTGGCAGTTCGAGAGGGGCAGAGGTGGCCATGTATCTCCAGGTCAAACGGCTCAACGCTCGCTGGTCGAAGCACACGTGGTGGGAAACCTCTCACTCGCTCTATTTCGACTTTCTGAATCTCAACCCTTAGCAAAGGATACAATACCAGTGTTGTCGATCTCTGTACCTGCAACGAAATTAGCTCTGCTCAGGTACTGCCGTGGACACCACCCCAGAACGGCGTAAGATGGTGAGAGCAAGCAGAGGGAAGATGAGGACAGACAGCAGTCCAGCGGCTATGAGGGCCGCGCCAGTCGCCTTTGTAATCAGGCCGAGTTCCAAACCGATCTGCGATGCCGCAACAATGAACGAAAGCGATGTGGCCTGCAAGAGGCCAGCGACGATTGAACGACGGCTGCCGACAAGCGGACGATAGAGAAGAGCAGGCACACCTCTGACGAGCAACAACGCGACAAGAAAGACCGGCACGCGCAAAAGAGTCGCAGGGCTTGAGAAGAGCGCGGGAAGATCGAACCGTATGCCACTCGTCACGAAAAAGACCGGGATAAAGACACCGAAGCCGATAGCCTCTAGCTTCAGGCGAAACTGTGGGTGTGTCATCATCTGGTCTCCGTCAATCAGCCTGAGGATCACGCCTGCTACAAATGCACCAAGAATGGTTTCAAGCCCGAGTACTGAGGCCAGCGCAACGAAGGCAACCAGCAGCATGAAGGCACCACGAACGCGAATCTGCGCCGTTGTGTCCTGGAGTCGCAGCAGCACTGCGGCTATGCGTTTCGAGCGCTCCAGACGGAGGATGACGAAGGCAAAGCCCGCGGCCAGCAGGGCGAAACCTCCAAGCAGCACCAGCTTTGTGGTGGTGCTGGTGGCTTCACGTGAGAAGAAGAGCGTGAGCAGGATGATCGAGCCAAATTCGGCGAACATGGCACCGGCAATGACGAGCTGTCCAAAGTCTGAGGCGCTTTCGCCTGCGTCCTTCAGTACCGGAATGACGATACCTAACCCGGTCGCAACGAGGATGATCGCAATGAGCAGCGGTGATACCACCTGTCCAGCTAGATAAAGCCCATACCCTACCAGCAATGCCAGTCCGAATGAAAGCAGGAAACCTGAGCCAACAAACACCAACAGGCGTCCTCTTACCCGCTCAAGTTCGACTTCCAGCCCGGCGAGGAAGAGGAGGAAGGCGAGTCCAAGCACCGAGAGGATTGAAAGCGGTAGATCGACCCTGACCCAACCAAGGACGGACGGGCCAATAATGATACCCGCCACGATCTCGAGCACAATTGCGGGTAAACGGCGTGCGGGAGTAAGCCCCAGCAAGAGCGGTGCAGCAAAGGCAACAACGGCGACGATGAGCAATCCGGAGAATGAAACATTTGGCATGGCAACCTCGCATCTATATGACAGCTGTGGTAACTCTCATTGTACTCCTTCAGTGACGTAGTCTCCATTCGCGTCAATTCGTTACATCCGGAAAAAGATGGAGGCATTCCAACGTGGTTTCAGGTACACTGAGATTTGTTACTGCCTTGCTTCACCGGCCCATATTTTCTCACATTCTCACTCATGTGTAACGAATCCGCGCAAGGAATGACAATGTGATAGGATAAAGTACATGGAGCCCATGAGATACAACAGGGAGATGAAAGAAGATGACTCAAACAAAACACTATGATGCGATTGTGATCGGCGCAGGCCAGGCGGGAGGGCCCCTCTCTACAACCTTAGCGAAAGCCGGATGGAAAACCGCTCTTATCGAGCGGGTACATGTAGGTGGGACCTGTATCAACGAGGGCTGCACACCGACCAAGACGATGGTTGCTAGCGGTCGCGTCGCCTATTTAGCCCGCCGGGGCGCGGATTATGGCGTACAAACTGGTCCAGTGACCATTGATATGACCAAGGTGCGCCAACGCAAACGCGACATTGTAGAGAGCTTCCGTAATAGTGGTCAACGTCGTATCGAGACAACCGAAGGCGTGGACCTCTTGATGGGAGAGGCGAGCTTCACAGGGCCGAAGGCCATAGAACTACGCCTGAACAACGGTGAGATGCGTCAACTTACAGCCAGTACGATCCTCATCAATGCTGGCGCTCGACCAGCAAAGCCATCCATAACTGGAGTAGAAGCTGTATCCACCCTGGATTCGACCTCGATCATGGAACTGGACGTAGTGCCTGAACACCTGTTGATCGTAGGTGGAGGCTACATTGGGTTGGAATTTGGCCAGATGTTCCGCCGTTTCGGCAGTCAAGTTACCGTGATACAACGGGGAGCGAATCTGCTGGCTCGTGAAGACGCGGATGTGGCTGAAGAGGTGGCGAAAATCATGCGCGAAGACGGCTTAGAAGTCTTGTTAGAAACAAAGCCTATAAGTGTCAAACAGCTCTCTGAGGGAAACATTCAGTTGATGGTGCAGACAAAGACAGGAGAACGTATCCTCAATGGATCGCACTTGCTTATGGCGGCGGGAAGGGTACCCAATACTGACTGGCTCAACCTGGATGCAGCAGGAATACAGACGGACAAACGCGGTTTCATCCAGGTAAACGAGCGGCTGGAAACCAACGTGCCGGGCATCTATGGATTAGGTGATGTGAAGGGTGGCCCGGCCTTCACGCACATCTCTTACGACGATTTTCGCATCATCCGCACCAATCTCCTGGAGAAAGGGAACGCCAGTATCCACGAAAGGCTAGTACCTTACACCGTCTTCATTGACCCGCAACTCGGACGCGTTGGACTGAGCGAAACAGATGCACGCGCGCAAGGCCGCAACATTAAGGTAGCCACTTTGCCGATGAATTATGTGGCTCGTGCGCTAGAGATGGATGAGTCCCGAGGTTTCATGAAAGCGGTGGTGGACGCCGATACGGGCCAGATTCTGGGTGCAGCCGTCCTGGGCATTGAAGGGGGCGAGATCATGGCAATCCTGGAGGTGGCGATGATCGGCAAGGTCCCCTATACCGTCCTGCGTGATGGCGTTTTTGCTCACCCGACACTGGCTGAGTCGCTGAATAATCTGTTCTCGACCCTCGATCAGTAGGGGTGAAGGACAGAAGATAAAACCGAGATTGGCGCAGTGAAGTAGCACAGCAAGTGGGTATCTGTACGGATACCCACTACAAAAGGTAAGGAATATAACCATGCATAAAACCACTATCCTCTTTGGATATCCAACGGACCCAGCCGCGTTCGACCGCCATTACCATGAGGTACACCTCCCTCTGACCAGGAAGCTCAAAGGAATCAAGGGGTTGACGATAGGAAAGCTCGACGCCAGTGACAATGGCGAGAAGGCCCCGTACTATGTGATCACTTCCATCTATACAGACTCTCGCGAGGTGCTGGATGCTACGCTTGCCACACCTGAAGGGCAGGCAGTCCTCAAAGATACACCAAACTTCGCGACTGGAGGATTCACCCTCTTACATGATGATGAAGAGGTGCTCATTCCGCTGACCTTGTCCTGATGTTCTTGCCATCTCGGAGGCCAGAAACCAGCCACTATGCAAAGCGCCTTAAGCTTGCCGAGTTGCAAGTAGGGCTAGCTTTCTTTGCTTTTATCTTGATTGGTTTAAACGATGGAGCATTGGGGGTCCTTATACCCAGTCTGCGTACCTATTATGGCGTTGATAAAGCGACGATTGGTTTGCTCTTTCTCTTTCAAACCATTGGCTATCTTATTGCTGCCTTCAATAGCGGGCTTCTCGTTGAGAGATTGGGGAATCGACGCTTCCTGATGTTGGGCGTGGCGAGCTTCCTCCTTGGCGTGGTCGCTCTCAGTCTGATGCTCCCTTTTAAGGTCATACTGATCATGATGCTGCCACTTGGCTTCGGCATAGCAATCATCGATGCTGGCCTGAATACGTATATTGCGAGCATGCCTCGAAATGCAGCGCCACTGAATTACCTCCACGCTTTTTATGGAACCGGCGCGTTGCTTGGTCCAGTGGTAGCTTCTGCGTTCCTGGCAATCAGGTGGGGGTGGAATAGCGTCTATATCCTGTGGATAGGGATGAGTCTGATCTTGTTGATCGGCCTTAAGCTGGTCTTCAAGGGACAGAACATCTCGCCACAAGAAGACGTGGCGACCAGGCCCAAAAGCAACGTCCTTGTGGCCGCGCTCAGGGAACCAGTAGTCTGGATTGCGGCTCTTTTCCTGCTCATCTACGTGGGAGCCGAGGTAAGCATCGGCAGTTGGAGCTACAGTTTTCTGACAGAGGAACGGCATGCCTCTATCCTCCTCGCAGGGTGGATGGTCGGCGGCTACTGGTTCGGGCTTACACTTGGACGCCTGGCGCTGGCGAAAGTAACACTGTGGGTAGGGAGCGAGCGATTGATACAGGGTTGCCTGGGGGGAGTAGTCATAGGTCTACTCCTGGTCTGGCTCGTGCCGGTCTATGCAGTTTCTGCGGTTGGCCTGGGGTTGATCGGTTTCAGCTTCGGCCCGATCTATCCGACCGCGATTGCCCTCATATCGAACAAGGTAGCCGCCCGTATTCTGCCGAGCGCTATTGGTTTCATGGTAAGCCTGGGCAGTATCGGTGCAGCCGTATGCCCCTGGTTTGTGGGTATGGTGGCCGAACACATAGGCCTCTGGTCGCTGATGCCCTATGTGATTATCCTGACAGTTGCAATGGTTTGCTTTTGGCAAGTCTTGCAGGCCCGTCCCCGCATTTCATAAAGCATCATCGCTCCTCCCTCCCGGTATTACTTGCTTTTCTGTGTATCACGATAGTGTCCAGGAGGAGTGTAGCTCAGGAGGTTGAGGGTCCGAGCTTTAGCGGTAGCTTGTGTGCGGCTTTGTACGTTTAGCTTGCCACAGATGTTCAAGACATGCTTCTTGACAGTGTTCACGCTAAGCACCAATTGGCGGGCAATTTCGCGGTTGGACGCGCCATCCATTACTAGCTGCAACACTTCGCGCTCACGCACAGTGAACGATTCCATGAGCGTACCGGAGCGCGAGGAAGAGTGATAAAGATCCGTTGCAATCGGCTCACCCGCTGCCTCCAGCAAGGTTGTGACGTACTCTAGTGCAATCTTATGTGCATAAGCCTGGCGCAGCAAGGTGACCATTGGTACTCCTTCATCAAGGAACAGACGAATGTAGCCCTCTGGTTCGGCCAGTGTCAAGGCACGACCCAGAGCGGTTAGAGCCTCTGTATAGTCGCCTTGGGCCTGCAACGCCAGTGTACGCAGCAGAAGGACTTCAAGCACACTGCGCATGCGCATTTTTGCCTCAGCATCCCGTAGGAGCCCCTCCAGCAAAATCAGCGCCTCCGAAAGGAAAGGACCTGTTGGAGTTTCTCGTCCCTGGGCAATGCGTACCCGTACCAGGGTCAGGTACTCTCGCTCACGCAGGTAGCTCAGTTTATCCCTGGCAGACAAGCCGCACGCCTCCGCCCAGCGGATGGCAGCCGCCAGCTTGCCCTGGGCCAGATCCATCTGTGCCCGCACTGCTGCCCCATGAGCCAACAGGGCGGGGGCAAAGCCGCGCTGACGACTTAGCAGCGCGAAGGCATCCAGGGTCTCGCGTGCCTCGGTGCTCTGCCCACAGGCCTGCTGGAGGCGAGCCAAAGCCAGGTAGCCCCGCATGATCATCTCGGCGTCCGCCGTCGCCGTTTCCTTGACCAGGTCCATACCCTGCACCAACTGCTGCCCGGCGCTGTCGAACTGGTTCCACTCACGCAGCAGATCGCCGCGGATGAAGTAGTAGTCTGCACCGTTGATCAGGGCCTGCAGCCCCCCGTGCTTCGGTGCCAGCTGCGTTGCCTGCTCAATGGTGACGGCAGCTTGGCGCAGCCTTCCCTGCAACACCTGCAGCCTGGCCAGATTGGAGATACTTCTCACGGTTGTCGGGAGGTTGCCCAGGGCACGCACGGATACCACCGTCGTCTCGACGAGATGCTCCGCCGCGGGTGTCATATCCCCATCAACAAGATAGGCGTTGGCCGCAGTCACAAGAGCACTCGCACGTAACATGAGCGTGAGGGACATCTCCTTCGTCTCCGGCAACAGCTCGAGTGCCTGGTGCGCAAGAGGGACACACCGTTCGTGATCGCCCACGAGACGAGCCAGTTGGCTGCGGAACGCGACCAACTGGCCCAGAATGGTATGACGCTGTTCGGCAGGCATCTCCTCCTCAAGACACCTTTCGGTATCCTGGATGCGAACGGAGGCCTTATCCAACTGATGCGTTAACATCAGCGTGATGGCGTGCATGATGCAGAGGGAGGGATAGGCACGGACGAGCGCATCGGGCAGCCTGTTCAGCCAGCCGAGTAATAGCTGGAATTGACTGGGAAAGTTGGTGAAGTGGGCGTACTGTTCGATCAGGCGGGCAGCTAGCTCGACATCAGAAACAGCGAGCGCATGGGTCACCGCCTCGTCGAACAGCTCGTGCTGCTCGAACCAGAAGCTGGCACGGCGGTGCAGCTCAGGAACCACTGCCGGCTGTAGTTGCTGCAGACGACTTTGCAGCACCTCAGCAAACAGGTGGTGGTAACGGTACCAGCGCCGCTCGTCGTCGAGCGGGATGAGGAAGAGGTTGGTTTGCTCCACCTGATCCAGTAGCCTCCGACTATCGTCTTGTTCGCGCACTGCATCACACAGCGGCCCACAGAGCCGGTCCAGCAGGCAGGTCTGCAGTAAAAAGTCCTGCACTTCTTCCGGTTGGCGCAAGAGGACTTCTTCGACCAGGAAGTCAACCACGTAGCGATGGCTGCCCGTAAAGGCAGCGATGAAGCCACCCACATCGTCGCGACCTTGCAGGGAGAGGGCGGCCAGGTGCAGCCCGGCAATCCAGCCTTCGGTGCGTGCCTCCAGAGCGGCCACCTCCTCTGCTGACAGCGGTAGTCCCATGACCTCCGTGAGAAAAGCCGTAGTTTCCTCAGAGGTGAAGCGTAAGTTGGCAGCACGCAGCTCGGTCAAAGCCCCCCGTGCACGCAGACGCGCCAGGGGCAGGAGTGGATCGCTTCGACTGGCGAGTACCAGGTGCGTGTTCGGTGGCAGATGCTCCAGTAGAAAGGTGAGCGCATCGTGGATGGATTGGGACTCGATGAGGTGGAAGTCGTCCAGCACCAGCACGGTTTCCATAGGAAGCTGGAGCAGGCCATTCAACAGGGACGTGAGCACAGCCTCGATCGGTGGCGACGACGAGGCGTAAAACAGCGCCAGGGGGGTCTCGCCCACACCCGGATGCAGCGTATTGAGCGCGGCGATGACATAGGTCCAGAAGCGAATGGGGTCGTTATCACTCGCATCAAGCGAGACCCAGGCGAGGGGTAAGGTACCGTGGCTGGGATCAGCATACCAGGCGCTGAGCAGGGTCGTCTTGCCCCATCCGGCAGGGGCCACGATGAGGGTAATTGTACCTCTCACAGCAGCGTTCATCCGTTGCATGAGTCGTGGGCGCGTTACCATATTCAGGCGGGCGGGCGGCACGGAGATTTTCGTCGTGAGCAGGTGGAGGGACGTTGTGCCTGTGAAGGAGGGGGGCGGAGTGGCAGCGGGAGGTTGAAGAGGACGCAGCGTGTCGGGCGGCTGCGAACTCGTTGCTCGCTCTGCTGACAGCAAGGCAGCGGCTTCATGAAGCCGCACCAGCGTGAGTTCCTCGGACTTGCCGAGGTAGGCTTTGTGGAGGCGGCCGTCCTGGGTGCGGTAGGCATACCAGTACCAGGTGCCATGACGTTGTTCGCGGCGAGCGGTCAAGGCGCCCTGGGGGCTGTGAAAGGCAAATGAGCGGGTGGCAGGCTCATTGAGCCACGTATACCAGGTATCTGAGCCGACCTGAATCGCCAGGAAGCTCTGACTGGCACCTTCAGGTGGTATCAGCTGATCTTCGATTATCCGGGGAATAGATTGGCGTGCCATAGAATCTATGCACCTCATCGTTAAGCGGATAGTGGCACAAGCGGACGGTGCCAGTGCCCGGTTCTTTCCGTTATTGGGCACTGAGAGCGGAGGGCTGCTTCGAGCGAACCGAGTAGCCGCTGATCTGCTCGAAAGCATGAGCGGCGCGGAGCACGGTCGCATCTTCTCCTCTCCTGCCTACCAACATCATACCGACGGGTAAGCCCCCTGAGAGACCGCAAGGCACCGTCATGACGGGATGACCCGTGACATTGAAGGGGCAGTTGTTGGCATTCAACCCTCCGTTCATCCCCGAGGCTCGTACGACCTTTTCTTCACGCGGGGCATCGATCTGCGGTATCCTGGTAGCTTTCATGGGCGTTGTTGGCATGACCAGCAGGTCAACGGTCCGCAGAGCATCGTCGTAGGCGGCAGTGAGCGTGCGGGCCAGGTTTTGCGCCTTCGCATAGTAACGCCCGTGATACCTCTCTTGCATGTACTGGCCCAGCAGCGTGGTTAACTTGAGTGTATCGAAGAAGTCGTCGGCCATAGTGGCACGTCCCCGTGCATAGGCATCCAGCAGCGAGGTACTATAATGGCCCTTCCAGTTGGTACCCATGCCATTACCGCGCACCATGAGCATCGCAGAACCCTCCACCTTGATGGCATTCCAGATATGCTTTCCGTCGCGATGCATGGGAATAGAGAGCGTGCCGACCTGGGAGCCTAGTTCGGAGAAGCGTTGCGCCGCTGCCCGGACCAGTTCATCCACGTCTTGCTCAGAGAGCTGCGGCCACCCGAAACCCTCGCTTACTATGCCAATGCGTATCCCTTCTGTATCGTTGCTGAGGACGCTTGTATACGCCTCAGGCTTGACCCCTTTCTGGCGCGGATCAAGCCCATCCTCGCCCGCGATCACTTCGAGCAGCAAGGCCACATCGGCAGACGTTGCGGCGATAGGGCCTGTATGGTCCAGCGTCAGTTCTATAGGAAATACGCCCGTATAGGGAACAAGGCCATAGGTGGGTTTGAGACCATACGCGCCGCACCAGCAAGCTGGGATGGTAATCGAGCCTCCCTGGTCGCCTCCGATAGCCATATCGCACTCACCTGCTACCACCAGTGCCGAGCTCCCGCTGGATGAGCCACCTGCCGAGTAAGCGGGATGGTGCGGGTTAAGCACCGGACCTGTATCAGCCGTGAAGCTACTGCCTGAGAAACAGAGACTCTCACAGACCGCCTTCCCGACGATTTCGCCGCCCGCATCGAGGATACGTGTCACGATGGTCGCATCGAATTCCGGGACATAGCCTTCCAGCACCAGGGAACCATTCATCATTGGCACCCCCGCGACACAGACATTATCCTTGATCGCAATTCTTTTCCCGACCAGGGGACCACTCGCCGCTCCCTTGATTGAGCACTTTTGATACCAGGCGTTCAGCGGATTCTCTTCTGCTGTGGGACGATAGCCCCTGGTTCGAGCATAGTGCACCGGCAGCGCGGGCTCGGTAAGCTGATCGATGCGGCGGTATGACTCGAATATTGCATTCATCAAACCACGAAACGATTCGAGGTCTGCATCGCTCATATGCATAGCATACATGTGCGCGATTTCGCGTAATTGCTCAATGGTGGGCTTCGTTGGCATATCGGACTCCTTTTCTTGATCCCTAGTAAGGTTCAATGCGCATACGTGTAAGGCAATACTGAGAGCAACACATGGAATTACCCACATCTGAGAAAAGAATTACCCATACTATGATACACGATCTGGTATTCCTTTGTCGAGGTTAATTTCCTGCCTCATATCAAGCCAGGTAATTAGCCTCGACAAACGAGCGCCTCATAGTGTATTATGTAGAACCACTGCACTCAGCCGCAATTGATGCTTTCTCACCCACATACTTTATCAAAAATAACCCTGCAAATACTCCTTTGGTGTACTGTCTTTGCCCTCTCTTTCATGTACACTCCTCCTAGACACCATCGCAATACACGGAAAAGCGAGAGGCTCTGGGAAGGAGGAGCGATGACTACCTACGAAATTCGCGTCAAAGGACATCTCGATCAACACTGGTCAGCGTGGTTTGATGGGATGACGATAACCAATGGGGCAAACGGTCACGCCATCATCTCTGGCCCACTGGTGGACCAGGCCGCGCTGCACAGTCTGCTCATAAAGGTATACAACTTAAATTTGACGTTGATATCTGTCTTGCACGTCGAGACTGACCAGGGCCATGAAACAGAGAAGTAAAGAAGACATTGAGCAGAGCATAGAAGAGGAAGACGGATATCCAGGGTTTATTGTTCCGTATGGCGAGAATTTCTCACGTACAACCTGAACCCAACCGAAAGGAGGTGCCGTGATGAACAAAGGAACGTACCAGCCGGAAAACCTATTTGACGTGGCCACCGCCCAGCGAACAATCACCGGGGCAAACCTGGCAACTGTTGTGGCATCAGCTGACGATTTGCATTTGATTGAGCAACTACGCAGTGGCAATGAGGCTGCGTTCGTGTCATTGATTGATCGCTATGCTCCCACCATGCTTCGTCTTGCGATGGTCTACGTGACGGCATGGGCAGTGGCTGAGGAGGTGGTCCAGGAAACCTGGATGGCGGTTCTTGAGGGTCTCAACCGCTTCGAGGGGCGATCCTCACTGAAGACCTGGATGTTTCGCATTCTTACCAACCGTGCAATAACGCGTGCACAACGTGAAGGCCGCAGTATTCCCTTCTCCTCGCTGTCAGACCCTTACACTGTTCTCGTTGAACCTGCTGTCGACTCTGACCGATTCCTGCCAGCAGATCACCAGTGGTCAGGACATTGGGTATCGTTCCCCACCAATTGGCAGGAAATGCCTGAGGATCGCCTGCTTTCACAGGAAACGCGTGCGTGCATTCATCGAGCGATCGAAGCCCTTCCGCCAAATCAGCGGGAGATCATCATCTTGCGCGACATCGAGGGATGGACGTCTGAGGAAACCTGTAGTTTCCTCGGCATTTCCGAGGGGAATCAGCGAGTACTCCTCCACCGTGCCCGATCAAAGGTGCGGAACGTCCTTGAGAAGTACTTTCAGGAATAGAAGCCATGTAATAGCGAATTTGCCCCATTCTCACATACCAGCCATCTGTTCTGTAACGAATCGAGGTATTGCAAGACCATAAGATGCACACAAGCACTACATGAGAGTACGAGAAAATTGATGTTGAAACGACGAAAGAGAGATTAAATGATGAAAGCGATAGCGGTCTATCCGGGTAAACCCGATTCGATGCATTTGGAAGAGATACCGATGCCAAAAGTGACGGACATTCCAAATGGGCAAGGCGTACTGGTGAAGGTACTGCGAGTAGGCGTTGACGGCACAGACAAGGAAATCAATGCGGCAGAGTATGGCATGGCACCGGAGGGCTATAACTACCTCATTACTGGTCACGAAAACTTTGGCCAGGTGATGGAGGTTGGCCCACATGTGCCAGATACTATTCGACCAGGAACGTATGTTGTAGCAACCGTGCGCCGCCCAGGGCATAGCATTTACGATCAAATTGGCCTCCAGGACATGACCACCGATGATGTGTACTATGAGCGCGGCATCAACCTGCGCCATGGGTATCTTACTGAGTACTATGTTGAGGATGCAGCGTACATCGTCACGCTCCCTGTTACTCTACGCGAGGTCGGGGTGCTGCTAGAGCCGACGACAGTGGCACAGAAGGGCCTGAACCAGGCCTATGAAATCCAAAGGCGATTGAAAGTCTGGCAGCCACGGCGCGCAGCAGTAGTCGGAGCGGGCACGATTGGTTTACTCGCGACCCTGGGGATGCGCTTGAGGGGCGTGGAGGTGACCTGCTACTCGCGTCGATTGCCACCGTACTTTAACAGCAACCTCATGACCGAGCTTGGCGCTCACTACGTCAGTTCACAGCAGATGACGCTTAAAGAAGCGAGTGAGACGTATGGCCCGTTCGACATCATCTTTGAAGCCTCTGGCTTCAGTCCGCTGGCCTTTCAAGCAGCTGAGGCGCTGGGCAAAAATGGGGTACTCGTGCTCTCGAGTGTGACGGGAGGTGAGAAGAAAGTCGAGGTGAGCGCGGACATGATCAACCAGGGGTTCGTGCTGGGCAACAAAGTGATGGTTGGAACCGTCAATGCCTCTCGTGCCGACTTTGTTAGCGGCGTGAATGACCTGGTCAAGGCGGAAGCCTTCTACCCCGGTTGGCTGAACAAGTTGCTCACCACAAAGGTAAGTGGGCTGGAAAACTATGCCGAGATGCTGCGCCACCTCACTGAGGATAAGGAAGCCATCAAGGTCTATGTCGAGGTCGCGCAAGAAATGTAGGGATGCTCCTTGCACAGCCTGCATGGCCTCCCTTGTTAGAAAGGATGATGACAAAGATGGTGAGCAGAAAAACTCTCGCTCAGGCTCCGGCCCTGGAACATAATGCAGAGCGCCTGAGACTTGCCGAGGCGCACGAGCATACGAAACCATGGTATAGCTGGGGACCGTATCTCAGCGAGCGCCAGTGGGGGACCGTCCGTGAGGACTACTCCCCCTCTGGGAACGCCTGGGACTTTTTTCCCCATGACCACGCTCGTTCCCGCACCTACCGCTGGGGTGAAGATGGTCTGCTGGGTATCAGTGACGAACAAGGTCTGCTGTGCTTCGCGCTCAGCCTGTGGAATGAGGCCGACCCGATTCTCAAGGAGCGGCTCTTCGGCCTGACCGGTCCAGAAGGCAATCACGGGGAGGATGTGAAGGAGTACTACTACTTTCTTGACAGTACTCCGACCCATTCGTATATGAAGGCCCTGTACAAGTATCCGCAGCGCGCCTTCCCTTACGCTGAACTGGCGGCGGAGAATCGCCGTCGCGGGCGAGGCGAACCTGAATACGAACTGATCGACACAGGCGTTTTTACGGATGATCGCTACTTCGATGTCACGGTCGAGTATGCCAAAGTCGATCCACAGGATATACTCATCCGCATTACTGCTGCAAATCGCGGTCCAGAAGCAGCGCCGCTGCATGTGCTCCCTACGCTCTGGTTCCGCAATACCTGGGCCTGGGGGGATGAGCACGACGAGGGAAACCGTCGCCCGGAATTACGGGCCGTAGAGACACTCTCAACGCAAACTGGGATGGAGAGACAGCACCTCGTTCATGCTACCCATGCCACACTGGGTGAGTACTGGCTTGCGTGCCAGCATGGCGAGAAGGAGCCGCAGTTGCTCTTCACCGAGAACGAGAGCAATGCACAACGGCTATGGGATGTGCCGAACCGCACCTCCTTCGTCAAGGATGGCATTAACGACGCCGTGGTGTACGGTACCCAGGGTACCGTCAGCCCAGAAGGTGTCGGCACGAAAGCCGCGGCACACTACACCTTTGTCGTTGCTCCTGGTGCGACTGCGACGGTCATGCTGCGCCTGTCCGCTACGCAGCACGACGACCCTTTCGCGGATGCCGAAAACATCTTTGAGATGAGGCAAGTGGAAGCAGACAGTTTTTATATGACCTGTGGCGCGAAAAATTTGTCTGAGGACGCACGCTCCGTGCAGCGGCAGGCCTTTGCTGGACTGCTGTGGAGCAAGCAGTTCTACTACTACGACGTGGATATGTGGCTGCATGGCGACCCGGCCGGCCCACCACCGCCAGACTCGCACATGCTTGGGCGCAACAATGAATGGCGGCATCTCAACACCTCTGACATCCTCTCCATGCCCGATACCTGGGAATATCCCTGGTACGCAGCGTGGGACCTGGCATTCCACTGTATCCCATTGGCCCTGGTCGATCCCGATTTCGCCAAGAAGCAGCTCATCCTGCTCCTGCGTGAGTGGTACATGCATCCCAACGGCCAGTTACCGGCCTACGAGTGGGCCTTTGGAGATGTGAACCCGCCTGTGCATGCCTGGGCGGCGTGGCGCGTCTATAAAATAGAGAAGCGCACGACCGGGAAGGCTGACCGCGACTTCCTGGAGCGGGTCTTCCACAAACTCCTGCTCAACTTCACCTGGTGGGTCAACCGCAAGGACAGCGAGGGACACAACGTCTTTCAGGGTGGTTTCCTGGGCCTGGACAACATCGGGGTCTTCGACCGCAGCGCACCCTTACCGACTGGTGGTCACCTGGAACAATCCGATGGCACCGCCTGGATGGGGATGTACTGCTTGAATATGCTCAGGATCGCCCTGGAATTAGCCCGCGAGAATCACACCTATGAGGATGTCGCCACCAAGTTTTTCGAGCACTTCCTCTATATTGCTGACGCGCTCAACAACATCGCGGGCGAGGGCATTTCGCTATGGGACGAAGAAGACCAGTTCTTCTACGACGTGCTGCATATGCCAGATGACTCGCATGTTCCACTGAGAGTCCGTTCGCTGGTTGGGTTTATCCCCCTCCTAGCAGTGGAGACGATTGAGCCTGAACTGCTTGATATGCTGCCCGAGTTCAAGGCGCGCCTGGAATGGTTCCTCGAGCATCGCCCACAACTGGCAAGTTTGGTATCACGCTGGCACGAGCCGGGGATGGAGGAACGCCGCCTGCTGGCACTGGTGCGTGGGCATCGCATGAAGCGCCTGCTCAAACGGATGCTCGACCCTGAAGAGTTTCTGAGTGACTACGGTATCCGTGCGATCAGCAAGTACCACGCGGAACATCCCTATGACTATAGTGCGCATGGCATGGACTACATCGTCCGGTACGAGCCGGGTGAGTCAAGCACTGGACTCTTCGGTGGGAATTCCAACTGGCGTGGGCCCATCTGGTTTCCGATCAACTTCCTGCTCATCGAAACACTTCAGAAGTTCTATCACTACTATGGCGACGATTTCTTAGTGGAGTGCCCCACTGGTTCTGGCCAGAAGCTCACACTCCATCAGATAGCCGATCAGCTCTCGTGCCGGCTCACGCACATCTTTATGCGTGGAGAGGACGGACGCCGCCCAGTCTTCGGCACGAACGAGACCTTTCAGACCAACCCGCACTGGCGCGACTACCCGTTATTCTACGAGTACTTCCACGGCGATACAGGTCGAGGCGTCGGTGCCAGCCATCAGACGGGTTGGACTGCCGTTGTGGCGAAGTTGCTTGAGCAGACCGAGGGTAGGTAGACCGCTTTGTGTTGAGCATTCCTACAATGACGAGCCCGAGCATGCAAACAAGATGTATGAGATACCTATGAAATGCGAAGGAGAGAGATCATGAGTAACTTGCCAATTGCCGATTATGCTTTACTGTCAGACTGTCGCTCAGCCGCGCTGGTCAGCCGCGCGGGTTCCGTTGACTGGCTGTGCTTTCCCCGCTTCGATGGGCCGTCGGTCTTTGCCCGACTGCTGGACGAGCAAGCGGG
>WNGG01028736.1_pt1 | contig 16492 bp, 17 predicted proteins | sample 5400661 | NCBI WGS metagenome assembly WNGG01 (sample SAMN13153372, study PRJNA577476) | soil metagenome | isolation source: 100 cm soil or saprolite under Garry oak tree replicate 1 | place: USA:California | collected 2016-06-15 | reverse complement strand
GATCACGACCGGCGAGAGCCTGGCCCGTGCGTTCTGGCGTACGCTGGCGCCGGGGCTGCCGACGGGGCGGCTCTCGCGGATCACGGTGGTGGAGACGGCCAAGAACCGGTTCGAGTACCGGGGCGAGGACGCATGATCGAGAAGCTGATCGCGCAGATCACCCTGATGGAACCTGCGTCGTGTGGATGCGGTTGCATTCGCGAGGAACGATGATCGAAAAGCTCGTCGAGCAGCTTCTGAAGGAATTGGGCGAGAACATACAGCGGGAGGGGCTGGCCAAGACCCCTGAACGTGTGGCGAGCGCGCTGCGGTTCCTTACGTCCGGCTACGACAGGAAGGTCGAGGATGTTCTCAACGATGCTCTTTTCGTCGAGGAGTACGACGAGATGGTGATCGTCAAGGACATCGACTTCTTTTCGCTCTGTGTCCCGAGCAAGCAGATCGTCAACGCGGTCGATGGTGCGAAGCCCGCGCGGCTAGTCCGACCCGGTGACCGGTTGTGGACGTTGGCCGATGGCTACCTCAAGGAAACGACCGTGAGCCAAGTCACGAGCCGCAACGCGCGTAACATCGTCGCAGTGCGGACGGAAAAGGGGCGTTTCGAAGTCACTCCTGACCATCCGGTCAAAACGTGGCACGGCTGGCAGGAAGCTGGACGACTGGAAGCGGGTGACGACGTCGAGTGGATCAATCCACGCTCACTATGTCGCGCGCCCTTCGACGCAAAGCCTGGTTATGCCATTGGGTACGTGCTCGGTGCTGTCGCCGCGGACGGGAGCATTCAGGACGGACGGCGCGTCTCCCTCGTTGTCGAGAAGCGAGAATTCGCCGAGAAGTACCGAGCCATGCTGACCGAAGCTTTTCCCGGCTGTGCATCACAGATCGAATCAGTCTCCGTCCCATCCAGCTTCCTGAAGCGCGAACTGCCGATGTTTCGTGTGCGGACAGTATCTCGGGCCATCGCGGAAAAACTCTGCCGATGGCTCGACGTATCGGAAGTCGGATCACGGAGCAAGACGAAGACGTTTCGCTTTCCTGAGGTCGTGACCTCGTCGCAAGAGACGATGCAGGGGTTTCTCGACGGCTATTGCGATGGAGACGGTCATACACACCCCGATGGGTCACGACGGATCCTGAGTTCCAACACAGCGTTCCTCGCCGAGCTTGGCGCCTATCTGGAGACGCCAGTCGGCAGCGGGGGCGTTGGCACGAAAAGTCTTCGCGTGTCTAATCGTTGGCATCAGCCGGGTTGGTACGGTCAGCACGGGTTTCGTCAGGAGACGCCTTTCTATGTGCCGCGGGATTCGACATATGTGTCAGTTCGCGGAGTTGATCGGCTGCCGTGGGCCGACAAGCCGTATACGGTCTACAGCTTCAAATGTGAGCCATATCCAAGCTTCCTGATCGCAGGGCATCTGACTCATAATTGTGAACATCACGTGATGCCATTTTTTGGCAATGCGCGGCGTCGAAAAGCAGAACTCCAAGGCGGTGACCTCGGCCATGCTCGGCGCGTTCCGCGACCGGCCGGAGACCCGCGCGGAGTTCATGGAGCTCATCAAGAGCGGACGGGGACTCCAACTATGAAAGCGCTGGAAGGCAAGGTCGCCATCGTCACCGGCGCCGGCCGTGGCATCGGGCGCGCGATCGCGCTCGCGTTCGCCGCCGAGGGCGCGGCGGTGGCGCTGGCCTCGCGCTCGCGCTCCGACCTCGCGGAGGTCGCCGGCGAGATCCGGGCGGCTGGCGGCGGCCGCGCGCTCGCCATCCCCACCGACGTGACGAACGACGGCGCCGTCGAGGCGCTGGTGGAGCAGACGGCGTCGGACTTCAAGCGCGTGGACATCCTGGTCACGGCCGCGGGCACCGCGGCGTTCGCCTCGCTGGCCGACACCAAGCCCGCGGATTGGGACGTGATGCTGTCCGTGAATCTCCGCGCGGCGATGGTGTGTTGCCGGGCCGTGCTGCCCACGATGCTGCGTCAGGGCGAGGGCACCATCGTCAACGTGGCCTCGATCGCCGCCAAGCGCGCCCTCCCCGGCTCGGCCGTCTACACGGCGACGAAGGCGGGGCTCCTCGGCTTCAGCCGCGTGCTGGCCGAGGAGCTCCGCAATACCGGCGTGCGCGTCGGCGTGCTCATGCCCGGCGCCGTCGACACGCCCCTCTGGGACACGGTCGGCGGGACGCCGCCGCGCGACAAGATGCTGCGCCCCGAGGACGTCGCGCGGGCGGCCATGCTGATGGCCGCGCTGCCGCCGCACGCATCCCTCGAGGAGCTCACGCTGCTGCCCTCCGGTGGCATCCTGTGATACGATGACCGTACGCATTCCCAGAGAAACCGCCTTGTTTTACGGGAGGATCGAATGATTACGATGACCGATACGGCCGCCAAGAAGGTCTCTGAGCTTCGGCTCGAGGAAGGCAAGCCGGAGTGGGGCCTGCGGATCCGCATCGTGGGTGGCGGGTGCTCCGGGATGTCGTACGAGCTCGGCTGGGAGGACCAGCAGCACGCGGACGACAACGTCGTCGAGGCCGCGCAGGGCATCAAGGTCTACATCGACAAGAACAGCGCGGCCTATCTGTCGGGCAGCGAGATCGATTTCGTGCAGAACGACATGATGGGCGCCGGGTTCCCTGGAAAGCGATCGTCGCCCGCCATCCCGATCTCTCGCGCTACCGCCCGTACACCCTCTTCGCGGTCGGCCACGACTACGTCGAACCCGATCACCGCCTCGCCCCCGACGACGAGCTCTGCCTGTTCCCGCCGGTGAGCGGCGGCAGTGCGAGCCGAGCCGGTGCCTCCGGCGAGGCGAGCGGTGAAATGATCGAACATACCAATGACGTCAACGCCATCGTCGATCTGTGCCTGTTCCCGCCGGTGAGCAGCAGTGCGAGCCGAGCCGGTGCCTCCGGCGAGGCGAGCGGTGAAATGATCGAAAATACGAGTGCGAGCCGCAGGCCGTTCGATGGCTGAGGCGAGCGGTGAAATGCTCGAAAATGCCAGTGTGAGCCGCAGGCCGTTCGGGCGAGCGGTGAAATGACCGACGACATCTTCACCGTCGTCGATCGCCCCCTCTCCCCCGACGCCATCGCGGAGGCCGTGGACGATCCCGGCGCCGGCGGCGTCGTCATCTTCTCCGGTATCGTCCGCAACCAGACCGACGGGCGCCCGGTGAAGTTCCTCGAGTACGAGGCGCACGCGCCCATGGCCGAGGCGAAGATGCGCGAGATCGGCGGCGCGATCCGCGCGCGCTGGGCGGGCGTGCGGCGCGTGGCGATACTCCACCGCGTCGGCCGGCTCGAGATCGGCGAGGCGTCGGTGCTCATCGCGGTGTCGGCCGCGCACCGCGGCGACGCCTTCGAGGCCTGCCGCTATGCGATCGACACCCTCAAGCGCACCGTCCCGGTGTGGAAGAAGGAGCACTTCGAGGACGGCGAGGTCTGGGTGGGCCTGCAGGGCGGCTGACGTGGACCTCGTCCACGCGGCCGAGCGCACCATCCGCCGCCACGCGATGCTCGCGGGCGGCGAAACCGTCTTGATCGGCGTCTCGGGCGGCGCCGACTCCGTCGCGCTGCTCCACGTCCTGCTCCGCCTCGCGGGAGCCCTCGACCTGCGGCTGCACGTCCTGCACGTCGACCACCGCCTGCGTCCCGACTCCGCGCGCGCCGCCGAGTTCGTGCGGGCGCTCGGCGCGCGCCTCGGCGTGCCCGTCGACGTCGTCGGCGTGCGCGTTGCGGCGGGCTCGGTCGAGGCCGCCGCGCGCGCCGCACGCCACGCCGCGCTGGAGACGGCCGCCGACCGCGTCGGCGCCGCGCGGATCGCGCTCGGGCACACGGCCGACGACCAGGCGGAGACGCTGGTCATGCGGCTGCTCGAGGGCACCGGCGTGCGCGGGCTCGCCGGCATCCCGCCCGTGCGCGGCCGGCTGATCCGCCCGCTGCTCGAGAGCCGTCACCGGGACGCCGTGGCGGCGCTGCGGGCGGCGGGGATGGAGTGGCTCGAGGATCCGTCGAACCGCGACCCCCGCTTTTTTCGCAATCGCGTGCGCCACGGGCTGCTGCCGCGCCTCGCCGAGGAGACCGGCGGCGATCTCGTCGCGCGCCTGGGACGGCTGGCGCGCGGCGCGCGCGAAGCGGTCGACGCGCTCGACCACGTCGCGGCCGTCGAGCTTTCCCGGCTCGCTCGCGAAGAGGACGGCGCGCTGGTGCTCTCGCGCTCGGCCCTCGCGGCGCTGCCACGGCCGGTGGCCGCCGAAATCTTGCGAGCCGCCGCCGCGAGCCTCGGCAGCCGCGCGCCGCTGCGCGCCTGGGGCCATCGCGGCCTGCGGCGCGTGCTCGCCGACGCTCCGCCGCGGCGCCCCTTCCGGCTGGGCGGCGTGCTCGTCGAGGTCAGCGGCGACCGGGTGCGCGTCGGCGGGACGCGTGCGCCGGCGCTGGCGGAGCGCGAGCTCGAGGTGCCCGGGCGCGTCGAGTTGCCGGAGATCGGCCGCGCGCTCGAAGCCGTGGTCGTTCCCGCGACCGACTACGCGCTGCCGCGTGAGCGCGATCGCGTGGCCTTCGACGCCGCCGGGCTGCCGCCGCGTCTCGTCGTGCGCGCGCGCCGCCGCGGCGATCGCTTCCGGCCCTTCGGCGGCGGCGATCGCCGGCTCAAATCGTTCCTCATCGACGCGAAGGTGCCGCGCTGGGACCGCGACCGGCTGCCGCTGGTCGACGCGGGGCGCGACATCCTCTGGGTGGCCGGCGTGCGCCGCGGCGCCGCGGCTCCGGTCACGGCGCGCACCGGTCGCGTGGTCGAGCTGAGGCTGGTTCCGCTGGCACGACGTCGCCCCGCGGCGGTAGAATGCGCGTCTCCATGAAGGTGATGGCCGCCCTCGTCGTCGGGCTCGCGCTGGTGCCCTCGCTGCCCGCGCAGGCGCAGGCGCCGTCGCCTCCGCGCCCTTCGCGTCCCGCCCCCGCCAAGCCCGACGCGCCGGCGCCGGTGAAGCCGGATGCGCGCGCGGTGCTCCGCGCGCTCGAGGATGCCTTCAGCGCCGTCGCCGACCGCGTGACGCCGGCCGTGGTGAACGTGAGCACGGTGGCGGCGCAGAAGGGCTCGAGCAACGGCGAGGAGGAGCGCTACCGCGAGTTCTTCGGCGACGACCTCTACGACCGCTACTTCCGCCGCCGGCCGCGCGAGGACGGGCGCGCCAGCGGCTCGGGCGTCATCGTGGATCCAAAGGGATACATCTTGACGAACAACCACGTCATCGAGAACGCTCGCGAGATCACCGTGCGACTGTCCGACTCGCGGAAGTTTCCGGCGAAGCTGGTGGGCCGCGATCCGAAGACGGATCTGGCGGTGCTGAAGGTGGACGCGCCGGCGCCGCTGCCGGCGGCGGAGCTGGCGGACTCCGATCGGCTGCGCGTGGGCCAGTGGGCGATCGCCATCGGCAACCCGTTCGGGCTCGACCGTACCGTCACCGTCGGCATCATCTCCGCCACCGCGCGCAACCGGGTGGGCGTGGCGACGTACGAGAACTTCATCCAGACCGACGCCTCGATCAATCCGGGCAACTCGGGCGGGCCGCTGCTGAACCTCGACGGCAAGGTCATCGGCATCAACACGGCCATCGTGGCGGCCGGGCAGGGGATCGGCTTCTCGATCCCGATCAACGAGGCCAAGGCCGTGATGGCGCAGCTCATCGCGAAGGGCCGCGTCGTGCGCGGCTGGCTCGGCGTCGTCATCCAGGACGTGACCGACGAGCTGGCGTCGAGCTTCGGCGTGAAGGAGCGGGAGGGCGTGCTGGTCGCCGACGTGATGAAGGGCGGGCCCGCCGAGACGGCGGGGCTGCGCGCGGGCGACGTGGTGGTCGAGCTCGACGGCACGCGCATCCGCGAGGTGCCCGATCTGCAGCGCCGCATCGCCGGCGTCGCCCCCGGTCAGAAGGTGCGCCTCGTCGTCGTGCGCGACGGCGCGCGGCAGCCGGTCACGGTCGCCATCGGCGAGATGCCCTCCGAGGAGCCGACGCTGCTCGCGCAGGCGGGCGCGGAGGGCTTCGGGCTGCAGATCGAGCCGCTCGCGCCGGGCGCGGCCGAACGGCTCAACCTGCCCGTGTCGCAGGGCGTGCTCGTCGTCGACGTCGCGGCCGGCGGGCCGGCCGACCGCGCCGGCTTGCGGCGCGGCGACATCATCCTCGAGGTCGCACGCCAGCCGGTGGCCGACGCGCAGAGCTTCGGCCAGGCGCTGGCCGCGGTCGCGCCGGGCGAGGCCGCGCTGCTCTACGTCCATCGTCCCGGAGGCGGCGGCCGCAACCAGTACGTGGTCCTCGAGCGGGGCGTGCAGCAGCCATGAGCCACGGCCTGCTCGGCGACCCGCCGCTCACGACGCGGCGGCGCGGCACGGTGCTCGTGGTGGACGACGAGGAGGGCGTGCGCGCCTCGATCCGCGCCATCCTCGAGGAGACGTGCGAGGTGCTCGAGGCCGAGCACGGAGCGGCCGCGCTCGAGATCCTCGCGCAGCGCGAGGTCGATCTCGTAATGCTCGACCAGCGCATGCCGGGCGAGGCGGGCGTGGACATCCTGCCGCGCGTCAAGGCCCTCGACCCGTCGGTGGTGGTGGTGATCGCCACCGCGGTGCGCGACGTGCGCACGGCGGTGGAGGCGCTCAAGCGCGGCGCGTACGACTACCTCATCAAGCCGTTCGACGTCGACGACATCATCGGCCTCGCCGACCGCGTGCTGGAAAAGCGCGACCTCGAGCGCGAGGTCGTCTCGCTGCGCTCGGCCCTCGCCGGTGGCGACGTCGAAGCCTCGGTCGGCTTCGAGGGGCTGGTGGGACGCCACCCGGAGATGGCGCGCCTCTACCAGCTGATCACGCAGATCGCGCCGACGCCGACCACGGTGTTGATCACCGGCGAGAGCGGTACGGGCAAGGAGCTGGTGGCGCGCGCGATCCACCGCCGGAGCGACCGGCAGAGCGCGCCGTTCGTCGCCGTCAACGTCGCGGCCATCCCGGAGACGCTCATCGAGTCCGAGCTGTTCGGCCACGAGCGCGGTGCCTTCACCGGCGCCCACGCCCGGCGGCTCGGCCGTTTCGAGCTGGCGCACGGCGGCACCGTCTTCCTCGACGAGATCGGCTCGCTCCGCCTGGATCTGCAGTCCAAGCTCCTGCGCGTGCTCCAGGAACGGGAGATCGAGCGCGTGGGCGGCCAGCGGCCGGTCCCGGTGGACGTCCGCGTGCTGGCGGCCACCAACGCGAACCTGCGAGCCGCCGTGCGCGAGCGGGCCTTCCGCGAGGATCTCTTTTACCGGCTCAACGTCGTCCCCCTCCACCTGCCGCCGCTGCGCGAGCGCCGCGAGGACATCCCGCACCTCGTCGAGCACTTCATCCGCAAGGCCGCGCGCGAGTGCCGTCGCGACGTGCGCGGCGTGTCGGTGGGGGCGCTGGAGGTGCTCGCGCGGTACGACTGGCCGGGCAACGTGCGCGAGCTGGAGAACGTCATCCACCGCGCGGTCGTCCTGGCGGCGGGCCCGGTCCTGCACCTGCAAGACGTTCCCCTCGACGTGGCGATGCCGGAGACGGGCGCGCGGCTCACGGAGGACGACGGGCTGCCGCTGCGCGAGGCGTGCGACCGGTTCGAGCGGCAGTACGTGTTGCGCGTGCTCGAGCGCGTGCAGTGGAACGTGAGCCGCGCGGCGCGTCTGCTCGGCGTGCACCGCAACACGGTGCTCGCCAAGCTTTCCACCTGGGGCGTGCAGCGGCCGGGCGGCGGCGAGGGCCGAAGCGCCTCGCTCTAGTCCCGCCCCGGCACGCTGGGCGTCGTGATCGGCGGCGCCGCCTTGTCGATCTTCTCGGGCCTGTCCGGCTTGTTGGCCTTGTCGGCTTTGCCGGCGGGTCGAGGATCGCGACCGCTTGTTCGACCTGATCCCTGGCGAGCCAGTCGGATCCGCCCCTGCTCTGCGCCTTGACCGGCAGCTGGAAGGCGGCGGACGCCGCCCTGCCCACGCGCTTCGCCGCGCGCGTGGGCTCGTCGACCAGGTCGGCGTTGGCGTCCACGAAGGCGCGCACGAGCGCGGGGTCGTGGGGCGCCCGGCCCGACACGCCGCCGAACTCGAACGCTCCGGTGAGCCAGAAGCGCAGCGTCGCCGCCGCCGACGCGTGCGGCCCGAGCGCGAGCAGCACGCCGACGCGGTCGCGCACGCGCGGATCGGCGGCGGCCGCGAAGGCCGGGGCGGCGCCGATGCTCACGCTCACCATCGCCCACGGGCCCGGCCGGGTCGCGAGCGCGGCCACCACCGGCGCCGCGTCGTCGGGGCGCAGACGTCCACGCGTGAGACCGGGCAGCGTCGGCACCGTCACGTCGAAGCCCGTGCGCGCGAGCAGCGCCGCCGCGCGCGCCAGACGCGGATCGTCCTTGCCCATGGGCGCGTAGCCGTGCACGAGCACCAGGGGCGGGGCGACGCCGAGGGAGGCGCCGGTCCAGCGATCCGCCGACGGCCCGAGCGACTCACGCACGGGGGCGGGCGTGAGCGCGTCGAGCGCGGGCAGCGCGCCGTCGCTCAGGAACTCGACGAGGAACGCGGCGGAGAGGACGAGCGAGACGGCGTCGCGGGTGACCGGAGCGGCGAGGACGAGGGCGAGGGCGAGAGCGGCGAGACGGCGGGCTACTTCCGGTTGACGCACTTCACGAGGCGCCACCCGTTGAACATGTTGACCTGATGCACCAGCTCCGGCGTGAGGCCGACCAGCTCGAGCAGCGGCTTGAGCGCGAGGTTGGACTTCCAGCCCAGCCGCGTGCAGACAGGAGCGACGAGGTCCTCGAGCCAACCCGTCACCCGGCGCTCGCTGCGGAAGTGGTTCAGGATCACGAGGGTGCCGCCCGGCTTCACCACGCGCCGCATCTCACGCAGCACCGCCACCGGATCGGGCACCGCGGAGATCGTGTAGGTCGCGACCGCTTTGTCGAACTCGTTGTCGCCGAAGTCCATGGACGTGGCATCCATGACCTTGAGGGTGACGTTCGGCATGGCGAGGTTCTGCACGCGCTCGACGGCCTTGTCGAGCATTTCACCGGAGAGGTCGATGCCGGTCAGCCGGCACGCCGCGGGATAGAGGGGCAGGTTGAGCCCGGTGCCGATGCCGACCTCGAGCACGGTGTCGCCCGGCGCGAGGGCGCACTGCTTGATGGCGGCGGATCGCCCCGGAGCGAAGATCCAGTCGAAGATGAAGTCGTACACCGGCGCGTACAGCTCGTAGGCGCGCTCGACCTGCCTCTTCTCCAACGCTACGTCCACGCGAGCCCCCTCAGCGTTCTTCATTCGAGGCGCGGTCGTGAAGTTGAGGGCGTATGCCCCGGGTCGCGGCGTATTCTAACCGCTCGGCCCGTCATTGCCAAGGGGAGCATGGTGTGGCAAGCGGAGGGCCGCCCGCCTACGTCCGTAGCGCTCTCGTAAATCGTGCCACGATCGTCCGGGCCAGCGCCTCCGGCGAGGCGTCGCCCTCGCGGGCGCGCCAGTCGCGCAGGCGGATCACGGCCTTGGCCATCGCCCGATGGCCGCCGGCGGAGCCGAGGTCCCCGAACGCGTGGCGCACCACGTCGCCGGCCGCCCGCACCCAGCCGACGTTGCGCACGGAGACGTGCAGCTCGCCGTGCACGGTGCCGGACACGACCGACCATTCCGCGCCCTCCACCTGCAGGAAGAAGTCCGCGAACTGCGCGACGAGCTCGGGATAGGCGACGGCGCCCAGGTGGGAGAAGACGACGCCGTGCACCACGTGGCGGCCGGCGATCCCCCGCGCCAGCACGTCGAGGGCCTCGTTCGGCAGATCGGGCCGCTCGATGCGCCGCAGCGCGCTGTGGTTCGCCAGCGCGTGCACGTAGGCGAAGGCCTCGAGGTCGGCGCGCGTGGCCCCGCGCTCGAGGTGCTGGGTGTCCGCCTTGATCCCGTAGAGCAGCGCGGTGGCCAGGCGCTGGGAGACGCGCGCGTCGATCGCGCGCAGGTATTCGGTGAGGATGGTGGCGGTGGCCCCGTAGCCCGGGCGCAGATCCTTCAAGATGGCCCGCACCGGCGCTTCCTCGGGGTGGTGGTCGATCACGAGGTCCACGCGCTCGAACGTCTCCTCGAAGAACGAGGGCTGGGCGTCGACCATCGCGAGCGCGTCGTACTCCTCGAGCGCGCGCGGCTTGATCTGCTCGACGTCGATCTCGAGGATGCGCGTCATGGCGCGGTTCTCGGGACGCGTGATGGTGCCGAAGGTCGCGATCGGCGCCGCCGTCTTGTTGCGGCCCAGCACGGCGCGCAGCGCGAGGGCGGAGGCGATGGCATCGGGGTCGGGATCGTCCTGCATCATGATCAGCACGCGCTCGGCCGAGGCGAAGTGGGCGCGGACGCGCTCCACGCGCGCACGGGTCAGCGCGCGCTCGAGCGCGGGCTCGAGGAAGCGCTCGGTGACGGCGTCCATCGCGAGCCCGATCACGCCCTCGGGCTCGCCGCCCGGTACGCGGTCTTCGGCGAGCGCCACGATCGGCGCGTCGGGGGCGACGCGGCGGATGGCGGCCACGATGCGCGCCTGGCGGGCGCGCTCGACGGCGAGGAGCACCGGCTCGTGGCCCGTGCGGAAGGCGCGACGGTAGAGGCCCTCGCGCTCGAGGTCCCCGGTGAGGGCTTCGCCGCCCCGCTGCACGATCCGCGTGCGCGCGCGGGCGCTCTCGACGAGGTAGAGCGGGTCGAGGCGCGGCTCACCGGAGTCGGCGACCAGGCGCCAGAGGAAGTCGTCGGGGCAGGCCAGGATGCAGCGCATGATCCACCGCAAAGTATGAGCCTCTGCGGGGGGCGAACAAGCGGTTTATGGAGATGGGGGGCCCCGAAATGGCCCCCATACCCGCCCTCTATCGCCTAGAAGCCTGTCGGATTATCGAGGGGTGCCACGGCTTCGCCGGGGCGCCCCGAGCGCTGTGGGGGGTATGGGGGGCCCTTCGTGGCCCCCCATGTCACTAGGCGGCCTTGTCGCGGACCTCGCGGACCTGGAACCGGTGGCGATCGCCGTTCGTCCCCGCCAGCAGGGTCGGCCGGCGGCCGAACCGCCCGAAGTACCAGGCCTCGTAACACTCGCGGTGATAGGTCCCGGTGATGGCGACCACCTGCGGCGCATACCGGGCGACGAGCATCTGGCACAGAGGCGACCGTTGCATTTTCACGCGATTGCGGGGCGGGACGGGGGTGGGCGAGCCGCCCCTGTGACGACAGGGGGTAACCTTTGATACAACGCAGCGCCCCGGGGGCCGCTCAGGCGACGCGGCGGTCGGTCACGCGTGGGATCCGCGCCAGCTCGTCGAGCAGCAGCCCCGCCCAGCCGTAGATGTTGTGCTCGCGGACCTGCCTCCGCATATGGCTCATCCGGTCGCGGCGCTCCTCCACCGGGAGCCCGACCGCGCGGTGGATGGTCGAGGCCACGTCCTCCACGTCGTAGGGGTTGACCAGCAGCGCGTCGGGCAGCTCGTGCGAGGCGCCCGCGAACCGGCTCAGGATGAGGACGCCGTCGTCGTCGTCGCGGGCGGCCACGAACTCCTTGGCGACCAGGTTCATGCCGTCGTGGAGCGAGGTCACCATGCAGAAGTCGGCGAGGCGGTAGAAGCCGTAGATCTCGCGGCGGTCGTGATGGCGCTCGCGGTAGACGATCGGCTGCCAGCCGCGCTCGCCGAGGTCGGCGTTGAGCGCGCGCACCATCTCCCGCGTCTCCTCCTGCACGGCCTGGTAGCGCGCGATGCGGCTGCGGCTCTGCGAGGCGATCTGGATGAAGGTGAGACGCCGGCGGTACTCGGGCCAGCGCTCGAAGAACCGCCGCAGCGCGCGGATCCGTTCCGGCAGGCCCTTCGTGTAATCCACACGCTCGACGCCGACGCCGATGAACTCGCCGGTGACACCGAACGCCGCCAGCGCGGCCGCGCGGTCGGCCGGCCGCGCCGCGGCGCCGAGGTCGGGCGCGACGCTGATCGGAAACGGCCGCACGTGGGTCGTGTGCTGGCCGCGGACGACCGTGAAGCGGTCCCATTCGATCCGCCCCTCGATGGCGCGCTCGACGGTCTCGAGGAAGTTGTTGCAGTAGAACTGCGTGTGGAAGCCGACGAGGTCGGCGCCCAGCATCCCGAGCAGGATGTCCGACTGCCAGGGGCAGATGCCGACGGCCTCGAAGTTCGGCCACGGAATGTGCCAGAAGAGCGCCACGCGCGCGTCGGGGCGCGCCTCCTTCACGAGACGGGGCAGCAGCGCGAAGTGGTAGTCCTGCACGAGCACGATCGGCGCCTCGACCGCCTCCATCTCCTGGAGCAGCGCCTTCGCGAAGCGCTCGTTCACCGCGCGATAGTGCCCCCAGTCGGCGGCGCGGAAGCGCGGGCGCTCGTGGACGATGTGGCAGAGCGGCCACAAGCCCTCGTTGGCGAAGCCGTACGCCGCAGGCCTGCATGATGGGCCCGAGCGCGGTGACGAGCCCGCTCGCCGGCTCCTGCTCGCGCACGACGCGGCCGTCGCGCACGTGGCTCACCGGCTCGCGGTTGGACACGACGAAGACCGGGCGGCGGCCGAAGCGCATCTCGACGAACTGCTTGAGACGCTCCTCCGTCCACACGCTCTCGCCGGCCAGCCGCAGCCGCGCCTCCTGCTCGGCGGCGCTGCGCGCGCGCGCGAGCGTGCGCGCCAGTCCCGTCACCTCGCTGGCCAGCGAGCCGAAGAGGCTCTCGTCGGCGTCGGGCGGCGGGGCCACCGGGCGGCCCGCCTTCATCTGCTTGGTCCACTCCGCGATGCGCGCGATCGGACGCGTCACCGACCAGCGCACGAGGGCCCAGGTGATGCCGGTGACCAGCAGCATCAGCACACCCATCCGGACGGCCGTCCGCCGCCAGAGGTCCCACTCGCCGGAGTCGAGATACTGGGCGTCGAGGAGGACGGCGGCGGCGCCGGCCGCGCGCTCGTCCTGCTGCACCGGGACGACGTGGACCCAGGTGAGCCGGCCCGCGACGTTCTGGAAGCCGGCCACGGGCTCGTTGCTGCGGATCGCGTCGCTGACGAGCGGGGACAGCGGACCCAGGAACGGCCGCACGTCGGCGGTCGCGGCGAGCACGCCGCCGAATGTGTCGTAGATGGCGAGGCCGCGCTCGGGCGTGCCGAAGCGCGTGAGCACGCGCTCGTAGCCGGTGCGCGCGCCGCGCGTCACCAGCCGCTCGGAGGCCTCCGCGACGGCGGCGCCGACCAGCGTGGCGCGGCGCTTGAGGCTCTCGATCTGGCGCTCGCGCTCCTCGCGCACCTCGAGGTAGGCGAAGCCCGCCGAGACGACCAGCGTGACCAGCCAGATCCCGCCGAGCAGGCGGACGAGGAATCGCATGCCCCTACGCTCCGAACTTCATCAGCCTCTGGGCGTTGGCCATGACGAGCGGCATGAGGTGATGCGCGGGGATCGTGCCGAGGCTGCCCGTCGCGCACGCCCGCTCGGTGAATGCGGTGACGGAATCGGCGCCGCAGTAGCGGCTCCACAGGAGCGCCGGGACCGGCTGCCAGCCGTGGCCCGCGAGCACCGAGGGCGTGGCGTGGTCGCCCGACACGACGAGGACATCGGGACGGAGCGCGCGGACCTTCGGGACGTGCGCGTCGAAGCGCTCGAGGGCCGCCACCTTGCCGTCGAAGTCGCCGTCCTCTCCGGCCTTGTCGGTGTCCTTGTAGTGTACGAAGAAGAAGTCGTAGGCCTCCCAGTGCTCGCCGAGCGTCGCGATCTCGCTCTCGAACGTGCCGCCGGTCTTGAGCACGTCCATGCCGACGAGCTTGGCGAGGCCGCGGTACATCGGGTAGGCGGCGATGGCCGCCGCGCGCATGCCGTAGACCTCGGGGAAGCGCGGCAGCTCCGGCAGCTGGTCGAAGCCACGCAGGAGCACCATGTTCGCGGGCGCCGCGTCGTGCAGCAGGCGGCCGGCCTCGGTCACGAAGCGGTTGACGAGGTCCGCCGTGGCGCCCGCGGCGGGCTCGAGCGCGCGCACCGGCAGCGGCGGCTTGCCCAGCACCTGGGGATCCGTCTCCGAGAGGCGTCCGCTGAGCCGTGGCCCGCGCAGCACGAGCACGAAGCGATGCTCCTTGACGGGCTCGACGAAGACTTCGACGCCCGACAGGCGGATCGCGCGCAGCCGCTCGGTGAGTCGCACGCAGACCTCGGTGCCGATGCGGCCCGCGCGCCGGTCGGTGATGCGGCCCTGCGCGTCGACGGTGCAGAAGTTGCCGCGCGCGGCGACGTCGCCCGCGCGCAGGTCGAACTCGATGCCGAGCGACTCCAGCACGCCGCGGCCGACCTGGAAGCGCACCGGATCGTAGCCGAAGAGGCCGAGGTGCCCCGGCCCGCTGCCCGGCGTGATGCCGGGCGCGACGTGGCGGAGCAGGCCACAGGCCGCCTCCGAGGCGAGAGCGGCCAGGTTGGGCATGCCGGCCGTCTCGAGCTCCGAGCGCCCCGTTTCGGGGCGCGGGAGGCCGCCGAGCCCGTCGAGCGAGAGAAGGACGATCTTCGTGGTGTTCGACACCACGAGCGGGCGAATGAGATCCAGCATGGCTTCAGTGTACCGGAGGCCGCTACGCTTCCTTGACGGGGTTGTCCATCGAGCCCAGCTTGTCGATCTCCACGCGGCACACGTCGCCGGGCTGCAGGAACACCGGGGTCGGCTTCATCGCGAACCCCACGCCCGGCGGCGTCCCGGTGGCGATCAGATCGCCGGGCGACAGCGTCATGAGCCCCGAGAGGTAGGAGACGAGGTAGCGCACGTCGAAGATGAACGTCTTGGTGTTGCCGTTCTGCATCTGCTTGCCGTTCACGAACGTCTTCAGCGCGAGCGTGTGGGGATCGGCGATCTCCTGACGGTCGGCGACGTACGGGCCCACGGGGGCGGCCGTCTCGAAGATCTTGCCGGCCATCCACTGGCTGGTGATGAACTGGAAGTCGCGCGCGCTCGCGTCGTTGACGATCGTGTACCCCCACACGTAATCGAGCGCCGACTCCTTCGACACGAAGCGCGCCGTGCGGCCGATCACCACGCCCAGCTCGACCTCCCAGTCGAGCTGCTTGCTGCCGCGCGGGCGCAGGATCGGATCGCCCGGCCCGACGATGGAGGGGCTCCACTTGCCGAAGATGGGCGGCTCCTTCGGGATGGGGTTGCCCGTCTCCTCGGCGTGGTCGCGGTAGTTCAGGCCGATGCAGATGAACTTGCCGGGATCGGTGATGGGCGCGTGCAGCCGCGCGGAGGCCGCCGGGACGGTCACCCATTCCTTGATCGAGGCGACGGCCTCCGCGCTGGCCGCGCCGCCTTCGAGGAACTCGCGCGCGGACGGCGGCACCAGCGCGGCGGCGATCTCCTGCGCGCGGACGACGCCGCGGGCGGCCAGGGTGGCGGCGACGCTGGCGGCGAGATCGGCGATGCGATCGCCCTGCAGCGCGCCGAGGCGCGGGGATTGCCCATTGGCGGAGAACCGGACGAGCTTCATGGGTGGCTGCCTCCCGACGAAAATGTACCGGGATTATAGCCCTTTCGGGCAAGGAGCCCGCCCGCGCAAAATTCCCTGCGCGCCCGGGACGGTCGGCGGGAGAATAGGATTCCCCGGCACTCGAGGGGTGGTGGAACCACACAGGGAGGTCGGTGTATGCGGAGGACTTCGGTGCTGAGGTTCCTGACGTTGGTGGTGGTGGCGTCGTTCGCGCTGGCGGGCCCGCTGGCGCCGCTGGCCCACGCGCAGCAGCCGGCACAGCCGGCGCAGCCCGCACAACCCGCGCAGCCCGATCTCTTCCAGGAGACGTTGAAGGCGCAGCGCGCCTCCGACAGGGCGCAGGGCTTCTACGTCGCGGGGGCCGTCGTCGTGAACGTGTTCTTGATTCCCGGCAGAGCCATCACGTGCGCGGCCGGCGCGGCGGTCGGGGCGGCGATGCTGGTGGTGACGCTCGGCAGCGGCTACAGGGCGGCCACGGCGATCACTCGCGAAGGCTGCGGTGGCAAGTGGGTGGTGAAGGGCGACGATCTGAGGCCCGAGACACCCGCTCCTCTGGTCGTCGAACCGATGCGATAGTGCTCACGCGAGCCGGCGCGCCCTGGGCGCGCCGGCTCCTCGTTCTGCTATTCGTCCTGCTCCTCGTCCTCTTCGCCGCCGGCCTCTGGGGCACCGTGGTGCGTCCCGCCGCCTACGAAGTGCGCGGCGAGGTCGTCGCGCGCGCCGCGCCCGATCTGCTGCTGATCCGTCACCAGGCCGTGACGGCGCTCGGTATGGGCGCGATGGAGATGATGGCGGTGCGTGGCGCTCCCGCGGCGCTGGACGCCGCGCGACTCTCGCCCGGCGACCGCGTGCGCCTCGCCGTGCGCCCCGCCGGCGACGAGATCACGCTCGTGTGGGTGGAGCGAGAGCGGTAACCGTCGGCGTCCGCGTCGGCGTCGGCCCGGCGGCGCGCGGCGCGGCCCCGTTCGACCACGCACATCGACACTGCGGTGCGCCTGTCAGCGAG
>WNGG01013842.1_pt1 | contig 16492 bp, 13 predicted proteins | sample 5400661 | NCBI WGS metagenome assembly WNGG01 (sample SAMN13153372, study PRJNA577476) | soil metagenome | isolation source: 100 cm soil or saprolite under Garry oak tree replicate 1 | place: USA:California | collected 2016-06-15 | reverse complement strand
GGGGGCGGCGGGCGCGCGCCCCCGAACCGGGGACAGGACCCGCCGCACTCTGCCGGAGCGAGCGTGAGCTCCGAAGTCGGGATCGACATCATCGAGACCGCGCGGATCCGCAACGTTCTGGAGAAGCACCCTCGCCGATTCTTGGATCGCGTGTATACGGAGTGGGAGCAGATGTACTGCCGCACGAACATCCTGCATCTCTCCGGGCGATGGGCTGCGAAGGAAGCCGTGTCGAAGGTCCTCGGTCTCGGCGTTCGCGGCGTCGGATGGCGAGAGATCGAAATCCGCCGCACGCGCGCCGGTCAGCCGACCGTCACTCTCCACGGCCGAGCAGAGCTGCGACGAGAAGCGATCGGTCTAAAGAGCCCTCTGTCCGTCTCTATTTCGCATATCCGCGATCTCGCGGTCGCGGTGGCCGTAGGGCTGCGCTGACCGAGCGGTCGGGGTCGAAGGCGCTCGACGCTCGCGTCGTCCGCGCGGCGCTCAAACCACTGCCGAAAGACGCGGGTAAGGAGACGCGCGGACGTGTGCTCATCGTCGGCGGCTCCCTGCGCTACCCCGGCGCCATTCTTCTCGCGGCTCGCGCGGCGCTGCGCTGCGGCGCGGGCGTCGTGACCATCGCCGCGGCGCGCTCGGTGGTCGAGGCGATCGCCGGTGAGGATCCGAACGTGACGTTGTTTCCACTCGCCGAAGCGCAGGCCGGCGTTGTCTCAGCGGCCGCGGCGGCTCAGGTCTCGACGGTCACGAGTGAGCGCACGCGCGTCCTTCTCATCGGACCGGGCCTCGCCCACGCCCCCGGAACCGACGACTTCGTGATCGCGACGCTCCGAAACGCGCGCTCGGTCGCGACGGTGATCGACGCGGACGGTCTGAATGCGCTTGCTCGCACCGAGGCGTGGCGCGAGGCGCTTCCCGCGAAGACGATCCTCACGCCGCACGACGGCGAGGCCGCCCGCCTCGCCGGCGGGGTCGTGCCGTCCGGAGCCGCCCGGGTGGCCTTCGCGCAGCGGCACGCACGCGAGTGGGGAACGGTCGTCGTCCTCAAGGGGCCGGTCACGGTCGTGACTGACGGGAAGAAGACCTACGTGCACGACCAGCCGAACCCCACGCTCGGCGTCGGCGGCTCGGGCGACGTGCTGGGCGGCGCGATCGCCGCGCTGCTCGCCCGCGGACTCGCGCCACTCGCCGCCGCGGCGTCGGGCGTATGGGCGCACGGCCGCGTGGGCGCCCTCCTCGCAAGCGAGACCGGCGAGTCCGGGGCGCTCGCGACCGAGATCGCCGACGCGCTTCCGCGGGCACTCCGTGAAATAGTCGAGGGACGATGACCACCTCCGAGGCCATCCGCTCGACCGTGGCCGACATCGACCTGGACGCGATCGCCTCGAACGTGGAGGCGATCCGCGCGCGGGCGAAGGCCGACGTCATCGCCGTGGTGAAGGCCGACGCCTACGGCCACGGCGCCGAGGCGGTCACCGAGACCTGCTTCGAAGCCGGCGCGGTGATGGTGGCCGTCGCGGCGGTCGAGGAGGGGCTCGCCCTTCGCGAGGGCGGCGTCAACGGGCCGATCCTCGTCCTCCTCGGACCGACCGACTCCTCCGAGGTCGCCCACGCCGTCGCTCAGGACCTCTTCCTCGTCGTCTGGGACGTCGAGCGGGCGCGCGCCATCAGCGAGGCGGCGACCGTGCTTCGCCGGACCGTCCGCGTGCATTTCAAGGTGGACACCGGCCTCACGCGGCTCGGTGCTCCGGTGAAGGAGGCTGTGGCGCGATATCGCGCGATCGCGTCGCTGCCCCACATCGAGATCGACGGGATCTTCACGCATTTTGCGACCGCGGATGAGCCCGACACGTCGAACGACCGTGCGCAATTCGAGAAATTTCGAGGGGTCCTGAGCAGCCTCCCCGACCGTCCACGCTTGGTGCACGCCGCCGCGAGCGCCGGTGTCGCGGCGTTCGGACCGCTCGAGGGCATGAACGCGGTGCGCACCGGCCTTGCGGTCTACGGCCTGCACGCCGCGCCGCACCTCGCGAGCGCGCTCGCGCTTCGCCCGGCACTCACGTGGCGGTCGCGCGTGCACCGCGTCGCGAGCGTTCCCGCGGGCACTGGGGTGTCCTACGGCCACGGGTACCGGCTTCCGCGCGACGGCACGATCGCCACCGTGCCGGTCGGGTACGGCGACGGGCTCCCGCGCATCGCCGGGAAACGCGGCGCCGTTCTCGTGCGCGGTCGGCCCGTCGGGTTCGCGGGCCGGATCTGCATGGACCTGGTCATGCTCGACGTGACCGAAATCCCCGACGCGCGCGAGGGCGACGAAGTCGTCCTCATCGGTGCGCAGGCTGGCGCGAAGCAGACGGCCGAGGATCTCGCCGAGGCGTGCGGCACGATCAGCTACGAGATCATCACCGGCATCCGTCGACGTGTGCCCCGTCGATATTTCCGCGGCGGCAAGATCGTCGCGACACGAACGCTCGCTGAGGGGTATCACGGCCGGTGATGCGTCGTCGGTCGGTCGCGCTTCTCGCGCTGGTGGTCCTCCTCGCTGGTTGCATCCCGCCAGAGGCCGCCCCAAGCGCTTCGCCCACGAGCTCGTTCACGACCCCGGTCCCGAGCACTCCGACGCCTCTCGCGTCGTCAACGCTGAGCACGTTGGACATGACCGCGGCGCTGCTCGCGAAAACGTTGCCGTACGCGAACGGGTTCGAACTGACGCGAACGGTGCGGGGACGGTCAGGCCTGCCGGCGAACGGCTTCGAGCCCGTTCGCACGACGCCGCCGGCCGAGGACATCGGCAGCATTCAGGATTTCTGGACGTACAACTTCGCCGCGAAGAAGAACGTCAAGACGACCGCGACGCTTCGTCTCATCACCGATCACGTCAAGTGGTGGACCGCCAACGACGCGAACGTCGACATCAACGGCCTGCGCGCGACCGCGACCACATTTGAGGGCAAGACGTACCCGACCGATCGGCGCCTTTACGGCGAAGAGTGGTCCCCTGGGATCGACGCCGATCCTCGCATCAACCTCGTGTTCGCGCGATTGCCCGGGTCGGCGGCCGGCTACTTCAGCGGCTCGGACGAGGAGCCGGTCTGGGTGAACGAGTTCTCGGCCGAGCGCGAGCTGATCTATCTCAACACGCTCGCGTACCGTCTGGGGTCGTCGGACATGGAAAGCACCATTGCCCACGAGTTCTGCCACATGATCCAGTTCAACACGCGACGACGTTCTGCGGTGTGGTTCAACGAGGGTCACGCCGTCCTTTGCCAACGGGCCAACGGGTTCTTCCCTACGGACGGTGAGGCCTACCTGCGCGTCCCGGACACTCAGCTGAACGACTGGGCCGACCTCGATACGGCACGACCTCACTACGGCCTCGCGTACATGTTTCTCGATTACCTCCGCCAGAATGCCGGTGGCGACGACCTCATACGCGCGTTCATGCAGAAGGGCATCGACACACCCGCCGATTTCGACGCGGTACTCAAGCAACGCGGACAGCTCGGCGTCGAGGAGCAGTGGCTGAACTTCGTGACCGCAAATGAGTTCATCGGGGTCAACGCCGATGCGCCGTACACCTATCCGCAGGGCGCCCCCGCGCGTCAGCCGGCGGCCGTCGTCGTCGGCGACAAGGTCGATGCCGGCGGGACGTTCCAGTCGACGGTGCACGAGTACTCGGTGAAATACGTCGAGCTTCCGCGCGCGAAGCTCACCCTCAAGTTCAGTGGACCCACGAGCAACCGGCTCATCCCGACCGACCCGCATTCCGGCCGCACCTTTTGGTGGTCGGACCGCGGCGATGGCATGGACGCCACGCTGACGAAGGCGATCGACCTCCGCTCGGTCACCGATCCCAAGCTCGCGTTCTGGACGTGGTACGGGATCGAGGTCGATTACGACTACGCCTATGTGACGGTCTCGACCGACGGCGGCGCGCACTGGACGCCGCTCAAGACCGAGGCCTCGAGCGCGACCGACCCGAACGGACAGAATCTCGGGAACGGGATCAGCGGGTCGTCGAGCGGCGAGAGCGCGACCGGGTGGAAGCACCTTACGGCGGATCTTTCCCCGTACGCCGGCAAGCAGGTCCAGCTCCGGTTCGAATACGTGACCGACGGCAACCTGAACTTCGGCGGCTTCGCCGTCGACGACATCGAAATACCCGGTCTTCCCCTCGACGAGGCCGAGGCCGATAACGGCTGGGTCACGTCGGGCTTCATCCGCTCGACGAACCTCGTCTCGCAGCGCTTTGCCGTTCAGGTGCTCCACTTTGCCGGTGACCGCGCCACGGTGGAGCGGCGGATCGTCGACAACGGCGAAGGCAGCTTCGATGTCGACACGTCGGCGGATCGCCGGGCCCTGCTCGCCGTGACCGGATTCGCGGTCCGCACGACCGAGCCGGTCGCATTCAGCGTCAGCGCCGAGAACCGCCCGTGACCGACGGCGCGCCGCGCCTGAAGCCGGTGCGATATGGCGTGATCCCGGCCGGCGGCCTCGGCACGCGCTTCCTTCCGATCAGCCGGACAGTGCCGAAGGAGCTCCTCCCCATCATCGACACGCCCGTCATCGAGCTCGTCGTCGCCGAGATGGCCGCGGCCGGAATATCCCGCGTGGTCATCGTGAACGCGCCCGGGAAGGAGTCGCTCGACGCGTACTTCCGACCCAACGAGCGGCTCGAACGCCGCCTCGCCGTCGAGTTCCGGAAGGAGGACATCGACCTCCTCAAGCGGCCCGAGCGCCTCGCGACGGTGCGAGTGGTGGTGCAGCAGGAAGCCAAGGGAAACGGGCACGCCGTGCTCCAGGCGCGCCCGCTCGTCGGCGCGGAGCCCTTCGCCATGCTCTGGGGCGACGACATCGTCGTCGGCGACACGCCGGCTATCGGCCAGCTCATGGAGGCGCGACAGCGCCTCGGCGGCGGGAGCGTCGTCGGGACGATCCGCGTGAGCAAAGAGAAAGCGGCGTCGTACGGCGTGGTCGCCGGGACGCCGGTGGACGAGCGGACCCAGCGCGTGCTCGCGATCGTGGAAAAGCCAAAACCCGACGAGGCCCCGAGCGAGTTCGCCGCCGTGCACGGCTATGTCCTCGAGCCCGAGGTCTTCGACGTGCTCGAACGCACCAAACCGGGTCGGAACGGCGAGATCTGGCTGACCGACGCGGTGAGCGAGCTCGCGCGCCAGGGGGCGCCCGTGTGGGCGGTCGAGCTTCAGGGCACCCGCTATGACACCGGGGACAAGCTCGGCTACGTCAAAGCCTTCATCGACGCGGCTCTCCGCCGCGAGGATCTCGCCCCTCTGCTTCGGGCGCACCTCAAAGAGAGCGGCTGGCGGGCCCCCGGAGAGCGCTAGGACAGTCGCCGCCCCTGCCCGCTAGACTCTGCCGGTCCCCCTCGGTCTCTGTCCATGGCATCGCCATGTCCGGAACCCTGGTGGATTTGGGGAGGCGTACTTGGTGGGGCGACGGCACGTGCTTTCTGTTTTGCTGCGGCTTGGGCGGCTGGCCCTCGTGACGTACATCGTCGGCATGGGGACGTGGACGCTTCTCGGGCCAAATCCGATCGCGCGGTCGACGGCGGTCGTCGCCAGTCGTGCCGCGTCGGCGCCGCGCGCCGCCGTCCTCGGCGTGGAGGCTGCACCTCTGACGGTCTCGGTCGACGGCCTCGGGGCGAACATCCGCACGTCATCTGAGACGGTGGCCGATGCGCTCCGCGGGCTTGGGCTCTCGACCGGAGCGGGGGATCGGCTCTCCGCGCCAATCGAGGCGCCGCTCGTCCCGGGCCAGCGCCTGGCGCTCGATCGCGGGCTACCGGTGACCCTGATTGACGGCGGTCGGGAGGTGGCGGCCCGCTCGGTGCGCGGCACCGTCGCCGATCTCCTCGCCGCCGCCGACATCGCCCTCGGTCCCCTTGACCAGGTCGACCGGCCGCTCGCGGCCAGCCTGTACCCGGGCGACGTCGTCCGGATCACCCGGATCGCCGACCAGCAGATGACCGTCCAGGAGGACGTCCCGTTCGCGGTCAGCCTCCGGTCGGACCCGAACCTCGACCGGCTGCACCAGGTCGTCGTCACCCCGGGCGTGCTCGGCCGGGTCGAGAACGCCTACCTCGTCCACGTCGTCGACGGCCGCGAGACTGCTCGCGCGCTCCTTTCGTCTCTGGAGCTCACCGCGCCGGTGACCGAGGTGCGCCGCGTCGGCACTCGCATCCCGCCCGGGAGCTCGGAGATCGAGGCGATCATCCGCGACGCCGCCGCGGCGCAGGGCGCGGACGCCGAACAGCTCCTGCGTGTCGCTTACTGCGAGAGCCGGTACAACCCCGGCGCATACAACGCGTCGGGGGCGTCGGGTCTCTTCCAGTTCCTCCCGAGCACCTGGGCGGTCAACAGCGTCCGCGCAGGCTTTGGCGGTGCGAGTGTTTGGGATCCGGTCGCGTCCGCAAACGTCGCCGCCTACATGTTTCGGTCGGGCCAGGCGGGGCAGTGGGTATGTAAGTAGCCCCCAACGCTTCAGGGGTTGATGGACTCTCGACGGTAAGCGAAAATAGCACATCAGTTCGAAAAGGGTTGGCCCCTGTAAATGCGCGAGCTGCACCGCTCTTGCGCCTCTGTGCTGCAGCGAATGCGGGCTCATGACGCTGGTGCCTTTGAAAAAGATCCAAGGTCGCGGGCAGCGCTTCTGTTCACGCATCTGCGCGAACCGCGCAAGCGGACGCCGAAAGAAACTCGAACACGAGCAACGACGACCGTTATGCGAATGCGGTTGCGGGCTCCATATCGGAAAGCAGGCGAAGCTGTACCGGAGCGGGCACAACCCTTCAGTGCCACCACCGCCCCGCCGGGGTCCGGCGAACCATCGTTGGAGCGGCGGGCCGAAACGACCACATCTTTCCGAGCAACACCGGAAGTGGCGTCAAAGAATCTTCGAACGCGATAACTGGACCTGCGTCATGTGCGGTCGCGCGAGGCGCGCCGGCGATCGCGTCGAATTGCAAGCCCATCACGTCGTGCCCGTTTCGTCAGACCCTTCGCTGGCGCTTGATTTGGCCAACGGTAGGACACTCTGCGTCGAGTGCCACCGAGATCATCATTGGGGAGTGAACCGCAGGAAGGTGGGATAGACCTCTCCAGCGGGCGCGCGCTCGATCAGCTACTGCGCCGGCACGGCGTGCGCGCCGCGACCTCGCTGGGGCAGCGCTTTCTCGTCGACCGCGGTGTCCTCGCCGCGATCGTCGACGCCGCCGAGCTCTCGGCCGACGACGACGTGCTCGAGATCGGTCCGGGCCCGGGAGTCCTGACCGCCGCGCTTGCCTCGCGGGTGCGGTCGGTCACGGCGGTCGAGGTCGACCCGCGCATGGTCGCGCTCCTCGCGGAGACGCTCGCGGCGCACGAGAACGTGCGCGTCGTCCAGGCGGATGCGCTCAAGGTCGATCTCCTCGGGATCGCGCCGCGCCGGCCCACCCGCATCGTCGCGAACCTTCCATATCAGATCACCACGCCGCTCCTCGAGCGGTTCCTTGCCGACGACCGGCGCCCCGCGCTCGTCGTCGTCCTCGTCCAGCAGGAGGTCGCGCGGCGCATGGCGGCGACGGCCCGCGATGCGCGCGAGCGCGGCTATCTCTCGGTCTTCACACAGTCGTTCGCCGAACCGCGGATCGTGCGACGCGTGCCCGCGCGTGCGTTCCGCCCGGCCCCGCGCGTCGACTCCGCTGTCGTCGCACTGCGCACGCGGCCGCGCCCGGCGTTCGCCCCGCTCGCGCAGGAGCCGTTCCTGCGGCTCGTGTCCGACGCGTTCCGGCACCGTCGCAAGCAGCTCCGTTCCGCGCTCGGTCACGAAGCCGGACTCGATCGTCCGCGCGCGACCGCGGTCCTCGCGGCGGTCGGACCGCGCGCCGATGGCTATCACGAGCTCGCTTCCGTGTTCGCGACGGTCGACCTTCGCGATCGCGTGCGGGTGGCTCCGTGGCGCGCGCTCGACGTGCGCATCGCGCCCGCGGTCGGCGCGGTCGCCGGTGACGACCTCGCGTCGCGTGCCGTGCGCGCGCTCGCCGAAGCGTCGGCGCGGCCCGCGCTCGCGCACGTTCGCGTTCGCAAACGGATTCCGGTCGCGTCGGGGCTCGGTGGCGGATCCAGCGACGCGGGCGCGGTGCTGTGCGGTCTGGCCCGTGCGTGGCGGCTCGACGGCGTCGACCTCGCGCCCGTCGCGGCGCGCGTCGGCTCCGATGTCCCGTTCTTCGTGAGCGGCGCAGCGTATGCGCTCGTCGGAGGTCGCGGCGAATTGGTCGAGATGCTGCCGGCGCCGGACCCGATCTGGATCGCGCTGGTGCAGCTCGGTGAACGTGTGTCGACAGCCGAAGTGTTCGGCGCGCACCGCGCGAAGGCGTCGAGCGGCGGGCGTACCGCGAAGCTCGCGAAAGCGTTACGCGATCGCAAGGTGACGGTCGCGGTCATTCGCGAGCACCTGCACAACGACCTGCTCGAAGCGGCCGAGCGCGTCGCTCCGGCCATCGCCGACGTGCGAAAGACCGCGTCTGCTATGGGGATCGATCTCGCCATGTCGGGCAGCGGTCCCTCGCTCTTCGCCCTAGAGATGACCGGGCACATGCGATCAGAATCGCGCGTCGGCTGCGTCGCACCGGACTTGGAGTGCGCGTCTTGCGCCTCGGTGTCACTCCGTGAGCGACAAGCGAGCGAGGGCTGTCCCCCTACGTTTGACGCATGGATCCACGAGGAGAGCTCACTGTCCGGCAGGCCGGCCAGCGCGGCGGGACATCGACCGCGGGGAAGCACGGCTCGTCCTTCTATCGCGAGATCGGCCGGCGCGGCGGGCAGGCCCGTAAGGGACAGCTCGGTCCGGAGGGATACGCGAAGCTCGGACGGAAGGGCGGCGAGGCGCGCAAGACGCAGCTTGGATCGCGCGGATACGCGGAGCTCGGCCGCAAGGGCGGCGAAGCCCGCAAGACGCAGCTGGGGAGCGAGGGATACGCGCAGCTCGGCCGCAAAGGCGGACGCCGTGTGGCCGAATTGATCAAGCGGGGCAAGGGGAGTCCGAGGGGGGCATAGCCCGCATCGCCGGCCCCTATCCTTTTGGTCGTGTCCTGTGGGGCGTGGCCAAGCGGTAAGGCGGCGGACTTTGGATCCGCTATCCCAGGTTCGAATCCTGGCGCCCCAGCCTGAAGCAACACCCTATGGGCGACGCGCCGCTGGCGATCGTGCTTGCGGCGGGCCTCTCGACGCGGATGAAGTCCAAGACCCCGAAGGTCCTCCATCCGGTCGCCGGGCGGCCGCTGCTCGGGCATATTTTGAAAACCGTTCGCGCGGTCGGCGCGCGCCCGTTGGTCGTTCTCTCACCGGAGACCGAGCCCGCGCGCGAGCTCCTCGATGAGGGCACAGAAGTCGCGATGCAGGACGTCCCGCGTGGCACCGGCGACGCGGTCCGCGTCGCGCTCGCCGCTGCGAACGGCGACCGGGGCGTCGCGTACATCGTGTACGGCGACACGCCGCTTCTGCGCCCGGAAACGCTCACCCGCATGCGCGCTCTCCTCGCCGAGCGTGACGCGCCGCTCGCGATCCTCGCCGGCAAGGTCGGGACCGACAACGCCTACGGGCGCGTCGTGCGGGATGGACGCGGCGACGTCGCGCGCATCGTCGAAACGCGTCTCGCGACGAGGGAGGAGAAGCAGCTCCCCGAGTCCAATCTCGGCGCGTACGCGGCGGATCTCGAGTGGCTCCGCGCCGCGGTCAGTCGCTTGCGCCCGAACGAGACCGGGGAGATCTTCCTCACGGATCTCGTGGCGGATGCGCGGCGTGATGGAAAGCGCGTCGCGGTGCATCTCACGAACGATCCCGACGAGGGCATCGGCGTGAACACCCGTGCCGAGCTCGCCGCGGCCGAGGCCGCGATGCGGAAGCGGATCCGCGATCAGCACATGGCTGCCGGCGTCACGTTCCGCGATCCCGATTCATGCCAGGTCGACAGCGAGGTCCGCATCGCCGCGGACGTCGTTATCGAGCGGGGGACCATCCTCGAGGGCAAGACTTCGATCGGCTCGGGGTCGCGCGTCGGTCCGTACGCGGTGCTGCGCGACACCACGGTGGGTGAGCGCTGCACGGTCGAGAACTCGACGCTCGAAGGCGCAACGCTCGAAGACGACGTGGAGATCGGCCCGTACTCGCACCTTCGACCGGGTGCGTATCTCGAGCGCGGCGTGGAGATGGGCAACTTCGGCGAGGTGAAAAACGCTCGCCTCAAGGCCGGAACGAAGATGCACCACTTCAGCTACATCGGCGATGCGGAGGTCGGCCAGCGCGTGAACATCGGCGCGGGGACGATCACGCTGAACTACGACGGAGTGAAGAAGAGCCGCACGGTGATCGGTGACGACGCCTTCATCGGTTCGGACACGTTGCTCCGTGCTCCGGTCACGGTGGGCGCGGGCGCGACGACCGGGGCCGGCGCGGTCGTGACGAAGGACGTGCCCGAGGGCATGGTCGCTGTGGGCATGCCGGCGCGGTCGATCAAGAAAGCCGACCGCCGCCAGAAGAAGACGACCTAGTGGACTCGACGATTGTCGAGCTGCTCCTGTTGGAGCTCCTCCTCGTCGCCGTCCTCGCGGTGCTGTCCGCGAGCGAGGCCGCGCTCCACACGATCCGGCGGCCACAGCTCATCGAGGAGCTCGCCGCGCGCGGCCGCCGCGGTCGCCGCGCCGGGACGATGGGCCGAAAGGCGGTCGAGTACCTCGCTTCCATCCAGATCGCTGAGTTCCTTATCGTCTTCGCGTTCTCGGGAATCTCCGCGGCATACATCGCGCCGCGCCTGTCGGACCTCCTTCGATTCATCTTCGGCCCCGGCGCGCCGGTCGTGCGCGATGTCGCCGCCGTAGCCGTGACGGTCGCGGCGCTGTGCCTCGTCGCGGTGCTCTTCGGCATCTTCGTCCCGCGCACGATCGGAGCAAGGCACGCGCAGACGGTCCTGCTCATCCTGGTGTGGCCGCTCGAGCTATTCAGCTGGCTGCTCCGACCGCTCGTCGCGGTGCTCTTCACGCTCACGCGCCTGTTGACCAGACCGTTCGGCGGCAATCCGCAGTCGAGCGCGCTCGTGACCGAAGACGAGATCAAGTCGCTCGTCGAGGCGGGACAGGCGCAGGGTGTCGTGCAGGAGCGCGAGCAGCGGATGATCGCCTCGATCTTCGCGATAGCCGAGAAGCCGGTGCACGAGGTCATGGTCCCGCGCACCGACATCATCGCCATCGACGTGGAGACGCCGGCCGAGGAGATCCTGAAGATCATCACGACCATCGGACATTCGCGCATCCCGGTCTACGAAGGCTCGCCGGACAACATCATCGGGATCCTCTACGTGAAGGACCTCTTCCGGCGCCTCGCTCGAGGGGAGAAGGATGTGCACATCCGCCCGTACCTGCGGCCCGCCCAGTTCGTGCCCGAGTCGAAGACCATCGACCAGCTGCTTCGCGACATGCAAAAGGACAAGGTCCACATCGCGATCGTCGTCGACGAGTACGGCGGCACGAGCGGGCTCGTGACCATCGAGGATCTCGTCGAGGAGATCGTCGGCGAGATCCGCGACGAGTACGACGTCGAGCAGGAGATGGTCATCCCAGTGTCGGAGAGCGAGGCGCTGATGGACGCGCGCGTTCCGTTCGAGGACGTGCGCGAGACGTTCGACCTCGACCTGCCGCCCGCCGAAGCCGCTCCCAATTACGACACGCTCGGCGGATTCGTCGTCGCCCAGCTCGGCCGGTTCCCGAAGTCGGGCGAGGCGGTCGAGGCGGGCGGCGCCAAGTTCGTGGTCGAGAGCGTCGAGGGACGGCGCATCCGCCGGGTCCGCGTCATCAAGAAGATGCCCGCGGCCGAGCGGGTCTAGTGGAGAAACTCGGGCCGGGCGACGAGGACCTCATCCGCGTCGCGTCGCTCGCTCGCCAGCGCGCGTACGCGCTCTACTCCAAGTACAAGGTCGGCGCGGCCGTGCGCACCAAGCGCAACAAGATCTACTCCGGCGCGAACGTGGAGAACGCCTCGTACGGCCTGACCGTATGCGCGGAGCGCTGCGCGGTCTTCGCCGCGGTCGCGGCGGGCGAAACGAAGGACTACGACGCGATCGCGATCGTCATCGACGACGACAAGCTCCCGACGCCCTGCGGCGCGTGCCGTCAGGTGATCGCGGAGTTCGCGCCGGACCTGCGCATCGTCCTCGCGACCGTCGGCGGACTGCGAAAGACGACGACGCTCACGGCGCTTCTGCCGGAGCCATTCCTACCGGGGAACCTCGCCTAGACGGCGTCCAGCCCGAATCGCGGTCGCGCGGCTTCTCGCCAGCCCCCGCCAATTTCCTCGTAGACGACTAGCTCGGTCACAACGAAATCGGCATCGAGTCTCTCGCCGCGCAGCGCCGCCCACGCCTCGTCGGCCTGCCGCGGGCTCGTCACGCTGTCGCGGTGGAGCACCGTGATGTGCGGCCGGTACGCGGGATCGTCGGTCCCGACCGCGGAAATGCGGAAGCGCCGTAGATCGTCATGCGGATCCAGGACCGCGACGAAGATGCCGGGCTCGGACGTCCACCGTTCGACCTGGCGGGCGCGCAGCCGAAGCGGCGGTGTCGCGCGGACGAGCCGGTCGAGCTCCAGTGGAGCGGGCGTCTCGTAGAGAACCGTGACGTGCGACTCGATGCGCTCTGCCATGCGCGGATCCCAACGCCGGCGAAGCTCGTCGATTCGGACGCCGAGCGGTCCAACCAGGGGAGCGATCGCGATGCGGCGCGTCGCCTCCGACGTCAGCTCCGTGTCCGCGCGGCCGTCAGCGATCACCTCGATGGGTCGTTGCTGGTGATCGATCGTGAGCCGGAGCGACGCCAGCGAGTCGATCACGGTGTCCGCCTCGGCGAGCTCGTTCGCCGGGTGCGTGTTCGTCACCGCGATGACGGCCATACCCGCGGCGCGGGCGGCGCGCACACCCGCGGGACTGTCCTCGATCGCGAGGCACTCCGTTGGCGGTATCCGCAGACGCTCGGCCGCGAGCAGGTAGCCGGCCGGATCGGGCTTGCCGCGCGGCGTGTCCTCGGCAGTGATGAGGACGCTCGGGACCGACAGGTACCCGAGCGCGAGGTGCTGGAGCGCGAGCACCCTGCGTCCGGAAGTCACCACCGCCCAGCGGTTCGGTGGGAGTCGGTCGATAAGCGCGCGCCCACCGTCAAGCGCTCTGATGCCGGTCTCCATCTTCGCCTGGCCCTCGGCGGTTACGCGCGCTTCCTCGGATGCATCGAGGCTCGGTGCAAACTTGCGGACGAGCTCTTCGGCGGTCAGGTGCAGCGACGCCAGGACCATCTCCGGGCCGACCCCGCGCCGGTTCGCCCAATCAGTCCAGTACGCGCGGATCGCGGGCATGGAATCGACGAGGACTCCGTCGAGGTCGAACACGATCGCCTTGACCAGGAAGCGGTCGGCCAAGTTCAGCGGCCCGATCGTTTCGTCGGATCGATCGTCCGCCGCAGCTCTGCAAAGCGCTCTTTGAGGTCCCATCTGCCGAGGCGCTCGAGGGTTCCTAGGAGCTGATCGGCGAGCTCAAGATCGCCGACCTCGATCGCCGCCTGTACAAGATTCACACCGATCGCCGGGTGATGTCGGCTCGGGTCGTAGTGGGGAACGACGAGCCGGAGCGCTTCGCGGAACTGACCCGCGATCGCAAGATCTCCCGAGACGGTTAAGAGAAGATCGTCCGAATCGGGACTTCGTCGAATTGCTTCCTCGAAATTAGCGATGGCCCCGGCGGTCTGCTTCACGTCCAGATCCAACCGCGCGAGACCAACGAGCGCGCGCCAGGAGCCTGGCAGTTCGGCCAGACGCTTCAAGGCAGCGGCGTGAACATCTCGGCCGCCTCCAGCCCGATCACGCTCCAGCAACGGCCACCAGTTGGCGGCTTTGTCGTTATTTGGATCGATGCGAAGAGCATCCCAGAGAAGAGCCGCAGCGCGATCCTGCTCCCCACGCTCCGCCGCAAGCGTGGCTAGGTGCGTAAGGCTCGTACCCGTCGGTGCATTTCGAGCGTGAAATCGCTCGACCGCCTTTAGCGACTCGTCTGGCTGACCCAATTTCCAGTAGGTATTCGCGAGGATGAGGGCCGCCCGCTCGGACGCAGGTTCGAGCTCGACGAGCTTCTTCGCACCGGGCAGCGCCTGCTTGAAGAACCCGTCCGTCAGCGCGAGGTGCAACGTGCCGTGGAGAGCATCCGGGTCATTCCAGCTCTTCTTGATCAGGGAGGGCAGCACTTTGTCCCGCCAGACCTGCTCGGTGACCTCGTATCGACGGCCCGAGGCGTCGAAAGCCTGGAACTTCCGCTTGCCAGGCATGCGATCCGTCAGTTCGGGGTCTGCGCGTCCGTCAGGGCCTGGTAGAACCTCGTCGATCCGGTCATCGCTAGCTCGTGCGTCCCGCCTTCAAGCCGCTCCTGCGCGTGCTCGCCGGCTGACTCGAGGTGCAGCACGCCGTAGTCGCGGATCATCGAGAGCGGAAACGGATGCGAGATGCTCGCGTCCTGCACACGGTCGAGGAGCAGCGCGGCCTGCGTGCGGTTGAGGACGCCGCGCTTGGTGATGATTCGCCGGTCCGTGAGCACGAACCACTTCGCGCTCCACGGGATCCACTGCACGATGAGCCAGATGGTCAGGAGGCCGAACGCCGCACCGGAAGCCACTGCGAGCGGTGGCGCGATCGGGGTGAAGAAGAGAGAGAGCACGACGAGCGCGATATCGATGAGAACGAGCGGCTCCCAGAGGAATAGCGGCCGCGTCGCCATGATCACTTTTTCGTTCGGCTCGAGGATGATGTCGCGGGGTGCCATCGCGCGCGAATTCTAGGCGTCCGTGCGTGCGGCCTGCCGAGCGCTTGCAGTTGCGATGCGCCCGTTGTCCTCTCACCATCGCCGCATCCCGGCGCTGGAGGGTCGTCATGCGGCGTGCGTTCGCGCTCGTTGTTGTCCTCGCGATCGTTCTTACCATCGGCTTCGCGCCACAGGCGCGCGCATCGACAAGCGAGTTCCGCGCGTTCTGGGTGGACGCGTTCGGCGAGGGGATCTTCAACGACGCGGAGGCGACGAAGCTGGTCAACGCGGCGAAAGCCGCGAACGTAAACGCCCTGGTCGTTCAGATCGGGCGGCGCGGTGACTGCTTCTGCAACCGCGCCAGCATGCCCCGCACGCAGGCCGGGATCGCACCGCGCCCGTACGACCCTCTCGACGCGATCATCGCCAAGGCTCACGCGGCCGGCATTCAGGTCCATGCGTGGATCATCACGACCGCCCTTTGGAACAGCTCGGTCGCGCCGCTCGATCCGAGCCATGCGTTCAACCAGCACGGGCCGTCGAAAACCGGGTACGACAAGTGGCTCGGGGTCCGCTACGACGGTGCTCTCCGCGAGAGCCCGAGCTCGGCGGCGAATTGGTTCTTCGATCCAGGCCACCCCGACGCCGCCAACTACATCGCGGAGATGTACCTCTCGGTCGCGCGGAACTACGCGATCGATGGCCTCAACTTCGACCGCGTGCGGTACCCCGACCTGCCGCTCGCCGCGTGGCCGGCGGATAACGCATGGGGCTACAACCCCGTCGCGCTCGATCGCTTCCAGGCCGCGACCGGTCGTGTCGATCGGCCGCTGCCCAACGATCCGCAGTGGTCGCAGTGGCGGCGCGATCAGGTCACCAACATCGTCCGCAAGGTCTACGTCGAGGCACGCGATCAAGCCGTACCTCCGCATCAGTGCCGACACCATCACATACGGCGACGGCCCTCAGAGCTACGGCGGCGACTGGACCCAGACGCGGCCCTACCGCGAAACGCTCCAGGACTGGCGAGGCTGGATGGAGGAGGGAATCCTCGACACGAACATCCCCATGAACTACAAGCGGGAGCACTGCACCGCCACAGGGCCGGGCTGCTTCGGAGACCAGCGAGCGTGGTGCACGAACTGGAACGAATTCGCGAAGGACAATCAGTACGCGCGCTCCACAACGATCGGCGCGGCCATCTATCTCAACACGGTCGACGGCTCCGTGACCCAGGTGCGCAAAGCGCTAGCGCCGAGCGGCGCGGGGAACAGTGGGATCGGCTGGGTCGGCTATTCGTACCGGACGCCGGACTGCCGCACCAATTCCTCGTGCAATCCGCCACTGCCTTATGGCTTCCGCCCGGGTGACGCGAGCCGCGCGGAGCTCACTCGCGCGCTCACGCAACCGTCCGAATACGACAGCGTGCTTCCGCCGGTGTTCGCGACCCCCGCCACCGTGCCGGACATGCCGTGGAAGAGCGCACCGACGCGCGGCCACCTGGCCGGTGCTGTGACGACGAACACCGGCATTTCGCTCGACCAGATCCTCGTCCAGGTGCGCGACCCGGAGACGGACGCCGTCATCGCATGGCGATTCACGGATGGAAGCGGCTACTTTGCGTTCGTCGACCTGGTGCCGGGCAAGTACAAGGTGTTCGTTCCCGACGATGC
>WNGG01017792.1_pt1 | contig 16493 bp, 15 predicted proteins | sample 5400661 | NCBI WGS metagenome assembly WNGG01 (sample SAMN13153372, study PRJNA577476) | soil metagenome | isolation source: 100 cm soil or saprolite under Garry oak tree replicate 1 | place: USA:California | collected 2016-06-15 | reverse complement strand
GGATCGCGTGGTTGTTCTGCTCCTCGATCTCCTTCGCCGCGTTCTCGACTTCCTCGGCGAGGGTCGTGAGGTACGACTTCGTCAGATGGTCGACGACGCCTTGGACGATCGTGACGACCATGTAGCTGATGACTTGCATTGCTTCGTTGAAGGACATCTGGTCGGCGAACCGGTTCAGCGAATCGTTCTCTACGACGATCACGCTGTCCGCTTCCCGACGGAACTCCTCGAGCCCTTGTCGGGCGGCTTCCGTCCGACCTTCGATCTCGAACGGCAGGATCGCAACGCCGATCGTCACGGCCCCGTTCGCGCGCGCGGCTCGTGCGACGACCGGTGCGGCCCCCGTCCCCGCGGCGCCGCCGAGTCCCGCGACGACGAAAACGATGTCCGAGGAAAGCGAGTCGCGCAGGGACCCTTCCTGGTCTTCTGCGGACGCGCGGGCCCCCGCGATCTGGTCTTCTCCGGCGGGCTGTCCGAGCAGGATCTTCACGTCGCATTCCGCCTTCGAGAGCCCGGAGGGGTCCGTGTTGACCGCGATCGTCTCGACGCCCTTGATGTCGCGGTCGTACAGCGCGCTCACCATCTTGCCGCCCGCGCCCCCGACCCCGACGACCGAGATCTTCGGGTCCACGGCATCCTCAAACAGGCTGCTGATGACTTCCTCGACGTAATCCCTGGGTACCATTGCGTCCGGCCTCCACTCACTCCGCTACTGATCGAAGGAGGCCAGAAGGCAGTTCACTCCGCTGAAGGCGTGCATCCCATCCCTTCATTTCAGGTTCCCATCCGTTCCCTTTTTCTGTCGTTCGGGGTGACTCCCTTCCGGCATCCGCCACGCCTCGGCGGTTCATGGCGGGATGACTCCGTCCTTGTCGCCCGTCGATACGGAGACGACCTTGCCGGTCATTTTGTCGACTTCCTTCCGGTGGTCTTGGATCTCCTTCACCCGGTCCCGAGTGAACCATTCCTCGATGCTGCGGACGACGGCGTGCTCCCGACTCAGGAAGTAGCCGTCCGCCACGAGGCGGTCGATCAGTTCGAGGTAGTACCGCGGGATGCGGATCTTGACCGTGTCGCCACCCTCGCGGATCGTCTGGATATACGCCTGGACCGCGTCCCGGACCAGCTGTGAGCGGTTCCCGTGCGACGTGCTCCCCTTCAGGAACTCGTCGATCAGCTCGAGGTTTTCTTTCTCGAGACGTAGGGTGATCCGCTCGTTTTCGTCCATCCGATTCCCCCGCCTGAACCACGGGAAAGGGTATGACGAGGTCATACACCATTCCGCGCAATTTTCGGCGTGTTGTCCGCCGTATCCTGAGGCACGGTACATATACTTGTTGTCAATTGTCATACGACGTAGGACAAAGGGTCTCCATCGTCGCTCGGAATCGTGCCTGGAATCGCCCTTCGATTTTTATTTTGTATGCCAAATGGAAGACGCCTCTTGGCGACGACGAACCGGTCGATCGGCGCTCCGAATCCGCCGCGAAATGGAAGACGCCTCTTGGCGACGACGAACCGGTCGATCGGCGCTCCGAATCCGCCGCGAAAAGCTTTACGAGAATCGCTCCTATGTGCGCTTGTGGCGAGGAAGGCGCGCCGACCCAGCGCTCGACGGAAAAGGCCCCAGACCCGCCGCGCCAAGAGCGGTCGTCGCTCTCGACCGGGGCCGAAGGCCCGTCGATCACCAACGCGGCGGAGGAAGGCGCGGGCCCACGCTCGCCCACGCACGGCGGGAAAGCTTCGCGGCCGCGGGGGATCGGTCGACCTGCGGCAGATCGAAGCCAAGTGGCAATCCGCGTGGGAGCGCGAACACGTATACGTCGCGCGCGCGGACGCCGCTCGGCCGAAGTGGTACTCCACGGTCCCCTACCCGTACATGAATGGGTACCAGCACCTGGGGTTCGGCACCTCGTTCCTCCGGGCCGAGTTCCAGTCTCGGTTCCGGCGGATGCTGGGCTACAACGTCCTCCACCCGCAAGGGTTCCATTGCACCGGCCTCCCGATCCTGGGAGCCGCGAAGCGGATTGCGGAGAAAGAGCCGAAGCAATGGGAGATCCTCCGGGCGATGGGCATCCCCGACCGAGAGATCCCGAAATTCGCGGATCCGATGCATTGGATCGAGGTCTTCCCCGCCGCGACGATGGACGACTTGAAAGCGCTCGGGGCGGCCGTCGACTGGACGCGTTCCTTCATCACGACGCCGCTCAACCCGCCGTACGACGCGTTCGTGCGCTGGCAGTTCCACCGCCTCAAGGACGGCGGCTACGTGCGGATCGACAAGCACCCGGTCATCTGGTGCCCGAAGGACCAGGCGCCGATCGGGGACCACGATCGACTCGAGGGCGAGGGCGAGACGCCGACGGAATACACGCTGCTGAAGTTCCCCCTGGCCGACGGCCGGTTCCTGGTCGCGGCGACGATCCGGCCCGAGACCGTGTTCGGGCAGACGAACCTCTGGGTCGATCCGGACGCGGAATACGTGGTCGCGCGGGTCGGCGACGAGCGATGGATCCTCAATGACCTCGCGTCAAAGAAACTCTCGGAGCAGGGGAAGTCGGTCTCGATCGAATCGAGGATCCGGGGAGCCGATCTGCTCGGCAAGGATGTGGTGGCTCCGGCAATCAACCGGGCGATCCCGATCCTGCCGGGCTCCTTCATCGACCAAGGCCGCGGCACCGGGATTGTGACGAGCGTGCCGTCGGACGCGCCGGACGACTACGTCGCCTTGCGGGATCTGCAGCACGACGACGCTCTCCTGGACAAGTACGATCTGGACCCGGAGCGGATCCAGGCGATCCAGCCGATCCCGATCATCCGCACGCCGGGATGGGGGCCGTTGCCCGGCGTCGAGATCGTCGATCGCCTCGGGATTCGGAACCAGCAAGACCGCGAGAAACTCGAGCAGGCGAAGGCCGAGGTCTACAAGACCGGCTTCTACCGCGGCGTGCTGAACGAGAACTGCGGCCCCTACGCCGGCGTCCGGGTGGAGGTCGCCAAAGACGAAATTCGGAAGGAGCTGACGTCGAAAGGCCAGGCCGACCTGATGTACGAGCCGAGTGGCGTCGTCATCTGTCGGTGCCTGACGCCCGCGATCGTGAAGGTCGTGGACAACCAGTGGTTCCTCTCCTATGCCGATCCGGCGTGGAAGGCGAAGGTCCACGAAGCGATTGCGTCGATGGACCTGTACCCCGAGGCGCTGCGGAAGTGGTTCGACTACGTGACCGACTGGCTTCGAGATTGGCCGTGCACCCACCACCGCGGCCTGGGGACGATTCTCCCATGGGATTCGAACTGGGTCATCGAGTCCCTGAGCGACTCGACGATCTACATGGCGTATTACACAATCGCCCACGCCCTTCAGGGCGGGCACCTGCGTTCCCAGGTCCCGTGGGCCCAGCGCCTCGACGACGCGTTCTTCGATTTTCTGTTCTTCGGGAGCGGAAGTGCGAAGGCCGTCGCATCGCGCCTGGGCTTGGACGTGAAAGTGATCGAGGACCTCCGACGCGAGTTCGCGTATTGGTACCCGCTCGACCTGCGGAACACCGGGAAAGACCTGGTCCAGAACCACATGGCATTCTGCCTGTTCGGACACACCGCCATCTTCCCGAAGGAGCTCTGGCCCCGCGGGTTCGGCGTGAACGGGTGGGTGCGCCTCGCAGGGCGGAAGATGTCGAAGTCCCGCGGGAACGTCTGGTACATCCGCGAATCGGTGCGCGAGTGGGGCGCCGACGTCATCCGCTTGACCGTCGCCAACGCCGGAGATGGCCTCGACGATCCGAACGTCGACATGGACTTCGCGGAGTCCGCGAAGGCCCGCATTGGAGAATGGCTCCGGTTCGCGACGGCGAAGCACGCCAGCCGCCGGGAGCACCATGGGATCGACGCGTGGTTCCTGAGCGTCCTCAACCGTTCGATTCAGGCGAGCCGGACCGCCATGGAGGGGATGAACTACAAGGTGGTCCTGCGTCACGGCTACTTCGACCTGCAGGCGGCTTGGTCCTGGTACGTTCGGCGGTCGGAAGGGCGGCCGCACGCGGACGTCTTGCGCCGCTTCATCGACGTGCAAACGAGGCTGCTCGCTCCGTTCGTACCGCACGTCGCGGAGGAGATCTGGCACCGCCTCCATGGGGAGGGGTTCGTGGTGAACGCGCGGTATCCGGAATCGGTCGCGGGCGAGGTCGACCCGCGGGCCGAGGCCGCCGAGGCGCTCCTTCAATCGACCTTGGCCGATGTCCGGGAGATCCTCAAAGTCACTGGCATCGTTCCGAAACGACTCGCGGTCTACACCGCGCCCGCGTGGAAGATCCAGGTCCAGCGCACCGCACGGGACCTCGCGAAGCAAGGGCCGATCCCGATGAACGTGCTCATGGAGAAGGTCCTGGCGCAACCGGGGATGCGCGAACGCGCGAAGGAGGTGGCCGCATTTGCCAAGAAGCTCGCCGAAGACCTGCGGCACGCGAAGGCCGAGGACCTCGACCGGTCCGGGTCCATCGACGAGTTCGCGATGTTCCGGGAGAACCTCGGCTTCCTTGGGAAGGAGCTTCGCGCGAGCGTCGACGTGTTCCGCGCGGACGATCCGAAGCGCTGGGATCCCTCGAAGAAGGCGGACCACGCCGTCCCCGGACGGCCTGCGATTTACGTGGAGTGATTCCATGAAGATCCGGCGGCCCTCCACGCCGGAGGTGCCCTTCAAACGAAGACGGAGCCCGCCGCCGCAGGCGACCAAACTCCTGACGTACTCGCTCGCCGCGGGAATCGTCTTCATGGTCCTCCTGGCGATCGTCTTCCTCCCGCGGATGTTCCCCGATCAGACGCCGATCGAGATTGTGAGGAGCTTTCATTTCGAGTCGCAGAACGGCACACAAATTTACATCGACAGGTTTAATTGAACTCGGCTAATAGGCGCCGCCGCGGGCCTGTAGCTTAGCTAGGTAGAGCGATCGGCTCTTATCGGCACGCTCCATCGGAACGTCCGAGGGACACCGATAGGTCAAGGGTTCGAATCCCTTCAGGCCCGTTTCACTCCATGCGAGTCAGCGAAAGGGACTTGAAACCATCTATGTTTAGGGAACCCACAAGGACCGGTGTTGTGGCCTTGATTGATGTTTATGCTTTGCCTCGGACTGAGGAAGCGATGCGGTGGATAAGCCTACACATAGTCAAGCTGCAGCGCCTTTTCGTCGACGCGCACACTGCGGACGACGAGTCTCTGCAGAAGTTTCATCCGCACGGGTTGGGATTGGTTGTTCCCGAAAAGGAGGTCCGTGGTATGCCGGCATTGTACGTCGTGGTGCCAGCCCACAAGAGCAGTACGCATGCCGAGCGTACCATTTCCGACCTTTCGTCAATAATCAGGCGCCTTGATGGTCCATCGAGTCGCATTTCGGTTCTTGCGAAGGGCGACTAGCTCCACGCTGTCAAGGAAGCAACGGTTCCCACGGAAGTTTCAAGCCAACCGTACAGCCCAGGCCGCGCCCTCGCTTCATTGGCCGCAGGGAGTTGCGCGCGACGGATAGTAAAAGGTCATGTCGCTACAGAACTTCGGCGAGAGCTCGCATTCCTGATCGACCTCGCGTCTGACGGAGCCCTCGCTATGGTCTTTCCGAGACGTCAGCGTCCCGCAGAATGTCTCGGACGAGTGCGGCACGCCGCGTCTCGAACGTGAAAAATGCATCGTGGTCGAAGCCAAGATATGCTCCAACTCGCGCAATCAGAGTCGCCCGCAAGGCTTCAACACCAACTGCATTTTCGAATTCCTGTTTGACCGCTTCAGGAGGCAATTGACTCGTCATAAACAGCGCCGCGGCCGAGTAGCCTCGAGAAACCAGGGCCTGGTAGTTCAGCGATCTGACATCGCTCACGTCGAGGAGGTGCAACGTGGTATCGGGGTAACGTGCAAGACGGCCATTATGCTCGCTCAGCCCATAGCGGCTTTTGATTTGGACACGAGACTTGGTCAGGAGCTCACTCGGCGGATTTTCGTGCAGCAGCACCAGACAAGATGGGAAGTCCTTGCGCAGGTTTTCGAGGGTCCTCCCAAGTGCGAGCCACTCGGCACCCGTGGCAGCGTCTGGCTGGGTATGCGCCGCCTTGAACTCTCCCCACACGGCGTGGATGCCTGAAGGGCTAACCGAGTAGCCGTACATGATGAAAGGTTCGAACTCCAGACGTGGCAACGGTCGCGATACGAAGATTAGCTATCTCAGGAGGGAACGATGGGCCATAAAAGTATGGAAATCCCAACCTTCGAAATGGCCGGACCCAGACAGCCCGGTCTTACCTCGCAATCTCTTCTTGCCTCCCGCTAGAAAGACGATGATTGCTTCCTCGCTCGCATCGCCGCGGCATATGCAGAGGGTCCTCTCCTTCCGGGCTCTCCGGAAGTCGATGTCCGTGAACCTCGTCCTTACGCAGAGCCTTGTTCGCTAGGGCTTCAGTTCCGCGATCGTGAGCTTGTCGCGGATGGCCCCATCCAAAGACCCTTTCCGTCGATCTCGGCTATCAATTCCATTCCCTCTTTCCACCCGAGTTGCTTGACGATCTTCGGCGGGAGGACGACGACCCACTTAACGTACTCCCTGCCGCCGAAGTGACGACTCAGCTGCTTCTGAAGCTTCACGTATGGGCAGTGGCGGTCGAGTACTTTTACCTTAGGTACCGAAAGATTCACGCCGGAGTGATTCATTAGGTACCTAAGTAGATGGAGAGACACCCGTTCATCGTCACAATGCGAGCTTACCTGGACGGCATCCAGTCGACCGTCGGTCAGGCCACCCTTCGGGAACGGGAATCCAAGCTCCTCTACCTCTTCGAGGTCATGCTCGAGTTGCGCCTCAGCCCCGATCCGAGGACGATGGACAAGGAGGAGATCGACGCCCTCGTGCTGTGGATGAGGGAGAGGAACCTCGGCCTCGCCTACCAAGCGAAGCTTTGGCAGTATGTCCGAGGGCTCCTCGCGTTCGTTGGGAACAACATCCTCGAGGTCATGAAGGCCCGAGGCCAGTGGAGACCTCCCAAGCGGGCCTACCGCCCCGTGACCGTGAAGGACGACAGCTGGTTCTCCGCCACCGTCGCGAGGCTGGCGAACGAAACGGGATGGAGGCCTCGGATGGTCTTGGCGGCGACGGCGATCTACTACCACACCGGGCTGCGGCCGAAAGAATTGCGTCTCGCGGCCCTGAAGGATCTCGACCTCCAGCGGTGGATCCTCACGGTTCTCCACCCGAAAGGCGAAGGCGCCTGGGCCGTGGACGGGGAGCAGGTCCGGCTCTTCCCTGAGGTGCGGCCGTTCGTCCTAGACTACATCGGTTTCCGGGCGGCTCGGGTGCGCCAGCTCGACATCGACCCGGCGGGAGTGGATGGATTCCAGCTTCCTCGGATTGTCTTCATCGACGAGGAGTATGGGATCAACTGGTGGGTAACCTTCTGGACCAATTTCGTGAGGGCCAATAAGATCCGCGAGATTACCGAGAGCCCGTTCGCGATGCCATCTAGAGTCCGGCGCACCCTCGCGACCGTCGGCGAAACTTCGATGGGCTCTCTTGAGTTTGCGGTTATCCTCCGGACGGGGGAGCGCGTCCCCTGCTGGTACTCGGGCTACAGTTCGTTCATCCAGCTCCCGGCGCCGCACCGGCCCGCCGACATTTTGGATGTCGAGGTTGGACGCGGGCTAGTGGTTCGCGAGGAGGCGGTCCTTGTCGAGCCTGATTTCGTTTGGTGCGTGTACAGGTAGAGACAGGTTGAATGTCTCCTGCGCGCGAATCCCTTCAGGCCCGAACCTATTTCGGAACCGTTGTGTGAGTCTGCTTCAAGATCCCCCAGCCTATTGCGACGGCTGTTCGAACGAATTCGGCTCCGATCTCGAGCTTCCCATCCGGTTTCGCTACAGCGATATGCGAGACCCCCGGCACGGCCTCTTTTCCCCTTGACTTTGATGTTCGCGCCAATAGTTTCGCGCATGGGGTGAAAGGATACATATACTAGATAGATACGTATAGTAACAGCCATGGCACAAGTCCTGAAAGCCCCCCCGCCAAGATATGCAAAACCGGGGGCGAACCCAACTCTCGAGACGATCGAATACGTTCTCGCCGCGTTGCAAAAGGCCGGCGGTCCTGTGAGCCGCAACCGACTCCTCGCGACCCTCGGAGACTGGGGCCATTCCACAACCAGGCAGAGTTTGAATGCTGCAGTGAACTTCCTCGGTGACCAAGGTATGATCGCAGAAGGAAGCAAGGGCCTGATCTGGGTGCCGGAAGCCTCGCAGGAACTCCTCGAGGCGATTCGCAAGGGGCCAAGGCTGTAATGGGCCTGCGGGCCAAGGACATCGTCTTGTCGTCCTCGGCAGCGGAGTCGCTCGAAAGGCTCCAGACGAGTTCGGACCCGAGCTCCTCGTCCATTGTGCGCAGGATTCGCGCCCTAAAGCCAATTCTCTTGGCGGACTGCCTTCATGGCGAGGTCGTGAAAGGAGACCGGATCCCGAAGGCTCTGAAGAACAGGCATAGACTGGAGAACCTGTTCGTTGAGGACCTGCCCTCCTTCTGGCGGCTCCTCTACACGGTCGTGCGCGATCGCGGCGAGCGGTATATCGTTGTGGTCGAAATCGTGGATCACCGGACCTACGATGGATGGTTTCGTCGCCGCAACCGCTAGGCATCACAGACCTCTGGTGGCAGTTCGCATCCGACACGCTCAAATCGATGGGCACTCCGAACTGTCCAAACTCCCCTCTTGGGTCTCGTATCTGGGTCGATCGGTTCTTGAGAGGCGAATCCCTTCGGGCCCGCTTGTCTTGAAGGGGTTTGCACCCTCGATTCCTGGGATCGAATGTCAGTTGGCCTCGCGCATTCTTCCCCTTGTCCCCACAACCCCGCTCCGATCCAAGCGCGTGAGGTCGTGAGTGATTTGTCGGCAGTTCAGACCCTCCCCAATCCCACGGATTCCCCGCGTAGCGCTAGCGCCCATCCGGTTGGCCTAGGACGACCTCGTTCTTAAATGGCCCGCACCAAGAGACGACGTCGAATACGACGTGCTGCGAGTGAGCGTCAACGTGCACACCAACTGACTCTTGATGCCCCGACATGGACCAACTTGAGTCGGTTGGCACGACTCCATCGCACATCGCGGTCAGCCATCGTGCGGATGCTCATCGCTCAAGCAGTGACACTCCAAAGAGCGGCCGAAGAGCGAGGCACGGACTCTCGACTACCTGATGCCCGTCCGTAGTCGGCCTGTTCCCCGACACTTTGGACCTGGGTTCGGAATCCGATCAGCCCCGTTCCTCAGCTCATCGCTCTCTTCACGAGCGCGCTGATCCTTGCCTCTTCGGTGGCAGTCAACGCCTTCAACGCGAAGACGACCGGCCACATGGCGCCTTCGTCGAGGTTCGCCGCGTCGCTGAAGCCGAGCGTCGCGTACCTCGTCTTGAACTTCTGCGCGGGTTGGAAGAAGCAGACGACCTCGCCGTCCTTGGCATACGCCGGCATCCCATACCAGGTCCTCGGCGAGAGGGCGGGCGCGCTGGCCTTAATGATAGCATGGAGCCGCTTGCCCATCGTCCGATCCGGTTCCCGCATTTCGGCGATCTTCGCGAGCACGGCGCTTTCCCCCTCCGCCTTGTCCGCGCGCGGGCCGCGGCCCGCGGATGCCTTCCGCTCTTGGAGGTACTCCTTCATCGCGGCTCGTTCCTCGTCCGTGAATCCCTTGAACTTCTTGGCAATCACGGCGGTGCTCTTGGCGGACTTTTGCGCGTCCTTCGTTGGGCTCATAGAAAACCTCCTCGGATGGGATTGATTGTCGTTCAAGCGAAGTTCTCACCGAGTATTAAGGGTACCCGTTACTCACGCAAGAACTCGGTCGGGCTCGAGGCCACGTCGCCCCGTCCGAGGCTCCCGCCGCCCCACGCGGTCTCCGCGAGCTTCATCTCCGTCTCTCTCGCGAGGAAGTCCGGCGGGCACGTTCGTAAACCCGGAATTGCCCGGTTTATCAACTCAAACTCTCCGCTCGAGTCTGTCTCGGCCGTCGCGAACCTTCATCTCATGCGACCTCGTACTCGGCGCGTCCATGGCCCGCAACCTGTACTTCCTCGGAACCGCGGGTTCGGGAAAGTCGACGATGGTCTACGCGTTCCAGCTCTGGATGAACTCCCAAGGCCTCGACTGCGTGACGGTCAACCTCGATCCGGGCGCGGAGGCCCTTCAGTACTCCCCCGACCTCGACGTCCGGGACTACGTGAACCTGGAGGAGGTCATGGCGGAACAAGGCCTCGGGCCGAACGGCGCGCAGGTCGCCGCCGCGGACATGGCCGCGATGAACGCGAAGGAACTCGCGGACGTCCTCGAGACCTTTGAAACGAACTACATCCTGATTGATACGCCAGGCCAGATCGAACTCTTCACCTTTCGGGCCTCCGGTCCGGTCCTGATCGACGCGTTCGGACGCGCGGACTCCGCGCTCGTCTATCTCAACGATCCGGCCCTCGTGCGGACCGCGAGCGGCTTCATCTCGTCCGTGCTCCTGAATGCGACGGTCCAGTTCCGCCACGGGTTGCCTTTCATCAACGTCCTGAGCAAGGCGGATCTCCTGCCGGAACCCGAGCTCGAGAAGATCGTGAAATGGTCGTTGGATCCGTTCGCCTTGTATGAGGCCCTTTTCGAAGACGCCGCGACACCGAAGACCCTCCTCGACGTCGAGTTCCTGAAGAGCATGGAGACGATCGGTGTGTACCGCCGCGTCCACCCGGTGTCCTCCGAGCTGACATTCGGCTTCGAGGAGATCTACAGTCAGGTCCAGATGACCTTCGAGGGCGGCGAGGACTTGTCGAAAGACTGAGCGCCGATCGTTCCCATTCGAGCCTAGCCTAGTCACAGGAGGCCGTCGAACGCCTTGAGGACCTCAGGGTACTTCGCCCGGATTGCCTCCAGGACGGCGGGCGTGGAGAGCCGGTCGACGCCGATTTCCGAGACTGCCCGTAGGACCTTGTTGATCGTCTCGTCGTCGACGCGGATGAGGCGCTCTTTGATTAGGTAATGCCGCGCGAGCTCCTCCTCCATTCGCGCGCGCCACCTCCCATCGTAGGCTCGAAGCGCCTCCTCGGTCGCGTCCCCTTCGAGCGCGTCCGCGGCGACTTCGCCCGCGTACCGCCCGGACAAACAGCCATTGAGGATCCCGCCGCCCGTCAGGGGGTCGATCAAACGAGCCGCATCGCCCGCTAACAACACTCCCGGGGCGACCGTGCGCTCCAGCGGCAGGGAGACGCTGACCGCTCCCGCGACCTCCTCGACGATCTCGCCACGGGCGAGGCCCGGGGTTGCCGCGATCAGCCGGTCCAGGTACTTCTTGGCATCCGCTCGCTCGTGGATCTTCGAGAGGTTCACGCCGATCCCGACGTTGGCCACATCCGTGTCCTTCCAAAACACCCACGCGTAGCCGCCGGGTGCGCAGGTTCCGAGGTAGAAGTCGTTCAGCCGCGGATCGCCCTCGACGCCGACAAGGGTGTATTGCAGGCACGCGTCGATGTCCCTCGTCCGCAGATGGGTCTCGAGGCCCGCCCAGCGTCCGACTTGGCTCTCGAATCCGTCGGCCCCGATGACCACCTTTGCGTGTACGTCGAACGTTTCGCCCATGTGCTCGCACCGTGCCCCGACGACGCGTCCATCCTCCTGGAGGAGGGCGACCGCGCTCGTCTTGATCATGATCTCGGAGCCGGCCTTCGCCGCCTCGCGTGCGAGGAACCGGTCGAACAGATCCCGCTCCAAGATGTATCCGCACTCGTTGCCGGCCCGGGTCTCGTCGAGGACCAGCGCCGTCCCGTCGGGCGCGATGATGCGCGCCCCGTCGACCTCGTGACAGATGAATTCGCGGCTCGGCGTCAGCCCGATCTCCTCGAGCCACCGTTTCGCGACGCCTTCCCCGCACCGAACCGGCGTGCCAATCTCGGACCGCTTTTCGATCATGAGGACGTCGGCCCCCCCGAGAGCCGCGTACTTCGCGGCGGTGCTCCCGGTCGGACCGGCGCCGACCACAAGCACATCGATTTGGCGGTCCATTCGCGGGGTCCGATTCCGTCGGGCTTCATGAGGATTTGGGACTCCTCGGTTCGAACGCCCGGTCGGGGGGCGCCGGCGGGCCGCTCCATCCGAGACTTCGGCATGCCAACAGCGCATGTCCGCGGCGAGTCGAACAGCGTACGTATTTGTTTGCGTCGGTACTTACATGGCCCATGGAGCTGGAAACCCGGAAGGTCCAGAAGCTCGGGTACTCGAGTCTCGGGGTCTCCCTCCCAAAAGACTGGGCGGCATCGAACGGCATTCGGCCCGGTGCCCTCGTGAGCCTCGCGATCGAGGACGACGGGAGCCTCCGGGTCCGGGTCGGCCCGCTGGAGGAGTACCCGGTCGCCGCCGAGGCCACGATCGATGCGGACGAATGGAGCGGACCCGAGGCGCTGACGCGGATGATCACCGGCAACTACATCGTCGGCTGCAACACGATTCGCCTCCGGAGTCGCGAAGAACTGTCCCCGAGCCAGTTGCAGGAAATCCACGAGGCCGTCCGGGGCCTCACGGGCCTCACGATCGTGAATCAGGGCCCGAAGTTCGTAACGATTGAGAACTTCGTCGAGCCGACGCGCTTCCCGATTGACGGTCTCCTTCGACGGCTCCACTATCTGACGTCGCGCATGGAGAAGCTCGCGCTCGGCGTGATCTCCGGGGACGCGAAAGGAAACATCGAGGAAGTCGCGCGGATGGAGCTCGAGGTCGATCGTCTGTATTGGCTCGTCGTACGACAGCTCCTCCTCGCGGCCCAGAACCGCACGATCTCCGGACGGATCGGGGTGACGGAGCCGAGGCACCTCCTTGGAGATCGGGTCGTCACCGTCGGCTTGGAGAACGTGGGCGACCTCTGGGAGGAGCTCGCCGCCGGGGTCGCTCCATTTCTGGAGCCGAACCGACGGATCCCGAAGGATTTCGCGAAGACGATCGGCAACCTGAAGGGGAAACTCGAGGAGGTGATCGAGCTCACGATGACCGCGTTCTTCGCGAACGACTTGGCGAAGGCCAATGAGGCGCTCGACCGCCAGGCCGCGTTGACCCGGGACATTCGTGCGGCCGGCGGCCCCGGTTCGAGGCCACGCCGTGGACAGGCCGGTCCATCGCGATCGAACGGGTTGTTCCAGATCGTCCTGCGACCACTCGAGCACGTTGCGAAGTACTACGGCAGCATCGCGCAGATCACAATCAATCGCGCGCTCGAACGCCCGGTGCGACCAAGAGCTCCCGGAGTCGCGCCACCTACGGCGGGGGAGCCAACGGACCGCCCTTGAGGCCGACCGAAGGTTAAGCGCGGGCGGTCCGGGCCGCGTAGTCGCTCCGGAGTTCCTTCATCGTCCGCGTCTTTCCCGGTCCCGTTTGCGGGAGTTCGGACACGAGGACCACGTCCTCGATGTGAGCCAGGAGGGGATTGAGGTTCGCCTTGATCGCTTGTTGAAAGTCACGGCGGAGTTGCGCGCGGAACTCCTCGGAGCCGAGGAGCCCTGGATCGCGGGGCACGGCATACACGACCAACCGATGCTGTCCAGACCGGTCGACGTCCACCGCGATTGGTTTCGAGTCGTACACCTGTTCGTTCTTGAGAACGCTCCGGATCTCCTCGGAGCTCGTCTTGACGCCATTGATGTTAATCATATCGTCGATTCGTCCCAGGTGACGATAGTAGCCGCCGCCGAGGCGCTCGATCTGGTCTCCGTGTCGCCGGAGGACCTCTCCATGCAGGCCTTTCGGGACGTGGTCGTAATACTCTTCGTCGTTGTCGTAATTGAGGAGCTCGGTCGAGAGACCGATCGACGGAGGGACGAGGAAGACCTCTCCGCGGGCGGCTGGCCGGCCCCCATCGAGGATCTCCAGATCGAGGCCGAGCGCCGAGGTCGTGAACATCGACGGAGCGCATGGCTGGACCACGGTCCCGGTGATGTATCCGCCCCCGATCTCCGTGCCGCCGCAGTATTCGACGATCGGCCGGTACCCAGCGAGGAACATCAGATACAGCATCTCGTCCGGAGTGGACGGCTCCGCGGTGGAGCTGAACACCCGAATCCGGTGCCAATCGAGCCCTTCCATCGCCCTGTCCGTCTTCCAGCTCCGGACCAGCTTCGGCACGACCCCGAGCATCGTGACGCGGGATCGGGCGAGGAACTCTCCGAATGCGCGGGTCGTGGTCGCCCCGACGTACAGGGCCATCGTCGCCTGGTTCACCAGGCTTGCATATGTGAGCCAAGGACCCATCATCCATCCGAAGCTCGTTGGCCAGGCGAGCACGTCCGACGGTCGGACGTCCTGGTGGAGATACGCATCGGCGGCGCTCTTGATCGGCGTCGTCTGCGTCCACGGGATCGCCTTTGGATCTTTCGTGGTCCCGGACGAGAACAGAATGTTCGTGTGGTCCGAAGGGCGACCCGGGACCGCATCGTACGTCTCCCGGTCGCTCAGGAAATCCGCCCATCCGATGTCGTTGCGGGCCGTATGTGTCTTTTCTCCCGTGCGGGGGATGACAATCGTCTGGGGGCCGTCGGCTTCGATTACCTTCGAGTAAATGTCGTGGACCTTCCCGTCGCGAAGGTATGAATCGACCGTGAAGACCGCGTGAGCGTCCGCAATGCGAGCCCGTTTCTGGAATTCCGGCGGCGCGGCCGCATCGGCGATTCCAACCACGCACCGACCGGATAGCACGATGCCGAGGTAGGCCGCGACCGCTTCCGGAGTCATCGGAAGGTACAGCGCAATTCGCTCGCCTCGACGGAGACCGAGCGCGTCGAGACCGTTCGCGATCCGGGAACTCAGCTTGTGAAGTTGCCCGTACGTCATCTTACGGATCGCGTTGGATCCCTCCAGTCCGAAGAGAATCGCGGTCTTGTTGGGGGCCGCGTTGAAACAACTCTCGGCAATGTTCAGCTGCGCCCCCGCGAGCCATTCCGGATGACGCGGATCGGCGGGTTCCTTGAGAATTCGAGTCGGCCTTGTCCGGAACACGATGCCGAGCGTGCGAACCATCGTGGACCAGTAGTCTTCCCGCCGGTCCACGGACCATCGCCGAAAGTCCTCGAACGAGGTGAGCCGACGTTCCCCCATCATCTTCCCGATGTTCGAGGATTGCATGTCGGCTTTGGACGGCACCCAGGCCGGCCCAGGGCCATCCTCCGGTCGACGGCCATCGTACGCGAAGCGATACAACGCGAGATGTGCCGCCAATCGCCATCGAGCAGCAGGGTTCGTGAGGAGCAGCCTACGCAGGTTGAGCCAGAATCGTTCTTGGCTGCGCGGATCGAGAGGCTCGGGGTACTGTCGGGATGCTTCATCGATCCTCGCAGCGAGTTCCTTCGCGGGTCCCGGAGGGACGCCCCACGATTCTACGACGGCGGGCCGAATCGTCGGGCGCATGCGGATGAAATCTCGAAGACTCACTTAAGCCTGCGGCCCTCTATATTGCGTCGCGCTCCGCGACCTCGATTACTTCTGAAAGCCGGGTCCCGGCGTCTCGGCCTTCATCGCCTTGCGGGCATACTCGAGGGCCTGTTCGACGGCTTCGCGCGGGGTGGCGACCGGGACGAACAGCTTCGCCTCGACGCCCGCCTTGTCGATCGGCCAGGTCCGAAGGCCGAACACGGTCTTGCCGAGATCGAAGGCGTGGGCCATCTCGCTCAGGGTGCCGTACGAGCCGTTCACCGCGATGATCGCGTCGGCGGTGCGGACGATGATCAGATTCCGCGCGGTGCTCATCGCCGTTGCAATCGGGACGTCGATGTGGGGATTCGCATCCGCTTTGTTCCCGGTCGGCAGGACGCCGATCGTGAGGCCACCTCCCCGCTTCGCGCCCTTCGCCGAAGCCTCCATGACGCCGTTCAGGCCGCCGCAGATCAGGACCGCATCGGCCCGCGCGATGAGGAATCCGACTTCCTCAGCAAGGGCAAGGCCCTCGGGAGAGGCCGTGCTGCCGCCTCCGATTACACCGATGATTGGCTTCCGTGCCATGGGGGAATCTCCGTTCAAGCTCGCGACCGAATTAAGCCTTTGCCGCTGTCAATCGACTTTTGATACGTTCCCATCGCAACGGCGACTGATTCACGACTGTATCGTGAATTGCGGATCAACGCTCGCCATCGGCCTTATGCCGACGCGGGCATTGTCGCGCTCCGGGGACCGACATGGCCGACGACCCGACCAGCGAGTACTTCGCAGGGAATGACCGGGACCGAGCCGCCTTCGAGGCGGGAATCAAATTGGGCTCGATTGCTCATCAGTATGTCGGAACGCCGCTGACGTCGGCGAGCGCGGCATCGCTCGAACGCGCGATCGAGGCTGCGACGAAGGTGCAGCCGCTCGTCGAACGGGTGCGGGTCCGGATCGACCGCAAACGGATGCGAGTCCGTGGACCCTATCGATACGGCGTGTTGACGGAGGACCTGTTGGACCTCGAAGTCGCGGTGCGCGTCGGGTCCG
>WNGG01018823.1_pt1 | contig 16501 bp, 12 predicted proteins | sample 5400661 | NCBI WGS metagenome assembly WNGG01 (sample SAMN13153372, study PRJNA577476) | soil metagenome | isolation source: 100 cm soil or saprolite under Garry oak tree replicate 1 | place: USA:California | collected 2016-06-15 | reverse complement strand
GCGTGAGCGTGTCGGGGTCGCTCCCCCGGTTGAAGTCGCGCCACGCCGCCGCCCGCTGCTCGCGCGACGCGCTGCGCAGCTTGTCCACGAGATCCTGGCGCTTGTAGTAGCGCAGCAGGGTCAGGAAATCGGTGAAGCGGCCGACGGCCCAGCGGTCGGAGAAGGTCACGAGGATCGGCAGCTCGGCGTGCGCCGTGGGGAGGGGGGGGCCGCCCGCGACGTCGAGGTGCAGCGTGCCGCGACCCAGCGGCAGCGCCCCGGGCTTGATCACGATCTGGGCGTGCCCCAACACGGTGTCGCCGCCCAGGGCCACCGTGTCGCGCCACAGCTCCGCCGAATCCGCGGCGACGACCCGCGCGGCGACTCGCGTCCCCGCCTTCCAGTGGTAGCCTTCGACGTAGAGGCGCAGTGAGTCGGGCCCGTAATGGAGCGCGCCGCGCGGATTCACGACGAGCCGCGGCACCGCCGCGAGCTGCCCGCGGCCCGACCCGTCGTATATCGGGATCGGTGCACTGAGGCTCGGCCCCGCGAAGCGCGGCACGGTGTCGAGCGCGCCCGCAGTGGCGACCGCGGGGCTGTTGGCGTCGCGTACCACCACGCGCAGCTGGTAGGCGCCGGGGGGCACGCGGAGGAACTCCTGGAACACGACGCTCTCGTCGCGCCGCTGCGTTTCCCGCACGCTGCTCACGCGCACCGTCTCGTCCCGCGCCACGGAGCGCTCGGTCGTGGTACCCGGTCCCGCCCCTGCTCCTCCCGATGCACTGTCCTTGCGGAACGCGATCTCCACGTGGTAGCCCGCGATGAAGTCGCGCCCCTGCGGGGCGAAGGTGAGCGAGCTGTTGCGGAGCGACACGGCGAAGACGGCGAGGGTCGAGTCGGGCGTGGCGCCGGCGAGAAACCGCAGGGACCCCACGAAGCGGACGCGCGTGGTGTCGGTGAGGAGGCCCATGGCCCGGTACACCATCCCGGCGTCCGACGGAACGAACTCCTGCTGCGGATGAGGGGCCAAGCGTCTGGCCGCCGGGCTCCACGGCGGCGGCGTGGACGAGCACCCCGCGACCAGGCCTGCCGCGACCATCAGCGCTCCATGTCGCCTCACCGACGCAACTCCTTATTAGAGGAACGAGCGGAAGAAGTCTAGCACGTCGGCACGCTTTCTTGGAGCCCGGCAGGCCACGGCAAGACGAAACGAGCGCCGCGCCGAGAGCGCTGCGGGCGAGGCGCAGCACGATCGGCGTGACCTGCGCGTGGTCCACATCGTCGCGGGAGTCTTCTAGGTGGGCTCGACCCGGGGACGCTTTCTCGAGCGCGTCACGCGGCAGCGCCGCACCGGCGTTGCCCTCGACGTGGCGATGCTGCTCACCGTCGGCTCCGGGTTCGTGATGTACGGACGCCTCGCGTCCGCTTTGGGGAAAGCCTGGGCGACGTCCCACGCCAGGATGGTGAGCGGGCCCGTTTAGCCGTTGCGGTCGCGCCCCAGGCGTGGCGCGCCCGCGTCACCCTGGGGCACCGCCTCCTTCTCCGTCGCCAGCCCGGGCCGCGCAGCTGCAAGCCAGGCCCTCACTTGCACGCGTCACCGGCGCGCGCTCCCGGCACGCGCTTTGAGACGCGTGCCGCTGCGCCGATGTACATCCTCGCGCTCTTGCCCACGGAGAATCTCCCATGACGAATACCTTCCGTTCGTGGCTCGCCCTGGCGAGCCTCGCGCTGGCGTCCCTGCCGGCGCGCGCGCAAGTGGCAGCTCAGACCGGCTCCATCGCCGGCAAGGTCAACGACGACCGCGGCGCTCCCGTCGCGGGCGCGCAGGTCTCCATCGTGCAGCTCGACAAAGGCGCGGTCACCGGCCCGGGCGGGAACTTCGTCCTCGAGGCGGTGCCCGTGGGCTCGCAGGTGCTCCGCGTCCGGCTCATCGGCTACCGCAGCCGCACCGACACCGTGACCGTCGCGGCCGGGGAGCGGACCACGCACGACGTCAGCCTCGCGTCCGACCCGCTGCACCTCGAAGCGGTGGTGGTGACCGGCACGCAGACACCCCGCACCAAGCTCGAGACGAGCAACGCGACCACCGTCCTCTCCGCCGCGGATCTCACGCAGGCCGCGCCCCGCAGCACCACCGAAGCCCTCCGCTACGTTCCGGGGTTCACTCGCGTGGAGAGCTCCGGGGGCGAGGTGAACGAGAACATCGGGATGCGGGGGATCTTAGGCGTCGAGTTCGTGATGTTCATGGAAGATGGCTTGCCTGTGTTTCCCACGATGCACACGTACTTCATGAACGCGGACAACCTCTTCCGCATGGACGAGAACATCGACCGGATGGAGGTAGTACGCGGTGGTAGCTCGGCTCTATACGGGTCCAACACGCCCGGGGCCATCGTGAACTACATAAGCAAGACTGGCGGGCCTGACGTGACAGGCACCATGAAAGTGGGAGGCGCGACACAGGGGCTGGCCCGCTACGACTTCAACACCAACGGTCCCCTCGGGGACGACTGGCGTTTCAATCTCGGAGGGTTCTATCGCTACGACCACGGCGTGCGCGACCCCGGTTTCCCCGGGATTCGTGGGGGACAGTTCAAGGCGAGCCTAACGCGTCAGTTCCCCAACGGATATCTCCGCACGTCGCTGAAGTACATCGACGACCGGAACCAGTTCATTCTGCCGCTGCCCTTCGAAAACGCTGCGCATCCTCAGTACGTACCTGGATTCTCGAACTTCGGCTCGATGAACACGAACGAGGGCCTGGACCTTTCGGTCCCGATCCCCACCGGCGCCCTGACCCTGCCACTTGAGAACGGATTGCGGACGAAGGGCTCCTGGTTGACGGCGGACGCCGGGTTCGACCTGGGCGACGGCTGGCACATACAGAACGGCGCGCAGGTCATGTCCGACCCGGGGGAAGAGTGGAACGCGATTGTGAATAACGACATGATGCAGGCAGACACGTTCGCCGTTGGCCAGGTCAAGCGCCTTGCTCGGGCTGGCCTGGCGGACTCCACGACTGCGACCTATGGGTACGTCTACACCAACCATTTCGACCCACTGGGAAACCACGAGGTCTTCACCTCGAGCACGACGCCGAACGGACTCGTCGGCTTGATGGGCGAGTGGCATGTGGAGAAGCCAATCACAGCATTCCAGGATCAGCTCAGCATCAAAAAGAGCGTGGACCGCAGCGCGTTTTCGGCAACCGCATACTTCGCCAACTACACCCAGACCAACCACTGGAACTTCACGGACGTCCTGACCGACATCCGCGACAATCCCCGGTTCGTCGATCTCGTGGTGTATAGCGGGCCGGACACCATCGACGTGACGAAGAACGGTTTTCGGAATTTCCTGTCGTACTACCAAAACGGGACGGGCCAGGCGACGATCTTTTCCGGCGTCGGCGGAGCCGAACTAGCGCTCACGGAACAGCTGCGTGCCGATCTCGGGTTCCGATACGAGTGGGATGGCTATGTGCAGAGCTCCGAGAACGTCTCGTCGAAGGACCTCGACGGCGACCCTGCGACTGTGTACGACGTCGAGAAGTTTGGAAATGGGACGTTCAACCACTTCCAGCGGACGATCCACGATTGGGCCGGGTCGGTTGGACTCCATTACGCCCTAAGCTCCGAGTTCTCGATCTACGCGCTCGGTAGCCGTGCGTACAAGATGCAGGAGCTCGACTTCTTCCTGCAGGCAAACCAGCTCGCTCAACTTGGGGACACCTCGCCGCCGATGCACACGGGTTCGCTCGAGGGTGGCATCAAGTACGCGTCGCGGCGTTGGGGACTCGCGCTGAACGGCTTCTACACCCTGCTCAAGAACATCGTGGATCAGGGTGCGGAATTTGACCCGGCGAGCGGTCGCACCGTCTGGAAGATCCGCCCCCGACCACAGAACCGTGCGTATGGCGTCGAGATCGAGGGGTCAGCGGTGCCGACGCAGGGCCTGACGCTGCTCGGCCAAGCTACAATCCTAAAAGCTGTGGTAGACACCACAATTGCGGGAGAGTCCTGGGTTCGACAGAGCGGTGTCCCGACGCTCCTCGGCAACCTTGCCGGGACCTACTCGAGGGGAAACGTGACGCTGCTCGGGGACGTGCACTATGTCGGCACGCGGTTCTCGGGGGAGATCAATCTCAGTCCCCGACCGGAGCTTCCGAAATACGCATACGCCAACTTCGGCCTGTCCTACCGGATACCGAGGCAGGGGATCATGATCTCGGCGGACCTGTTGAATGCCTTCGAATCAACGGGCCTGGAGGAGGGCAATCCACGTCTGGTCGGTGCGGTGCGTCCCCAATTCTTCGCCCGACCGATCCTGCCGCGGCGGTTCCAGGTGTCGATGGGTTATACGTTCTAGGCGTGCGTCGCGTCTCGGTCGCGACGGCGCTGCTCCTGGCCCTGGCCCGCTCCCTCGCGGGCCAGGACTCGACGTTCCTGCTCTCCACCGCCGACCCCGCCTACCGCACGCCCACGTTCCTCGGCAACGGGGCGTTCAGCCTCGTCACTACGCCCACCGGCGCGGCAGCGGCGCTCTCCTTCGCCGCGGGAGTCTACGATCACGCTCCCGGTGACGTGCCGCGGATCGCGGCCCTCCCGGCGTGGAACGCGATCGACGTCTCCGACGGCCGCGCCTGGCTGGGCGCGGCCGCGCGCGACACGAGCACCCTCTCCGGCTATCGGCAGACCCTCGACATGTTCGACGGCGTCCTGCGGACGAGCTACGACTGGGTGGAGGGCGACCGTCGCACTTCGGTTTCCGTCGAAGCCTTCGTGTCACGCGCCAACTCGCGCCTCGCCGCGGTGAAGCTGGTGCTGGTGCCGCGCTTCACGGGCCGCGTCACGCTCGTGTTCCCGCTCCGCTCGCAGACGCCCCCGCACCGTCTGGCGCTCGAGCGCCTGGAGCAGAGCGAGCCCGGATGGGATCCCGCGACGCTGTGGTATCCGGGCTACGTGGCGCTGCGCGGTCGCGGGGTGACTCGCGATTCGGCGCGAACAGGGGGGGACCTCTGGCTCGCCGGGCGTACGGTGGGGCGGGGGACCGCGGTGGCGATCGCGGCACGAGTGGGTTGGCCCGCGGGGCAGCGCCCCGTCTCGCTGCGCCCTGTGTGGAGTGACTCCGGCGTCACGCTCGAAGCGTCGTTCGACGCCACGGCCGACGTGCCCCTCACGGCCTACAAGTACATCGGGGTCGCATCATCGGTCGATAGCGCGCCCGTCGCCCGCGTCCAAGAGGTGGCGGGCGCGGCGGCGGCGCGCGGCTACGACGCCCTGCTCGCCGCTCACGTGGCCGCGTGGCACGCCCTGTGGGAGACGGACATCGTGGTCGAGGGCGACCCGCAGCTGCAGCGCCTCGTGCACGCCATGCTCTTCGGCCTGCTCGCGAGCGCGCGTGAGGGCACGGACTTGAGCATCCCGCCGATGGGACTCTCGAGCGCCGGCTACTACGGGCACATGTTCTGGGACGGCGACACCTGGATGTTCCCGGCGCTGGTCGTGCTCCATCCCCGGATCGCGCGCTCCCTCGTGGGGTTCCGCGTGCGCGCGCTCGCCGCGGCGCGTCGCAACGCGCAGGCCCACGGATACCGCGGTGCCCAGTATCCCTGGGAATCGGACGAGCTGGGCGAGGAGACGACCCCGCGCTTCGCCTGGCAAAACGCGCTGGACGAGATCCACGTGAACGGCGACGTCGCCCTGGCGCAGTGGCAATACTTCCTCGCGACCGGAGACACTGACTGGCTCGGGTGCTGCGGCTATCCGGTGATCCGCGCGACGGCGGACTTCTGGGTGAGCCGCGCGACCCTCGACAGCGCGACCGGCCGCTACGGCATCCGCCACGTCGTCTCGGTGGACGAGGGGCTCATCGGCGTCGGCAACGACGCCTACACAAACGCCGTCGCACGCAAGAACCTCGAGATCGCGGTCGCGGCGAGCCGGCGGCTGCGCCGCCAGGCCGACCCGCGCTGGGCCCGCGTGGCGGAGCGCCTCGACGTGCCCTACGACTCCGCCGGCCTGTACCACCCCACGTTCGACGGCGCCCCGCCCGAGAAGCAGGGGGCCGTCGTGCCGCTCCTCGCCTACCCGCTGGCGCTGCCGATGAGGCTGATGCGCCGGGAGGGGCCCGGTGTCATGATGACGGTCACCCTGTACGCGGTCGTCGCCGCGGAGCTGGGCGACCGGGCGCTGGTGGATTCTCTGCTGCCCCTGTCGTACCGCGGCTACGTGCGCCCGCCGTTCGACGTGCTCGCCGAGACTCAGACGAGCCAGGGGGTGGACTTCCTCACCGGCGCCGGCGGATTCCTGCAGCAGGTCGAGTTCGGCTACACGGGATTGCGCCTCTCCGAGCGTGGTCTCGAGCCGACGTTCGCGCCCGCGCTGCCTTCTGCGGTGCGGCGGCTCGTGCTGCGCAACATCTCCGTGCGGAGCAGGCGCTACGACATCGTTGTCGAGCACGACACGACGCGCTTCGTGCCGCGATGAGCGCCGACGTCCCGGTCATCAGCGCCTACTTCCTCGTTCTCTTAGGGATCGGCTACTGGGCGGCCCGGCGCGAGAAGAACGTCAGCTCCGACTACTTCCTTGCGGGGCGCGACGTCGGCTGGCTTGCGGTGGGCGCGAGCCTGTTCGCGTCGAACATCGGGAGCGAGCACCTGGTGGGTCTCGCGGGTACGGGCGCCGCGAGCGGGCTCGCCGTCGGCCACTTCGAGTGGCTCGCCTGCTTCGTGCTGCTGCTCCTGGGCTGGCTGTTCGTGCCGTTCTACCTGCGGAGCGGCGTCTATACCATGCCCGAGTTCCTGGAGCGGCGCTTCAACCCCGCCGCGCGCGCGTATCTGACCTGGGTCTCGATCATCGGGTACGTGCTCACGAAGATCAGCGTGACGCTGTTCGCGGGAGGCGTGGTGCTGCGCGCGCTCACCGGCCTGAGCCTCTGGACGAGCGCGGCGGGCCTCATCGTGATCACGGGGATTTACACGGTGCTGGGAGGCCTGCGCGCCGTGATCTACACGGAGGTGATGCAGACCTTCGTGCTGATCGTAGGCTCGGGGGTTCTCACGGTCCTGGGCCTGCGGGCGGTGGGGGGATGGGGCGGGCTGGTCGCGCACGTACCGGCCGGCTTCTTCTCGATGTGGAAGGCCGCGAGCGACCCGCAATTTCCCTGGACGGGCATCGTCTTCGGCGCGCCCATCCTGGGGGTTTGGTACTGGTGCACCGACCAGCACATCGTGCAGCGCGTGCTCGCGGCGAAGGACGTAAGCGCCGCCCGGCGGGGAACGATCTGCGCCGGGTTCCTCAAGATCCTGCCGGTGTTCATCTTCGTGCTGCCCGGCATCATCGCGGCGGCGCTGTACGTGGACGTGCGCGGTGGCGCGGCCGATACCGCCTACGCCGCCCTGGTGACGCGCCTGCTCCCTCCCGGGTTCCGCGGACTCGTTCTCGCCGGGATGCTGGCCGCGCTCATGAGCTCGCTCGCGTCGGCGTTCAACTCCTGCTCGACCCTGCTGACGTGGGACGTGTACCGCAAGCTGCGGCCCGGCGCGAGCGAGCAGCGCCTGGTGGCGGTGGGACGGGCCACGACCGTGGTCCTCGTCGTGCTCGGCCTGTTGTGGATCCCCTTCATGAAGTACGTCTCGCCCCAGCTCTACATCTATCTCCAGAGCGTGCAGGCCTACATTGCGCCGCCCATCGCGGCGTGCTTCCTCCTCGGGATCATGAGCCCGCGCCTGAACGGGGCGGGCGCGATGGCGGCGCTCCTCACCGGCTTCGTGCTGGGTGCCGCACGGCTGGGGCTCGAGCTGGCGAAGTCCCACCTCACAGGCGGCACCGTGTGGGCCTGGCTCGCCGGCATCAACTTCCTGCATTTCGCCGCGCTGCTGTTCGCGCTGTGCGCGCTGATCCTGATCGGCGTGAGCCTCGCGACGCCCGCGCCGGCGCCTGAGCGGGTAGCCGACCTCACCTATCAGACCGTGGCGCCGGCGGCCGGCACTCAGGCGCCGCCTCGTGAGCGGCGGGTGAACGTCGCCCTCTCGGCGCTGCTCGCGGCCGCGGTCGGCGCCTTGTGGATCGTGTTCCGTTAAAGTCGGATGCAGCGGGCTGGGAAAACGCGCGGTATGTTGGATCCGTGACCGATCTGCACGCTGCGCTCGGAACCGCCCTCGGGCCCCTCTACCGGGTCGAGCGTGAGGTGCGGCCGGTGGGCGAGTGTCGCATGTTCGTGGCGTCCGAGGTGCCGGACGGCCCAGAGCTGCTCGTCAAGGTGCTGCCGGGCAAGCTCTCCCTCGCCGTAGATGCGAGCCTGTTCGAGCGGGAGCTGATCCTGCTCGCCGACCGGCTGCGCCACCCGGCGCTCGCGGCCCCCCGAAACGGGGGGCGGGCCGGCGCATTCATCTATCATACGCGGGCCTTCGTGGACGGCACCACACTGCGGGCGCTGATGACGCGGAGCGGCGAGCTGCCCCTGCGCCAGGCGGTCGCGATTCTGCGCGACGTCCTGGCCGGCCTCGCCCACGCGCACGCTGGGCAGGTGGTGCACGGGGATCTGAAGCCTGAGAACGTGCTCTTGGCGGCGGGTCACACGCTCGTCGCGGACGCTGGGATCGTGGATGCAGTGGAGCGCTCACTCGACGGAGGGAAACCCGGGGTGGCGACCGTCACGTTGTGCGCGGGCCCGTATGTCGCCCCCGAGCGCCGTTCCGGCGGCGCGCCCACGCCCGCCGGCCCTCGGGACGACATGTTCGCCGTCGGCGTGGTCACCCACGAAATGCTCACGGGGCGGCCGCCGGCACCCGAGTCTGATCCTCTCGAGGAGGTGCGCTCGCTCCCCGCGTGGCTCGCGGAATTAGTGCGGCGCTGTCTCGCGCCCGAGCCTGCGGGCCGCTGGCCCGACGCGGCGGCGGCGCTGGCGACGATGGGGCGGGCGAGCGGGGGAGGGGGAGCGCCGCCGCCGTAGGGGAAACACGACGCCCCGCCTCGTTGCCGGGCCACCTCAGGGTTGGCTCGGCGCGTCCTGAGGCACTCGCACATTCTTGAGCGACATGTTCCGCCTCCTGTAGTTGTGTCGCGACGCGACGGTTCTCAACGCGTGCCGGTGAACGCCACCCCCGCCCGAACGTCCTGGGGCCACGCTTCGGGATGCTGCCTGCGCAGCCAGAGGTTCGGACGTGCGGACTGTCGTGCGACGGTCGCTTTCACCGGTTGAGGGTCCTTACGGGGGGCAACGTACGGAGGGGCGCTCCCGTGGCAGTCACTACAAACGGCTTGGAGTCAGGTGGGGTTGTTAGGGGGAGGGGGGGGGGTGGAGTGGGGGCTAATCGGCCCTAGCCGGTTCCGCGTTCCGCATTCCGCGTTCGCACTTCTTCAGTCCCCTGCCATTCTCACGCCGACCTCGTCAAGGTGGCGCAGCAGGTCGGCCGGGTCCTGATACACGCGGTAGGCGCCCGCCCGCTCCAGTTCCTCTTGGCCGTAGCCGCCCGAAAGCAGGCCCACGGCGAGGGCCCGCGCCCGCCGCGCGGCGAGCAGGTCCCACACGCTGTCGCCCACCACCACCGACTCTTCCACCGGCACCTTCAGCAACGCCGCCGCGGCGATGAAGAGATCGGGATCGGGTTTGGCGTGCTTGACCTGGTCGCGTGTGACGAGGGGTGTGCTCGCCGGCAGGCCGAGCATCTCGAGGGTGGGGCGCGCGCTCTCCAGACGCCCGCTGGTCGCGATTGCCCAGGGAACATGGACCTTGGAGAGATAGGCGAGCAGCTCCCGCGCCCCCGGCAAGGGGCGAACCTGGCTCACCTGACGCGCGTACGACTCGGCGTGCACCCGTAGCACGCGCGCCTCTTCGTCCGCAGACATCCGCCGCCCGACCTCGCGCAGCAGCGCGTTGAGGAACAGCCCGCCGCTCATGCCGATACGCCGGTGGATGCGCCACACCGAGAGCTCGATCCCGGCGGCCTCGAGCGCTTCGCGCCATGCCAGCACGTGCTGGTAGACCGAGTCCACCAGCGTGCCGTCGAGATCGAACAAGAAGGCGGGTGAGGCCGGCTGGGTGCCCATGACACGAACCATAACCGGGAACCGCGATGCGGTGGTTCCGGCACGCTTGTCGCGCTACCGCCACACGCCCGCTCCGAGGCCGCTCGCGGGCGGATCGGCACTCGTCTTGCGGTCGCGAGCGTTCGACGGTCCATGCGCTCCAGGCGGCTCCCGCTCAAGGAGGATCCATGAGGAAGTGGCTTACTTTTGCGTCGCTGGTCCTCGCAGTGGGGGCGTGCGACGCCCGGCGTGACGTGGCTGCGCCCGACCGGGCGCAATCGCTCCTCGGCATCCTCGGTGGGGGGACCGGTCTGCTGGATCCCGCGCTCTCCGCCGCACTCGCCACCGCACTTCCCACCGACAATCTCGTGGTGATCGTCAACTACGACGAGAATGCCGTCACCCGCGACGCCGTCACGAGCGCCATCCTCAACACCGGCGCCGGGGCGATTCAGTTCAAGCATCTGGCGCTCGTCGCGGCGCTCGCGACGATCGCGCAGATCGCGCAGATCGCGGCCCTGAGCGGCATCCGATCCATCTACTTGAACCGGCAGTTGTTGTACTACGGCCTGCCGTTCAGCGGTCTGCTACTGCACGAGAGCGTGCCGACGATCCGGGCCGACGCCGTGCAGGCCCTGGGGATCACCGGCAAGGGCGTGGGGATCGCGATCCTCGATTCCGGGATTGACGGGCTCTACAACCCCGATGTCCACTACCCCGACAAGACAATCCAGAACATCAAGATCCTCTTCAACCTGCGGGACCTGTTCACGTTCCAGGGCTCGATCAACAGGACCATCAAGCAAGGCGCCGACCTGTTCGTCACCAACCTCCCCAACAGCGAGACGTCGATCGGCCACGGCACCCACGTCTCTGGGATCGCGGCGGGGCTCGGCACGGCCTCGGGCGGCTATTACACGGGCGTCGCCCCGGGCGCCAATCTCATCGGCATCGGGGCGGGGGACGTGCTGTTCATCTTCTGGGCCCTGGCGGGCTTCGACTATATCCTCGACCACCAGCAGGACTACAACATCCAGGTGGTCAACAACTCCTGGGGCACGAGCGGCGCCTTCGACCCCAACGATCCGATCAACAAGGCCTCGAAAACGGTGCACGACCACGGCATCACGGTCGTGTTCGCCGCGGGGAACGATGGCCCGGCCCAGAACACCTTGAACCCCTACAGCGTCGCGCCCTGGGTGATCGGCGTCGCCGCGGGATGCAAGCTGGTGAGCCCCGATCCGACCAATTCCGCGATTCACTGCGACGATCCGACGGGCCAGAACCGGCCGCCCTGGCTCGCCGACTTCTCCTCGCGCGGGATCCCCGGGGATCCGCTCTACCACCCCGACATCACGGCGCCGGGGGTGCACATCGTGTCGACTCGCGCCTCGACCGGCTTCGTCCTGAATGTCAGCGACGCGCCCCACGACTTCGACTTGACGAGCAGCTGCGCCATCAGCCTGTCCAACCTTCCGTACTACACGTGCGCCTCCGGGACCTCGATGGCGACGCCCCACGTCGTCGGCGTGGTCGCCCTGATGCAGGAGGCGGCGGGCGGCCGCCTTACGCCCGATCAGGTGCTGGCCGCCATCACTCAGACGGCGCGCCCCTTGCCCGGGTTCGGGACGTGGGAGGTGGGCGCGGGATACCTGGATGCCTACGCAGCGGTGATCGCCGTGCGGCAGTAACAACGCCGCGGCTACGGGATCCCCAGGAGCTTGTGGGTCTGCAGGCTGAGCCGCCAGCGGGGATGTTCGAGGCAGTAGCGCAACGCGAGGTCGGTGTTGCGGGCGCGGTCGGGCCCGTCCATCGGCTGCAGGAAGAAGTGGCGGAACTCGAGATCGGCGAGGCGCTCGGGGGGCAGGCCGTCCTGGGGAAACACCAGTTTCAGCTCGTGGCCGCGGCGCAGCACCAGCTGCGCCCCGGCCTTGGGGCTCACGCAGATCCAGTCGATGCCGGGGGGCGCCGCGAGCGTTCCGTTCGTTTCGATCGCCACCTCGAATCCCGCCGCGTGCAGCGTGGCGATCAGGGGCTCGTCGAGCTGCAGCAGCGGCTCGCCGCCCGTGCAGACGACGAACCGCCGATCGGCCGAGTCCGGCCAGGTGGCGACCACTGCGTGGGCGAGCGCCTGCGGCGTGGCGAACTTGCCGCCGTCCGGCCCGTCCGTCCCCACGAAGTCCGTGTCGCAGAAGTCGCAGGTCGCCGCCGCGCGGTCCTCTTCCCGGCCCGACCACAGGTTGCAGCCCGAGAATCGGAGCAGCACCGCGGGCCGGCCCACGTTGGCGCCCTCGCCCTGAAGCGTGTAGTAGATCTCCTTGACGGCGTAAGTCATCCCGCGGCGCCTGCCGGCTCGCGGTAGCGGACGGGATCGGGCACGCCCGCGGCGGCGAAGGCCCGCAGCCGAATCTGGCAGGAGTCGCACCGGCCGCACGCCTCGCCCGTGGGGAAGGGGTCGTAGCAGCTCGCGGTCAGGCCGTAATCCACGCCCAGAGACAGGCCCGTCTCGATGATCTCTTTCTTGGCGAGCGAGATGAGCGGCGTGTGAATGCGCAGCTGCTGCCGGCCCTCGACCCCCGCCTGCGTCGCGAGATCGGCCATCGCCTGGAAGGCGGCGAGGTACTCGGGCCGGCAATCGGGGTAGCCGCTGTAGTCCACCGCGTTCACCCCCACGAAGATGTCGCTCGCCCCGAGCACCTCGGCCCACGCGAGGGCGAACGAGAGGAAGATCGTGTTGCGCGCCGGCACGTAGGTAACGGGGATCCCCCGGGCGATCTCGTCGGGCGCGCGGTCCTTGGGGACCGCGATGTCGCCGGTCAGAGCCGACCCGCCGAAGCGCCGTAGGTCGAGCGTCAGGATCTCGTGGCGCGTCACGCGCAACGCCCGGGCGACCCGGCGCGCGGCCTCGACCTCGACTTCGTGCCGCTGGCCGTAGCGGAACGTGAGGGCGTTGAGGTCGAACCCCTGCCTCGCCGCGACGGCGAGGGTGGTGGTCGAGTCCACCCCGCCGGAGAGCAGCACGACGGCGGGCCGCGCTGTCTCGGCCACCGGCTGCGCGGAGCTTGGGAACGCTGCTGAGCGGGCTGCCGACTGTTTCATTACGTTAGGAAAAAGCTAACCCCGTGAGCCGAGCGATGACCCGAGAAGAGCCCAGGCTGCCCCCGAGCGGCCCGCTGCCGCGTCCCGCGAACCCCGCGGCGGCGCGGGAATACCTCAGGGCCGAAGCGTTTCCCGCAGCCGACGTGCAGAGCGTGACCCTCACGGCCACCGAGTTCACGTCGATCTGCCCGCGTACCGGCCAGCCCGATTTCGGCAGCGTGATCATCGAGTATACGCCGCGTGAGCGCTGCCTCGAGTCCAAGGCGGTCAAGTTCTATCTCTGGTCCTATCGCGACGAAGGTGCCTTCTGCGAGAGCCTCGCAGCCCGGATCGCCGACGACATCGTCTATGCCATCGAGCCGAAGACGCTGCGGGTGCAGGTGAACCAGAACGTGCGCGGCGGCATCGCGCTCGTGGCGGTCGCCGTGAGGGGCTGAACGCGAAGGCGGGACCGGCAACCGGCCCGGCCCCGCATGGTGCGTCGCCACGCGCCCGACTTTAGACGCGGACGCTGAGCGGCTCACCGCTGAGCTTCTGGCGCAGCGTCGGGTGCGTGCGCCAGACGTACCACGCCATCGAGCCCACGGCGAGCACGTTGCCCACCAGCGCCGTCCACATCCCGACCCCCCCCAGCGCCCACTGGGCACCCAGCGCCAGAGCCGCCACCACGACTCCTTCGAGCACGATGACGGTCATCGCGGCGAGCAGCAGGAACGACGGTGAGCGCTCGATCTGCTCCGCGATCATCACGAACACCAGTCCCGCGATCGCAAAGGCGACCAGGTGGACCACCGTGTACGCCGCCACGACCCCGAGGTTGGGAGTGACGCCCCCCACGTTCGGGGCGCCGAACAGCAGCGCCGAGCCGAGCGCGGCAGGCGTAGCGAAGGGATGACCGGCCACGAGATCGAGCAGGAAGAAGAAGACCGCGACGACGGCGGCGCCGATCAGGCCCGTGATCAAACCACCGCGGATCTGCGGGTGTGCCCCGAGCACTGCCGGACCGAGCGGCGCCTCGGCGCGCTCGGCGCGGTGCAGGTAGCTCATCAGGACCAGGCCGGCCACCAGGTTGGCGCCGATGACGTGCTGCCAGGGGATTGTTTCCGAGGGAGGCCATCCGCCGAGGTACAGCCCCGTGTAGAACAGCAGCTCCTGGACGACGATGCCGAAGAACACGCCGAGCAGCAGCCGCGGCGTCGTGTGCAGCGCGGCCATCACCCAGGTGGCGGCGATGCCGAGGATGGCGAACACGCCGAAGTGCACCACGGAGTACATCGCGACCAGCCGGAACGTCGGCCCGGTGTACGGCTGGTGGTACATTGAGCTGGCCAGCGCCGCCGGCGTCACGAAGGCGTGACCCCAGACAACGGCGTCGAGCACGACGAACCACAAGGCCACGACCAACCCCGCGAGGAGCCCGCCGACGATGCCGTGAGCGATGAGCTCGTTGCTGGAACGTTTCATCGATTGTCCCTCCCGCTTGGTTCGAGTACTCGGGGAGAGCGCACCCCACACCCCACCCCCGCCTCCCCCCCTTCCTATCATACGTCCCGGTCGGCGGGGTCGCCACGCCTCGGGGGTGGGGGCGTAACATGCGGCCCGAGCGAGAGATAGGTGGGGGAAGCCGGCGTCCCTAGCCGGCCTGGGCGACTTCCCCCAGGGCGCGGGCCTGCACCTCGTCCGCGTTCACCGCCGTGAGGGCGGCGTTGTCGACTTCGCCGGTGCGGATGCGGATGACGCGCTCGATCGCCTGCACGAAGATCTTGCCGTCGCCGACCTCACCGGTGCGCGCGGAGGAGAGGATCGCTTTGATCGTCGGCTCGACGAAGGGCTCGGAGCAGACCATCTCGATGCGCACCTTTTCGCGGAATTCGAGCACGAGGGTCGCACCACGGTACGTCTCCTGGAGCTCGCGCTCCCCGCCGTGCCCGCTGACTCGGCTGATCGTGACGCCGGTTACCCCCGCCCGGAACAGCGCCGCCTTCACGTGGGGCAGGCGCTCGGGTCTGATCACCGTCGTGATGAGCTTCATGTCGATGTGTCTCCCAAGAGGTGTTAGGCCGCCGACGCCTTCAGCGAGACCGCAGCCGATTCGCTGAGAATGACCGCCGAGGCGACGTCGGGCGTGTCGGGATAGGCGAGCGCGCCCATCTCCGGGAGATCGAGCCCGAGCTCCTCGGTCTCCGCGGACACCCGGTGGCCGCCCACCAGCACGGCGGTGATCTTGTAGAACACGAACGTCATCGCACCGACGGCGACGAAGTTCGCGAGCCCGCCTACGCATTGCGCCAGGAACTGGCTCGCGTCCCCGTAGAACAGCCCCCGCACGGCCCCGCTCACGCCGTTCCATCCGTCGCCGTAGGTCCCGTCCGCGAGCAGGCCCAGCGACAAGATGCCCCAGAGACCGTTGACTCCGTGCACCGAGATCGCACCCACCGGGTCATCGATCCGCAGGTTGCGCTCCATGAAAAAGACCGACGCGCACACCAGCACTCCCGCGACTCCGCCGATCAGCACCGCGGAGGGTGCCGTGACGAAGGCGCACGGTGCCGTGATCGCCACCAGTCCCGCGAGCGCCCCGTTCGCCAGCATCGAAGGATCGGGCTTGCCGTACCTGAGCCACATGTACAGCATCGCCGTGATGCTTCCGGCCGCCCCAGCCAGCATGGTGTTGGTGGCGATCACACCGATGCGAAGATCGGACCCGGCGAGGGTCGATCCGGGATTGAACCCGAACCATCCGAAGGCGAGGATGAACGTGCCCACCAGCGCCATGGGAATGTTGTGGCCCGGGATCGGGTTCGGCGTGCCGTCGGCGTTGAACTTGCCGCGCCGCGCACCGATCATCCTGGCCCCGAAGAAAGCGATGACCCCGCCGGTCATGTGGACCACGGACGACCCGGCGAAGTCCACGTGTCCATGCCCCAGGCCGAGGTTCGTGCCCAGCTGCGAGAGCCACCCGCCTCCCCAGACCCAGTTGGCGTAGATCGGGTAGATGAACGCGCCGATGAAGACGCTGAAGACGCAGAACGCGGCGAAGCGCCACCGCTCGGCCATCCCTCCCGTGGGAATCGTCGCGGCCGTGTCCATGAACACCATCTGGAACAGGAAGTAGGTGAACACCGGCGCCGCGTAGGCCACGCCGGTCAGGAAGAACCCGCTGTGGCCGAACAGCCCCCATGTCTGTTTGCCGAAGTGCAGGGCGTACTCGAGGTTCAGCTTGTCGTACCCGCCCAGCGTCGTCATCGGGCCGAGGCCACCCGCCTGGATCGCGAAGCCGATCACCCAGTAGCCCATCATCGCCAGCCCGTACACCATGAAGTTCATCGTGAAGGTGTGCGCGGCGTTCTTGGCGCGCGTGAAGCCCGTCTCGACCATGGCGAACCCCGCCT
>WNGG01015036.1_pt1 | contig 16508 bp, 20 predicted proteins | sample 5400661 | NCBI WGS metagenome assembly WNGG01 (sample SAMN13153372, study PRJNA577476) | soil metagenome | isolation source: 100 cm soil or saprolite under Garry oak tree replicate 1 | place: USA:California | collected 2016-06-15 | reverse complement strand
CTATACATTGGGCGCGGCCTTCGCCGGACGCCGCGAGAAAACCGAAGGTTCGCTGGAAGTCGGCAAACTCGCCGACCTGATCATCCTTTCGCAGAACATTTTTGACGTTAATCCGCATAAGATTGGTGCGACAAAGGTTGTCACGACTATCGTTGGCGGGCGCCTGGTCTATCAAGAAAATTAGAGTAACCGGGAGGAGCGATGAAACGTCGCGCGATTCTTCTGGGTTTTTTGACCCTTGCGTTAGCTTGCGGCGCTTGCCGAAAAAAAGAAGAGTCGTTAAGCCTCCTCGTTTGGGAAGGCTACTCGGACGAGTCCGCCGTCCAAGGCTTCGAGGAAAGCCATCATTGCAGGGTCACAGCGTCGTATATGGGGTCGAGCGATGAGCTGGTCGCCAAGCTGCGCGGAGGCAGCGCTTCCAACTACGATGTCATCTCGCCTTCCAGCGATGTCGCTGCTTCCATTGCTCGTACCGGACTCGCCGCGCCGCTCGATCTTTCGAAGTTGCCCACGTACTCGCAGCTCTCCGCCAAACTCCGCGATCTGCCACTCGTCAAAGCCAATGGCCAAGTCTATGGCGTCCCCTTCATGTGGGGCCCGAATCCGCTTCTCTATGACACCACCGTGTTCGCTCAGCCGCCCGATTCCTGGGCGATTTTTTGGGATCCCAAATACAAAGGGAAAATCTCCGTTTGGGATGACCTCTCCACGGTTTACATGGCCGCGCAAATTCTCGGTTACGACAAGCCCGACCCATCAAAGCTCTATAATTTGACCGACGATCAGCTCGACGCCGTCAAGAAAAAGCTAATCGAACTTAAGCCCAACATTCGAAAGATTTGGTCGACGGGCGGGGAGCTCACCAATCTCTTCCAGAATCACGAAGTCGTTCTGGCCATGGGTTGGCCGCTTAACACCAACGACCTCCGAAAGCTGAATTTCCCGATTGGCGAAACCATCCCGAAAGAAAACACCACGGGATGGATCGACCACCTGATGATTACCGCCGCCAGCGGTCACAAAGACCTGGCACAGGCTTTCCTCGAATACATGATCGAAGCCAAGACCCAAAAACTGGTGACCGACCGGACGCATTACACTCCCGCGAATCCCGGCGCGGCTCAATTTCTCACTCCGGATGAAATGAAGGGTCTGCATCTCGACAATCCTGATGCCTACATGCAGCGAATCTATTTCTGGCAGGATGTTCCGCGCCGCGCCAAATACAATGAAATCTGGAACGAGGTCAAAGCCGCTCAGTGAGAGCATCTCTCGCCAATCCGACAGAGCAGGGTACGGCCGCGGAGGCAGCGCTTCTCGAAGTGCGCAACGTGGCCAAGCGCTTTGGCTCCCTCGATGTTCTGAAAAACATTTCTTTGAACATCGCTTCGGGTGAATTCCTCACTCTCCTCGGGGAGAGCGGATCCGGCAAAACGACTCTTCTTCGCCTGATTGCCGGATTCGAACAGCCTTCGTCGGGAGAAATTTGGATGAGCGGCCAACGTTTGGATACCCTTCCGCCTTACAGGCGTCGCGTGAACACCGTCTTTCAGAGCTATGCTTTGTTTCCTCACCTCAGCGTCCGCGACAACATCGCTTACGGCTTGAGGGTCAAAAACACGCCTGTTAGTGAAATGCGTGGCCGTGTCGACGAAGCTCTTCGCATGGTCAAGATGCAGGATTTCGCCGCCTCCCACCCCTCCAAGCTGAGCGGCGGCCAGCAGCAGCGCGTGGCTCTTGCGCGCGCTCTCATCAATCGCCCGCAACTCCTCCTTCTCGATGAGCCCCTCTCCGCTCTCGACGCCAACCTTCGCAAACAGATGCAGAGCGAACTGAAATCGCTGCAGCGCGAGATCGGGATCACTTTTCTTTATGTCACCCACGACCAGGAAGAAGCCATGGCGCTCTCCGACCGTATCGCACTGTTGCGTGACGGCGCGCTCGAGCAGGTTGCCTCGCCCCGCGAAATCTATGCGCATCCCGCCACCGCCTACACCGCGCAGTTCATCGGCCAGACCAACCTGCTCCGCGGGGAAATTCGGGGCAGCATCGCAACTTGTGGCGCCCTGCGCTGGCCTTTGGAGGAGACCGACGGTCCGGTGATCTTTTCGCTCAGGCCGGAATCCATTCGCATCTGCGCTGACGGTAAGCGCCAGACCAGTGAGGTGAAGTTCCGCGCTGCTGTCCGCCAGCAAATCTATGGTGGATCGAGCGAACTGCTCGAAGTGGATTGTGGAAACGGCCAGACGTTGCGCGTTCGCATCCCCGCGCGTGGTCCGCTCACCGGCGAACACGACTTTGTCTTCACCCTTGCCGACGCGACTCGCGTCCAGGAGTAGCTGCCTCCAGCTCTTTTATGTACTCGCGCGCTTACAAATCGCTCGTCTCGCTCCCTCCCCTCCTCTGGGTCGGCGTATTTCTCTTGCTTCCTTACACGCTCATGTTTGCCCACAGCTTTTGGGCCGTCCGCGAAGGCGTCGTCGTTCACCATTGGAATCTCTATAACTACAAAACTCTGTTTTCCAATCCGCTCTACGCCCAGGTGCTTTTCCGCACGATGCGCATCGCCGCTTCCGTCACGGTCTGCTCTCTCCTACTCGGCTACCCCCTTGCTTACTACCTGTCCTTTCACGCCCATGCCCGCAAGGAACTCCTCTACCAGCTTGTCATCGTGCCACTCTGGGTCAGCTATCTCGTCCGGGGTTACGCTTGGAAAACCATTCTTGGCAGCGACGGGGTCCTCAACGGTTTTCTCCAATATCTGCATCTCACGCACGAACCCGTTGTCTTCTTCCTCTACAGCCCTTTCGCGGTCGTTCTCATGCTCACGCACATCTACACGCCTTTTGTGTTTCTTCCCATCTACGCCGCCCTCGAGCATATACCCCGCCCGCTCGTCGAAGCTTCGCATGACCTCGGGGCCGGCTCCACGCAGACATTTCTGCGAGTGATCCTGCCACTCTCGATGCCTGGCTTGCTCGCCGGAGCTACGTTTGCTTTCGTTCTATCTCTCGGCGACTTCCTCGCGCCCCTCCTTGTCGGCGGCCCTTCCGGCATCATGATCGCCAACGTCGTACAAACCCTCTTCGGGGCGGCCTTCGATTGGCCACTCGGCGCCACCATTTCTGTCTTCATCCTGATCCTCACGGTTTCCCTGCTCTTCCTCAGCGAGCTTCTCGAAAAGCGCTGGTCGTTCAAATGATCGCCAGCTCTCCAACCCGCCGCGCGCCGCTCCTCGCCACGTATGCCGCATTTGTCTTCGCTTTCATTTATTTGCCCATCGTCGTGCTCATCCTTTACTCCTTCAACCGCGATGGCGTCGGCGGCTTTCCTCCGCGCCACCTCACTCTCAGTTGGTACGCCCAGCTGTTCGCGGACGCTCCCATCTGGGATTCGGTCCTCAATAGCCTCATCGTCGCGGCCTCCAGCGTCGTTCTTTCGCTAGCACTCGGTCTGCTCGCCGCCCTCGCGCTCGATCGCGCCGCCTTCCCCGGCAAAGCTCTTTTCCGCCGCCTTGTTCTTCTACCGTTGATTCTTCCCGGCATCATCACCGGCCTTTCGCTCCTGATGTTCGCCGTTTTTGCCGGCGTGCAACTCAGCCTGCTCACCGTTTTTCTCGGGCACGGCACCGCGCTCATTTCCGTGGCCACCACCGAGCTCTTCGCCGGCCTGCAAAAAGTGGACCGTGCTCAGGAAGAAGCCTCGCTCGACCTCGGCGCAACCCCTTGGCAAACGTTTTGGCGCATCACGCTGCCCAATCTCAAACTCTCGCTGATCGCCGCAGGCCTTCTCATCTTCACTCTCTCCATGGACGAAATCGCCGTCACCTTTTTCTTGATCGGCCGCGACAATACCCTCCCTCTGGAAATCTGGGGCCGCCTCCGTCGCGGCATCACTCCGGAAATCAACGCCGTCTCCACTCTCATCTTCGCCCTTTCCGTCGCCCTCATTGTCATCTGGTATCGCGTGCGCGCCCGCAGCCTGCGTACTCAGGTTCAGGAGCTTCTCGAACGCCCGTAGGGGGATCCATGTCTACATCTCGCCGCGATTTCATCAAATTTGTTGTTGTGGGCTCCGTCGTTGCCGGCTGCCCCATCGATGAGACGCTTATCGCCGCTCCCGATTCGAATTCCAAGGCCGCTCCGCTCGTTCACGGTGAACAATTCGAAATCTGCCACCGGCTTCGCGATGGCCACACATTCATAAGCCCCGAGGCCACGCGCAAAGCGGACATCGTCATTGTCGGTGGCGGCGCCGCGGGTCTTTCCGCCGCCTATTTCCTCCGCGGCAAGGATTGGCTTCTCCTCGAAAAAGAGGATCACTTCGGCGGCAATGCTTTTCAGGGAGGAATACGAAGGCCAGCCCTATGGCACCGGTTCGGCCTACGCTTACAAAGATGACGAAGGCGACCAGCTCGCCCGGGAGATTGGTCTTCATCTTCCCTTGATCAACTGTCCGGACCCCACCATTGTCAACAACACCTTCGTGCCGGACACCTGGAAAGCCGGCCTCAATCAGCTGCCTTATCCAAAGGAAATCCGCGCCAGCTTCAAGAAATTCCGCGACGAGGTGATGAAAATCAACGTCCGCGAAAGAATGGCCGAGCTCGACGCTCAGCCGTTCTCAAATTTTACGGCTACGTATGCTCCTGAAGTCCGGCAATGGTGGGACAGCTTCGGCCCCTCGAATTGGGGCGCCTCGACGGAGCTCTCTTCCGCGTTCGTCGGCCTTTCGAATGTTCAGGACTTGGTCAGAGGCGGTGATGGCAAGCGCGTGATTCTCCCCGGCGGCCTCGGCTGCATCACCCACAAACTCGTCGAAGTCCTGCGACCGAAATACAAAGATCGCATGCTGGATAACACCGCAGTCGTCGCCGTGGCGCAGGAAGAAGACTCCGTTCGCGTAACCTATTTCCGTGACGGAAAAATTACCACGGTGGCCGCAAAACTTGTTCTCATGTGCGCGCCAATGCTCATCGCCTCCAGAATCGTCATGGGCCTGCCCGCCGAACAGAAAGCCGCCATGCGCCGCTACCGCTACGCTCCCTATCCGGTCGTGAACCTCATCTTCGACAAGCCCGTCTACAACCGCGGCTACGACACCTGTGCCCCGGAAATTCCTTCACCGATTTCATCGTCGCCGACTGGACCGTTCGCAACACTCCCGGCTACAAGCAAAAACACAACATTCTCTCCTTCTACACCCCGCTCCGCCCCGAACAGCGCTCTACCTTGCTCACTGAAGAAGCCTGCAAATCCCTTGCCGCCAGCGTCCTCGCTGATTTTCAGAAGCTGCGCCCGGAGTTCAATGTGAAGCCCATCGAAGTCCGCGTTTTCCGCCGCGGTCATCCCATGTACATGGCCATTCCCGGCCAATATACAAAAACCCGTCTCGCCGCGTCTCACCCGATGGACCGCATTTTCTTCGGCCACTCCGACTCCGGCGGGCCCGAATCCCTCACCAGCGAAGCTGTCCGCCTTTCGAAAGCCGGCGCCGAGTGGGCTGAGCTTGTCCTTGCCGGAAAGCCCGGCGCCAAAGATTTAGCCGAAAAAGCCTTGCAAGCGGCTTCGCCATAACATAAGAAGCAGGCACGGTTCGAAGCCAGGCACCAGTTCTTTTTTGCGGAGCGAGGTTAACCCATGTCGAAATGCAAAGCACAGCGGTGGAGTTCGGCGTTCTTGTCTGCAGCCTTGCTCCTTGGTGTCACGCCGCTTGTGGCCCAGGAACAGGCGCGGCCGTTCGACATCGTCATCCTGAATGGCCACGTCATCGATGGCACTGGCTCACCGTGGTTTTCCGGCGATGTCGGCATTCGGGGCGGAAAAATTGTTGCCATTGGCAATCTCACCGACGCGACTCGTACCCGCACCATTGACGCACACGGCTTGCTCGTTGCCCCGGGCTTCATTGACATGCTCGGCCAATCCGAACTTACTGTTCTCGTTGACCCTCGCCTGCCATCCAAAATCTTTCAGGGTATCACCACGGAAATCACCGGCGAAGGCGATTCCGTCGCGCCGCTCAACGATGTTCTACGCAGCGCCGATCAAAAACAATACGATCTGCTCCACATTCAACCCGACTGGCAAACCTTCCGCCAATACTTCTCGCGTCTCGAAAAGCAGGGTATCGGCATCAACGTCGCGGATTACGTCGGCGCCACCACGGTCCGTCGCATGGTCCTCGGCGATAACGACATTCAGCCTACGCCCGCTCAGCTCGAGCAAATGAAGCAACTCGTCCGCCAGGCCATGGTCGACGGCGCTGTCGGCGTCTCTACCTCTCTCGAATATCCGCCCGCACCCTATGCCAAAACCGAAGAGTTGATCGCGCTCGCCTCCGAAGCCTCCCGCTTTGGCGGCATTTACGCCACGCACATGCGCAGCGAGAGCACAGCCATTTTGCCGTCCCTCGACGAAGTGATTCGCATCGCCCGCGAAGCTCGCATCCCGGTCGAAATCTGGCATTTCAAAGTCGCCGGCAAGCCATCCTGGGGGCACATGTCGGAGGCCGTGGCCAAAATCGAAGCCGCGCGCGCCCAGGGCATCGACATCGCCGCAGACACCTACGCGTACACCGCGTGGGGCAATGGTCTTTCTGCCTTCATTCCGCCCTGGGCCCACGATGGCGGCAAAGTCAAGTTGCTCGAGCGTCTGAAAGATCCCGCCGCTCGTGAACGCATCCGCAAGGACATGCTCACGCCTTCCGATGAATGGGAAAACGAATGGCAGCAAATCCCGGGCCCCGAATCCATCCTCATCGGCCAAGTCCAAAATCCAAAGCTCTTGCCTCTTCCACTATCTTCGACCTTCTGATCCAGGATGATGCCTTCACCGGCGTTGCCGTTTTTGGCATGTCCGAGCCCGACGTCGCGCTCGCGCTTCAACAGCCTTGGGTTTCCATTGACAATGACTCCTCGGGTGTCTCGCCGGAAGGAATCCTCGGGCGGGAGCACTCGCATCCTCGCGCCTACGGCACCTTTCCACGCATCCTTCGCAAATACGTGCGCGAAGAGCGCAAGCTCACGCTCGAAGATGCCATCCGCAAATTTTCCGCGCTTCCCGCGCAGCGCCTGCGTCTCGAAGGCCGCGGTTTGCTGCGCGTGGGCATGTGGGCCGATATCACGATTTTTAATCCCGCAACGATCCGCGACCTCGCCACCTTCGACAATCCCAATCAGCTCTCGCAAGGAATGGACTACGTGTTGGTGAACGGCGTGCCCGTCATCGATCATGGCAAAATGACCGGTGCGCTTCCCGGAAAAGTCCTGCGCGGCCCGGGATACACTCCCTGATCTTTCCCATTGTGCATGTCCGCGCAACGTGCAAATCGTTCATAATAGCGGCCGCAGGCATTTTCGCTGAACGCCGAAAATTTTCTCCGGAGGAACTATGGCCGATCGCCTGGAAGATTTTCAAAAATTTCGCACCGACCTGAACGAGGAGATTCTCGGCTGCGGCCATCTCGGCATGAAGCGTTTCTTCGCTCTCGATCATCAGGCCTACGAACCCGGCCCTCTCAGCACCAAGACCAAGGAACTCCTTGGCCTCCTGGCTTCCGCAGTGCTCCGCTGCGACGACTGCATCACCTATCATCTGGTGCGCTGTGGCGAAGAAGGCTGGAAGCGCGACGAGGTCATTGACGCCCTCAACGTCGCGCTCATCGTCGGCGGCTCCATCACCATTCCGCACGTCCGCCGCGCTTTTGCGCGCATGCATGAAATCAACGGCCTGCGACCCTAAGGGGTTCGCCCCAAGGACCTGCAAGAGATGAGCTCAACACCCACCCCCATTCCATCGCAGCCGCAACATAGCGGCTCAACGCTTCGCAATATTTTCCTCGGCGCCCTCTTCGCCCTGGTTCTGTTTGTCCCCAAAATAATTCATCTCCGCCGCAACCCTCGCTTCTGGCTATTTTTCCGCATTTTTCTCGGTGTTGCCGGAGCCGCTCTCGTCCTTGTGCCCCTCGCTTCGGGGAATAACTACATCCTCCCAATCGTCGGTCTGGTCATGTTTGTTACTGCCATTCTTCTTCCTCCGGCAAAGCCGCAAACAACCGTCGACGAAAAGTCCCGCGAACTCGGCGCGCTTGTCGTCGTCAACGGCGGTCGCTTCCGTCCCCCAGATGCTTCTTCATCGGTTGCGGTTCAGCTTTTCGTCGGCGCCGAACGCATCTCCGTCCTCGACGCTCACTTTCAGCCCCTCCTGGAGATTCCCGCGGACGAAATCACCTCCGCGCGCGCCGAGCAAACGGAAAAGGGCTGGCGCCTCGAAGTGGCCTGGTCCACGCACGTCGAGGAATTCTCCTACCGCGGTGTCTTCGCCGAACACCTCGTTCGCGTCGCCGAAACCACCCTGCACAGCGTCATGCGGCCTGCCCTCCCCGTCATCCCGCAGCGTCGCGCCGCCAGCGCCTGAGTCTTTTTATTGAGATTTTTCTGTTTCACCGCGCGCGTTTGAGCCCAATCTGTGTCAAACTATACGCATGGCACGTGGTTGGGAAAGCAAGGACGTCGAAGCACAAGTCGAAGCAACCCAAGCTCCGCAGCAGAAATCGACGGGACCCAAGTCTCCCGAGCAAATCCAACTCGAGCAACAGCGCAAAGATCTCCAGCTATCGCGCACCCGCATCCTGAACGATCTTGCCTCGGCGACTCATGCAAATCATCGCAAATCCCTCGAAGCCGCCCTTGCTCATCTGGACAAAAAACTCTCCGAACTCGGCTAAGAAATTCGTGACACGCAATCTAACTTCTTCTCTTCGGCTTAAACGGTATACCATGGCGGCCCGGAGGCGCGTCTATGTCCTCATTTCGTCTTCTGGCACTTGCTTTGATTCTCGCCGCAAGCGCCGCTGCCGATGAGACGGCGCCCGACTGGTCAAAGAAGACCTTTGCAGCCCCGCCGGAACGCGTTTTTGCTGCCGCCCTTAAATCCATCGCAGCCCAGCACCACGAGGTCAAATCCATAGACGATGCCACCAAATCGATCACTTCCCACGTCGGTATGACCGCCTGGTCCTGGGGCTACAACATGGTTCTCAAAGTAGTGGCATCGGCGAATAACGGCAGCGACGTATCGATCGAGATCGCCCGCTCGGGAGGAAAAGCCGTTTCCTGGGGTTCCGGGAAAAAGGAAGTATTGAAGATCTTTAGCGGCGTCGAGAAAGAACTGGCCAAGGCGCCGCCCGAAGAAAAAAATTGACGCGTTGGACGCAACTGGCAGCGCATTCGCGCCCGGGCGAATCAGTCCGTAAACACCACTCCCACGGCGCTATGTCCTTTTTTCGCAGCCGTATCAATTCTCACCACGTATCCGCGCAGCTTCATCGATTGCACGCCGTCCGCTCCGGGTGCCTCCATGGTGACTTGCAGCTCAGACTGCAATCTTGGCAGGTGTTTCAGCGTAATCAAACCGCCCTGCAGTGAAAGCTCGCTCACCACAGTTTCTTCCTCGAATTCCTTGCCGCCTTCCGTCACCCCGCGGACTTTGGCGTGGAACTGCGCCTCCCGCCGCAGCGCCGTACGTGTCCCGGGCATGTGTGCCTGTACCAGGTCTCCCGGTCCTCCCAGCGTGATCACCATTCCCTCGCTCGCCGCAAACACCGAATCAAACTCGTCCCTCGCCTGCCGCAAAAGCGAATCCACCATGCGGTCTGTCGAATCCGGGTCGTGATGAAACAACACCAGCGTCTTCGCTTCGGCATGCCGCGCGGCTTTCACTCCTTCCAGCCAGGAGGAGTGCCCCCAGCCTTTCTTGTTCGTCTCTAGTTGCTCGGGGGTGAATTGCGCATCATTGATGAAAATGTCCGCTCTCTTGGCCAGTTCGCGCAGGCTCTCGTCCAGCTTTGCGTCACCGGGTTCGTTGTCCGTGGCGTACACCACCGTTCCGGCGGACGTCTCGATTCGAAATCCCAGGCAACCCTGCGGGTGATTCAGCCAGCGCGTGGTGATTTTGTTTTCGCCAATCGTGAACGATTCGCCTCCTGCTACTTCCTGAAATTTTCGCTGCGCGCTCATCACAGACATGTCCACTGGAAAATACGGCACCGCCATTTGTGCTTCGAAGACCTGCTTCAGGCTGTCGCGCCCCAAAAATTTAGAACGGAAACTGTAAAAATGAAATTGGTTGTCTTCCACGTAAAGGGGAGCGAAAAACGGTACGCCCTGGATGTGATCCCAGTGGTAGTGCGTGATTAGGATGTGCGTTCCGGCACCGCTTCTCGCGCTGGGCGCAGCCCAGCGGTTCCCCAGCATGCGCAGCCCCGTCCCGCAATCCAAAATGATCTGCGTGCCGTCCGGCGCGGCAAGCTCCAGGCAGGGCGTATTTCCGCCGTAACGCCACGTCGCCGGATCCACCGTCGGCGTGGACCCCCGCACGCCCCAGAAACTCAGTTTTGCAATTGGAACTGTCATCGCCTCGAGCGCAGATCCCCTCTATAAAGCCTTTTCCCACACCAGCACGCGTGCAATGGGAAGCTCGTTTCATGGTCGCAGCCGCTGGCAAGAGCGTCAATCCATTCCGCCAAGGGCCGTGTCAAACTGCCTAATAAGCGCTCCCCAGGGCTGCGCAGTTTTTCTTGAGCAGGTAGAATGGAGGGCATGAGTGGGCACACTCACGACCATGAACACGGCCACAGCCACGCTGGCCAGTTCCATACTCATAATCCTTCCGGCCATGCTCATCCCACGTTGCGTCCCTCCGTTCTTGGCTGGTCCATGGCCGCCACCCTTGGTTTGGTCATCGCCGAAGTTTTTGGCGGCATACTCGGCCGAAGCGTCGCCCTTCTGAATGACGCCGTTCACAATCTTTCGGACGTCCCCACGCTCGGCATCTCCTATCTCGCCATCCGTTGGGCTGAGCGCCCCGCCGACAGCGAGAAAACTTACGGCTATCACCGCGCCGGCACGCTGGCTGCGTTTACCAATGCTTTTGTCCTCGTTCTGCTTTCTCTTTGGCTCGGTTATGAAGCCGTCCGGCGCTTTCGCTCCCCTGTGGAGGTGGTCGAGAGCTGGATGATCTGGACGTCCGTTGCCGCGCTGGCCGTGAATGGCGGCATCACCTCGGCTCTCGTCCGCGGCCGCGGTGACCTCAATCTGCGCAGCATTCTGGTTCACAATTTCGGCGACGCCCTTTCGAACATCGCCATCATCGTTGGCGCGGTCATCATTCGGATGACCGGCGCACACTGGATCGATCCCCTTCTCGGCTTGGCCATCGGCCTGCTCGTCCTCTGGTCCAGCATCGGCATTCTCCGCGAATCGTCGCACATTCTTTTGGAAGGCCGCCCACATGAGTTGCGTGTCGAAGACGTCGCGCGCGCCATTCTCACCGTCGAGGGAGTGCAGGAAGTCCACGACCTCCACCTTTGGTCTCTCGGCGGCGGCCATCATGCCTTGAGTCTTCACGCGCGAATTCCCGACATGCACTTGGATAAGTGCGAACACCTGCTCGAGGCCATCAGGCAAGTGGCCGAGAAGGAGTTTCGAATCGAACACACCACCGTGCAGCTCGAACGTGCCGGCCTCCCCGCCCAATCCGGCTACGTCATGCCTGCCCCCGCCAAAAAATAACGCCGCTCCTCTCCCCTATTTCTTTGCTCTGTGTTATAAACGTCCAGCCGTGAAATTCACCGTGGATCGGGAGTTTGCTAAGGTTCCAGGTCAGCCGGCAAAGACCTCGACTCTTTTCGAAGCGCCTTTGCAAGCTGGCTGGGTCCCGGGCCTTCGAAACGAAGACCCGTCGCGCTACTGCCCGGTCTGCTCGCAGCGGTTGGAATCACGTCGTTGCAAGTTGATTTGCTCTGTCTGCGGCTATTACATGTCCTGTACGGACTACTATTAGCCGCTGTCAGAGGATCCGCGAATGGCCCGCGCCGCGGCCTTCGGAGATTTGACCGCTGCCCGGTCTTCGATTACGATTCATCGCTCCGGGATCACCCATAGTTTGATAGGCTTGACGGCTCCGGCCCGGGTTGCCGCCGGAACCGCTTTCCGATGAGGAGGAAAATAACGTGGCATTGAAGATGACAAATCGTGAGGTGGACGGCGTTTCCGTGGTGGCGCTGGACGGCCGCATCGTGCTCGGTGAGGAAAGCAACGCCCTGCGTGAAAAGGTAAAAGGCCTGATCGCCGCTGGCAAAAAGAAGATTGTTCTGAATATGGACAACATCACGTTTATCGACAGCGCCGGGCTCGGCACGCTCGTGGCCGCCCATCATAGCGCCAAGTCACAGGGCGCTGGACTGCGCCTTTGTCACTTGGGCAGCAAATTTCAGGAAGTCCTGCAAATCACCAAGTTGCTGACCGTCTTCGAGGTCTTCAACACCGAAGCCGAGGCCGTCGCCAGCTTCTCGAAGTAAGTCAACTGTTTCTAACAGGAACTCTCCGAACTAACGGAACACGCTTGGGCGCACCCTTATTCTTCTTCGGCTTGCGATTCTTAAGCCTTCATCCTAGTGTCCTGAACTCCCTATGGGATGCGGCTCCAGGGATGTCGCCGGCGTTTCCGTACGGCGCCACAACTTTAACGAAACCGGCGACATAGCGCACTTCACTGCGAAAACGGTCAAGACACACATTGTAGGATCAATGGGATGCCGATAACGTGCCCCCGAATGTGTGATGTAGTAGATCACCGGAAAGATCAGCAGCGTCAGTGCGAGCGGAGCCGCCTCCGCGCGGTACTTGTAGCTTGCCAGCAGCAAACCCGCCAGGGCAAGCAGTGAGAACCCGCTGTAAAAAATCACGTAGCCCTTCTCCCAATGCAACTGCGTCACCCAGGGATCAGTTTTCACGTCATACTCATCGGTCCAAATATCGGCGATCCGCTCGAGAGAAAGCACCAGAAAACGGCCGGGATGCGCCTCGATGAACTGCATGGCCGCGCGCATCGTCCTGCGTCCGTAGTTCACTTCCCCGTTCATGATGAGCGCCAGCTCCTGATTCGAATTTAGCCAGGGATGCAGTTCCGGCGTGTAGATATGTTTCACGGAGGGATTGTTTCCTAGAAACAATTCCAGCCCAAAATTCGATTTGACCGGTACAAATCCGCCCAGGGCCCAATAATTCCGAACCGTCCAGGGCAGCAAGCCCAAAACGAAGAACAGTGCAACTCTCGCCGCGAGTCGGGCCGTAGCCATCGCGCTCTTCCGGCGTTCGAAGATCACCCAGCCCAGCAGAAACGGCAACAGCACGCAGAGCGCTGGATTGGTTAGAGCGGCAAAGGCCCAAAACAGGCCGTAGCCTGTCCAGCGGATCCCGGAACTGCTCTCCCGAATCTGATAGGTGGCGCACAACAAAAGCGTCAGAAGCAGCGCCGTCAGGCTTTGATCCCAGGTCCACTCCAGCGGCATCTGCACCGCGGTCGGCAGGAATACCCACAGCCAAGTGCTCGCTAGACCAATGCCGGGATTGAAAATCTTTCTGCCTAAGGCGTAGATCGGCCAGCAGGTCGCTGCCGCGAACACACTGTTGATGATCTGGCAGCCCACTAGCGCGGCAGCAGCGTTCATGTGTACGAGTTTGCTGATCGGCGCCAGGAGGTAGGGATACACCGGGGCGAGCCACGCCGTTGGGGCGTCAATAATGTACATAATCTTCGAAAAGCCGTGCCCTGCCGCAATCGAGCGCGCCACACTTTCCGTCTCGATCCCAACCATGGGAAACTTTGGGTGATCAATGCCCCCGTTCCGGCGCGTCAGCCATAGGAAAAACATGCGGAGGAGGAAGGCCGTCGCAACCGCTAGTCCCGGGGAACGGACCAGGACTTTCAATCGGCTAGCAAATTGTACCGATGGCAGACGCAGAAAGAAGCCTCCCAAAACGAGAACTCGTCAGCTTTCTCAGATTAGCCCAGGCTTCCTGAGCCTGCAACGCGGGGCGCGCGGCTCCCCGCTGCGTTTGTAACGCAAGAGTTAAGTCCATCGCTGGCTTTCTTATGACCCGCTCGGTTAATGAAGATCGCAAAATTCGCATCGCAGATCCTGCCTCGATGCGAGCTTTTACCCGATCCATGAATGTGTTAGATGAAAGCAGATGCCTAGACCGCTTGTAAAATTCTTCAAGGCTACTCTGGAGCACATGCAGTCGAATCTCGGCTGGGTGATCGTTCGAATCCCTTTCGACGTTTCGAAAGTCTGGGGCGTGCGCGGTAGGCCCCGCGTCAAAGGCCAAATTAACGGATTCCCGTTTCGCACTTCAGTCTTCCCCACGGGCAAGGGCTATCACTTCCTGCTTGTCAACAAGCGCATGCAGACAGGCGCGCATGCGCGTGCGGGCAGCACGGCGGACTTTCGCCTCGAGCCCGACCTCGAAGTCCGTAAAGCCACCGTGCCCATGGAACTGAAGCGTGCCCTTTCCCAAGACCGCTCCCTCCGGCGCTGGTTCAACAATCTAAGTTACTCCATCCACAGATGGATCGCCGTCTGGATCGCCCAGCCGAAAAGCGCCGAAGCCCGCCTGCGCCGCGCTGAGCAGATCGCCGAGCAATTGCTGGCCACCATGGAAGCCGAACGAGAGCTGCCCCCGGTTCTGAAAGCGGTCTTCGCGCGCGATCCTCGCGCTTATAAGGGCTGGCAGCGCATGTCTCCTTCGCACCGCCGCCACCACCTGCTCGGCATCTTCCACTACCGCAGTCCCGAAGCCCGCGACCGTCGCATCGCCAAAATGCTGGAAGAGGCCGCCGTGCGGGCAGGGAAACCGGTTCGAACGAAGTCAGACTGATTCGAACCGGCAGCATGCAGCACGCTTCGCGTAATCGGCTTTCGACGAAGGAAGTAATAAAGGTCGTCCAATAAGGACAAGGCGCCAACCAGTACGCTAACGCCAGAAGGTGCGCGGAACTAGCAAGAGCGGAGGGAAGCGGCGAGGTCCAGATTCGCTTGCAAGCGCCGGTCCACCTGGACGGCCGCGTAACGGGTGCAAATGACGCGCTCTCGTTCGCTCCAGGCGGCGAGGGCTGGAAGTTGCTTGCCGAACCGCTTGGGTTGCAGATCGGGAGTCAGATCGTGGAGTTTCGCCAACGTCCGGAAGTGCTGAGGCGTCAGCCGCCCGTCTTCAACCTGTGCGGCAGCCAAGACGCGGTCAGAGATTGGCTGTGCCGCAACTCCCGCCAGAACCGCCCGCCAGTAATAGAGGGCGAACTGGGAAAGGGCCACTATGGAGATCGTGAATAGCATGGCGCTGAACATCTCTTAGCCTCTAAGGGGATTCTGGCAGTCGAAAAGATAGCGACCAATAGCCCGTAAGTACCAGTTTACTAGACCCATTGGCATAAACCTTTGGAGACAAAGGACCTGCGCAGGGAGTGAGAGCGTGCTTGTCACAGCCGTGGATCTAGCCTATCCTCCCGATTATCAGTAATTTACAGAAAGTCGATGCACAGGAACTGGCACCAGGCATCGCCAAGGAGCATGGCCATGGGTGGAACCCGGAAAACCCTGCTGGCGGTTGGCAGTCTTGCCCTATTGTTCATTTTCTCGGTGCTCGACCAAGGGCGTGCGTTAGGAAAGACAACCGAAGAACAGAACGCAGACCGTGACGCGATTCGCATGGTTCTAAACGCACAGCAGGCGGCGTGGAACCACGGCGACGTGGATGCGTTCCTGGTGGGGTATTGGCAATCGCCGGAATTGACCTTCTCGGGGAGCAGTGGAGTCTCGCGCGGCTGGGATGGCGTGCGGGCGCGTTACAAGAAGAACTATCCAGACCGCGCGGCAATGGGAGAGCTCGATTTTTCGGAGCTGGAATTTCGGTTTTTGGGTCCGGACGCGGCGCTGGTTCTGGGCAAGTGGCACGTGAAGCGGCAACCAGGCGACATTGGGGGCGTATTCACGTTAGTGTGGCAGCGCTTTCCGGAAGGTTGGAAAATCATTCACGACCATACCAGCGCCGTGGCTCCGCCGCATCCGTAGCTCAGCCTGATGAAGCGAGATGTCTAGAGAACTTCTAGGATTTCTTCGTAGCGCTTGAAGGGCGGAATGAGATAGGCGCCGGCAAGTTCGGTGCGGGCCCAGGCGAGCATTTCGCGGGCGACTTCGAAGCCGCATTCACGGGCGGTGGCTCCGGCAGCTTCCATGGATTTCAACAAGGCCTCGGGGATGACGATACCGGGAACTTCGTTGTTCAGGCGCAGCGCCTGTTTGTAACTATTGAGCGGCCAAACTCCAATCAGCACGGGAATTGCAGGCTTGCCACCTAGTTTCTCCAAGAAAGCCTGCCAATGTTCCGGATCGAAAAGCGGCTGGGTCATGGCGAAGTGCGCGCCCGCTTCGACCTTGGCGTGAAAGCGGTCGATTTCATTGTCCAGATCATCGGCCACAGGATTGAGGGCCACGCCAATGGTGAAGTTGGTGGCGCCGCCGAGAGTTTTACCTGCCCAGTCTGTGCCCTGATTCAAACGATGGAGAACTTTGACGAGGCCGACGGAATCGACTTCGTAAACGCCGCTGGTTTCCGGGTAATCGCCAACGGAAGGCGGGTCGCCGGTGATGGCGAGAATGTTGCGCAC
>WNGG01005401.1_pt1 | contig 16510 bp, 13 predicted proteins | sample 5400661 | NCBI WGS metagenome assembly WNGG01 (sample SAMN13153372, study PRJNA577476) | soil metagenome | isolation source: 100 cm soil or saprolite under Garry oak tree replicate 1 | place: USA:California | collected 2016-06-15 | reverse complement strand
ATCTCAGGCGCAAACGGCAAAGACGCGGTCATATCAAGTTTCGCGTCGTACAGGCCATTGAGTAAATGAATGCCTCCAGGACCTGAAGTCGCCAGGCAACAGCCAAGCTTGCCGGTGTACTTCGCATACGCGCACGCCATGAACGCAGCGGCTTCTTCGTGACGCACTTGAATGAAGCGCACGTTGTCCTGCCGCGTGCGCAGCGCTTCCATGATCCCGTTAATGCCGTCGCCCGGCAAACCGAAGACAGTATCAACGCCCCAATCGATGATGTTTTCAACCAGAATGTCGGCAGCCGTTTCCGCCATAAAAGACCTCTCCGATCTGTAACGAAACTAATTGATCGCTACTCGCTACACTAGCTGCGGGCTCTGAAGGAAAATTTCGACTCAGGTGCGAGATCGTTTCTTCTTTTCGACGCTCTTCTCGATGTTCTCGTCAGGGACCAGCTCATCGAGGCGCGAACGTCCGGGCGCGGTAACTCCCTGTTGGTTGTAATATCCACCCGGCGCAAATTGCCCAGATTCGCCGATGTCCAGCGATCTCTCTTCCTTCCTCACCGGGTCAGCGGTCGAAGGCTCCCAGCCCTCTTCGTCTTTGCGTAGTTTCTCTTTGCTCATGGTAAACCCTCCCTGATCGACCGATACGCAAGAAGAGGGCCGCTTGGGAACAAGACATGAATGCCCGAAACCTGGATGGAAGGGTGAAATCCAGAAGCGTAGTGAACCGCGACAGCAGTGTTCGATAATGATGTAACGCTGCTGGTTCTTCTATTTTCGCCAACTGCAAACAACGAGCAAAGCATGAAAGGCTTTGCGTCTTCATCGGAAGTCTCGGATCAGAACAACGTCGTGGGTTTGCGTACCACGAGCAAGCACAAAATTGGATCCATTTGCGGAAAGAGCAAATCTAAAGATGAGATCAGATTATCGCCGCTTTTCAATTATGGGTTGGATCATTCCATCGGGAAATTCATGCGCCGAAGCAGTTCTCGCCAGCGCGGATCCGAATGCAGGTTGTCAAAGGTTGGGTCTTCCTTAAAGAACACAAGCAGCGAGTTGCGCTCCGCAACCGCCTTCTCGAGAATTCTGAATGCCTCATCCATGTCACCGAGAGCGACGTAGGCGCTGGCGATATCAAAGGCTCCTGCTTTCAACCCGTTGAGCATTTGCCGCGCTTCTCGCTGCCTGCCCATCAACGCATAGACGCGGGCGATTCTGGCCGCGGCCGCGTGCATTCCATCATCCCGCAGTTGTGCGGCTTTCTCGAACACGATAAGCGCTTCATCATACTTGCTCAGCTTCGCATAGACATCACCCAGGCGGACATACGCGGAATAATTTCGCGGCTCCAGCTCAAGCGCCCGCACCAGATGCGGAATGGCCTCTTCGTATTTTCGCGCGCGATAGAGAACCCGGCCAAAATTTGACTGAGTGTTTGAGGAAAGGGGATCGAGTTGTTCGGCGGTTTGCATCTCACGGATCGCTTCGGAGTGACGTCCCAATGCCATCAGAAAGATGGCATAGTATGTATGCGCATCGAGAATGCCAGGGTCCAGCTCCTGTGCGCGCCTGAATTCCTGCTCAGCGCCTGTCCAGTCCCAGTCAAAGATGTACTTAAGCTGTCCCAGCATCATGTGCGCTTCACCAAGCTGCTCGTCCAGTTCGATGGCTTTTAACGCCGCCGCACGCGCTGGGGCTTCGGCTTCACTGAAGGTTTTTGCTCCCCAGATCCCGCGTTCCAGCCACGCCTGAGAAAGCCCAGCATAGGCGGCGCCATAATCCGGCGCGAGTTGAATCGCGCGCTCGAAGTGTTCGATAGCTTGACTCAAGTCCTCCTCATTGAGCTTGCTGAGATGATAACGCCCGAGCAGATAAGCCTCATGAGCCTGAGGATCGACGGTGCGCGCGGAAGCCAGCCGCGTGCGTTCATTGGCCGTGACCTGAATGCGAATCTCATCGCCGATCGCGCGGGCAAGTTCGCCTTGCAACTTCAGAATATCGCTTAGGTCCCGATCGTAATCTTGTGACCACATTGGCGAGTCAGCCGCCGCCGGAATCAACCTCGCGGTTACATGGACCCGCCCGCCTGAGCGCTGCACAGACCCCTCGATCACGGCGTCAACGTTCAACTCGCGCGCAATTTCCGGAAGCGACTTATTGGTTCCCTTGTAGCGCATCGCGGAAGTGCGCGAAATCACTCTGAGCGCGCGAATCTGCGCCAAGTTGCTGATGAGCGCCTCGGTTATTCCATCGGCAAAGTATTCCTGAGCTGGATCGCCAGAGAGGTTGTTAAGCGGCAGCACGGCAAGCGATTTGATTTCTGGTTGGATCGGGGCGGCTGTTTGTCTTAAGCGCCACGCGTAAATAAGCACGCCTGACGCAACTGCCAACAACAATACGGCGAAGGTGATCATCACGCCGTGTTTATGACTCTTGACCTGGTTGACGATATATTCCGCGCTCGAAGCCGATTGCGTGTTTGGAGTAGCGACTTTAAGCGGCAAGCTCTTCGCGTCATTCGACTTGCCCCCTGATGACGGAACTCCCAACTTGTCCGGCGACGCGCTGCGCTCGACAGCGGCCTTGGTTTCCAATGACTGCTTGAGCCGCTTCAGATCAATCAATAGATCCTTGCTCGTCTGGTAGCGCTCGTCTCTATTCTTTGTCACCGCCTTCTCGACGATTTCTTGCAGTCGTTCTGGTATTAGACGTGAGTAACGGGCGAGTGGCGGTGCCGGCTCTTTCGACAAAATCGCGGAGATGATCTCATTCGACGTGCCGGCTACAAACGGCGAGCAACCGGCTATCATTTCATAAAGCACTACACCGAGACTCCAAATATCAGTGCGCTCATCAACCGTGTCGCCGCGCCCCTGCTCGGGTGACATATACGCTACAGTGCCCATTACTACCCCGGGTTGCGTCTGCACTCGGATCCGCGTTTCGGCTTCTCTGTCAATGGACCCGCTCGCGACCGCTCGCGGTACTGACAACTTCGCCAAGCCGAAGTCGAGCACTTTCACCAATCCGTCCTCGCGGCGAATCATGATGTTCTCGGGCTTGATGTCGCGATGCACGATATTTACTCGATGCGCAGCCACCAGCGCTGAAGCCGCCTGTATTGCAAGGTCGAGCGCTTCATCAATGTCCACACCGGAAAGCATGCGCTCGCGCAACGTCTGACCTTCGATGAATTCAGTCGCGATGAAGCGACGGCCATCCGCTTCGCCGATCTCGTAAATCGTCAGAATGTTCGGATGATTAAGGGCAGACACAGCACGCGCTTCCTGCTCAAACCGACGCAGACGCTCATGGTCCTGCGTGAAATTGGTGGAGAGGAATTTCAGCGAGACTTTTCGATGAAGCTTCGCATCTTCGGCCAGATAGACTCGGCCCATGCCACCCTCACCGATCAGCGAAACAATCTTGTAATGGGCTACAGTCTGTCCAGATTTGAACTCACCACCGGTCAACATCTCAGCCGCAGCCTGATATGCCGGCGCATCCACAAAGTTACCGGTCTCTTCATGAGACTTCAGCAATGACTCGACCGCCTGGCGCAAAGAGGCATTGCCGTCGCAAGCATGATCGAGATACGTGTGTCGTTCAGCCGGCGCGAGGGCCAACGCCTCGTGAAAGATCTCTTTGAGGTTTTCCCAATGCGGATCGGGCATGATGGTCAAGCGAGCCGCGTAGCGGCGCAATGTTTATAGAACGCCGCTCAACAAAAATCCATCGAACTCCGTGAGGAGCGAAATGTTCTGCCGCCCATAAATGGGCTCAACCACGCAAACAAAAGCAGACGTGTCTATAAACATTTCGTGCCTACGGCACTCCCAGCAGAGGGCTTCGAGATCACGCGCCGCTCATTTCATTTCGCAACCATGCGCGCGCGAAAGTCCAGTCGCGCATCACGGTCCCAGGCGAGACCTGCAAGACATTGGCGGTTTCTTCGATGCTGAGTCCGCCAAAAAACCTCAGCTCGACAATCTGGCCCTGGCGCGCATCGATCGTCTCCAGGAGTTTGAGCGCGTCATCAAGCGCCGCCACGTTCGCCGACTGCTCGTCCGCCAAACTAGTCGCTTCCTCGAGTGGAACCTGGATCAAGCTGCCGCCACGCTTCGCGGAATTTCTTTTGCGCGCATCATCGACCAGAATGCGCCGCATCAACCTGGCAGCAATACCAAAAAAGTGGTTCCGATTCTCCCATCGTATCTCTGGCTGGTCCACCAGACGAAGATAGGCCTCATTGATTAAGGCCGACGTTTGCAGAATGTGTCCCGGCCCTTCTCGCCGCATATGCTGGTGTGCCAGGCGGTGGAGTTCGTCATGAACCAGCGGCATCAACTGCTCTAGCGCGCCTTCGTCGCCATCATTCCATTCCTGCAAGAGCCTCGTGACCTGATGCGGCGCAATTGTCATTAGAGGTTTCCGGCGCGATTTGCGCATTAATAAGTAGGGGAAAGGATAGCAGCAGTCACGACGCGAGCGCCAGACCTGCGGTTTGCCCAAAATCCGCGATTGAGTTTGAGGTGTTGAGTCAGACCATAGCGCGCCAATCTTTCAGACAAGGAGTTACTCATGAAAAGTTCAAAAAGGTTAGTGATATCAATCGGTGTTGTCGCTCTGTTTCTTGGGTTCGCTTTAATGCCGGCAAAGATCACAGGAGTACAAAGCGTGCGAGCTGTTAGCCCGACGCCGGCCGGACCCGTTTCCGGGGATCGCTCCTATCATCCTCCGCCATTGTCGGGAATCTTTCAGGCGGCATCGAACTTCGCTAACGACTCAACGGCGCCGGGTCAAGGCGCTATAACGAAGAGTTTCTGCACGAATGGTACAGACTTGGGAGGAGGCAATATTCGAATAAACTGCGATAGCGCTAAGCTTCCCCATAATGAATTGTCTATTGCTGTCGATCCTGCGAACCCGAATCATATCGTGGCGGGCTCGAACGATTATGAATTATTCAGCATCCCTGGGGCATCAGGTTTTCTTCAGAAAATTATTGCCGGCTACTACACGAGCACCGATGGTGGCACGACATGGTTGAATGGTCATATTGACCCCGGCGGTTTCTTCTTCAGCGGCGATCCTTCAATCGCGTTCAACAAAAAACTTGGGCTCGTACACTACGCTACCGTTGGATTTAATCTGGGCGCGGGAGGGGCTTTTACAGTGCCTACAGTGCAAGTCAATACATCGAGGGACGGTGGATTGACCTTTGAACGCCCGACTGTGGTTGCGCATGGAACAGGAAGCAGGCTGGTACAAATTTTCAATGACAAGCCTTATATTGCCGTTGACAACAATTCAGGCAGTCCCCATTACGGGCGATTGTATGTTACTTGCACTCGTTTTGAATTCTTCGGCGCGTCCCAGTCCGGCTATTTCCGATCGCCGATATTGTTTTCTTATTCGGATGACGGAGGCAATTCGTTTTCCGATCCGAAAGAGATTAGCGGAAGCAGCGCGACTCTCTGCCACAACCCGGGAATTTCCTCGAACGAGGATGTCTGCAACGAGAATCAAGATTCTGTTCCTGCTGTCGGCCCTGACGGAACCCTCTACGTCGCTTTTGAAAACGGTGAGTTCGAAGGATCGGCTCACGGCTTTCGGGACCAGTATCTTGTAGTCCGTTCGACGGATGGAGGGCAGACATTTCAGGGACCTTTTCAGGCTGTTTTCCCAATCTTTGACGGCAACGATGACTATCCGCGCAACATGGAGGGACGACAAACTCTCAGCAACAGCCAGTTCCGCGTGAACTCTGCTGGCAATATCACTGTCGATCCGACTTCAGGACCTGCTCCCGGCAGCACTAATCTGTATATTGCGTTCTCAGACAACCGTAACGGGACTTTGACAGGTGACTTTAATACTGTTGCTACAAATACCGATATTGTTGTCGTCAAGTCCAGCAGCGGCGGAACTTCCTGGAATGCTCCCGTTGTGCTTACCAGTGCAAGAGATCAATTTTACCCATGGGTCGCCGTAGGCTTGGACGGAAATCTAAGAGTGGCTTTCAGCGATAGGAACTACGATCCCAGCAATATCCAGTATGGAGAAACACTGGCATCGTCTTTTGACGGAGGAATTTCCTTTTCGTTGCTGAGAGTAGACACCGGCTTATCGAACCCCAATGACTCGCGTTTCCAGACAGAGATCACAAAAACAAGCACAACGAACGGAAAGGCTCTCTTCATTGGCGATTACAATGGTCTCGATATCGGTTCGGATCTGGTAATGCATCCCGCCTGGACTGACATGCGCACAACAGCCTATACCAATCCACCACCAGGTACAGGTCACAAGACACAGGACGCAGTAACTGCTTCTGTCCCGTGATTAAAAAGCCGTATTTGCATGAGGTCAATGCCGATGGCGTCTCCAGTCTACAGCAGCGCGTAACCATTCATCGGCGATCTGCCGATCGCAAATCGAGGTGACCAAATGCCTACGACCACTGACGGCCATCACGAAGAAACCGATGAGATCAAACTCAAATCGATGGAAATGAGATTACTTATCAGAAGGCATGTGACGACGCTTGCGATCGTTGTTCTGGCGCTGCTCGCCGGCTCAGGAGTTACCCGGGCGCAGAATGACGAACGGCTCGACAGAGCGACGAACTCGAGGCCGAATGGATCCAGGCAAGCACAGGCCAACGGCCTCCAGGACGAAATCGCTAAGATGCTTCGCGCCTACTACGATTCGTGGACGAAGCTTGATGCCACTGCGGTAAACAGCAATTTCGCCGATGACGGTTTCCTGACCGAAGGAAAGCTGATCTCTTCCTCAGTGCTTAAGAGTAGTATCCGGATGGACTTCGCATCCACAGCGGCAAATGACAATTACCACTTTGACGTTGAAGACCTGACAGTCTTTTAGCCGAATCCCGACACTGCGGTCACGAACTACCGACTTATCTCAAGGCCCGCGGATAAGAAGCGCGCCACGCTTATCCAGGATAGTACTGACATCCTCGTTCGTCGCGATGGCCACTGGCTCATCTTCGCGGAGCACGTGTCTGATATTCCGAAACCAGTTGAACCCATCGTCTCCGGTTTACCCTCCGGCTGGAAACGGACACCCGGTGGTAAGGCCGATCATTACCTGATTTAGGTGGATTTAGAAGTAAAGCATGGCGGCAAGGCGAGCGCATCGATCAAATTCAATTGCGGTGATAATCAATATCCATGGGCCTCCTTGGGGCAACCAATAGCCGCGGATGAATATCGCGGCAAGCGAGTTCGACTTTCAGGTTGGCTGAAAACCGTCGACGCAAGTGAAGCTGCTCTGTGGATGCGCATCGATGGTGAACAACGGCTACTCGCTTTCGACTACATGAATGATCGTGGTGTCAGCGGCACGACTGATGGAAAATATATTCGGTGGTCCTCGATGTGCCGAACGATGCCAGGAATATTTTCCTGGGCGTGCTTCTAAACGGCAAAGGCCAAACATGGGCCGACGGTCTCACTTTCGAAGTTGTCGACCGAAGTATCGCTGTCACTAATAAGGGCTCTGCACGGGGAGCCGATGATCCGGCCTCTGCAAAGATTCCGAAAGCGACGATCAAACGGCCGATCAATCTCGGATTTGAAGAAGGTAGAGTGCCCTGACTAGGCCAATTGATTCACGAGGGTGCGCGATACATGAGACTCGCGGTGCGCGTACAATACGCGTACATCGAAGAACCTAAAACGACCCAAACCATCCTAAACAACCCTAAATCACTTATGTCATAAGTTTTTCACCCTCAGTGACATCCGTTGATTTCAAACCACTTCGACGATTCGGTAGACGGCTCTGAAAAGGCCGGCGTCGGCGGTTCGATTCCGTCCCTGGCCAGCAACAAATCCGTAAACTGTGAATCGTGAATAGAAAGAGTCTCTGCCTTCTATTTACGATTTACGATTCACGATTTACGGGTTTTCAGTGTTTCCAGTAGTGTTTGATTCTTTCCTCGAGCATCGGGAAAGGCACAAACTCTGCCGACCGGCCGGCGCGTCGAAGTTCCTCGACCATGCGCATCGCTCCGTCGGCGTTCCTGGTGTGCACTAGAATCGTCGAAGCGCGCTGTAGTTCGGGATTGGAAGCCAGCCACAAGGCGATCGCGTAACCCGTTCGCTCGTCGTCTGGCGTGGACGACTCGTAGTGTTCCGGATGCAGATCGTGATCGAGAAAGATCGCGTCGTAATTGTTGGCGCCTAACAATTCACGCGCTTCACGAACATCATGCGCGACGTCGATTACATCGCCTTTGAAGCGCGTCGCAAACCACCTGTGCCGACGCCGGTCGTCGTCGAGCAGAAAGACGCGGATCGGATGACGCTCGGCAGAAATGCTGCCGAGACCCAGTTTGCTCAGCAATGAACGAACTAAATGCATCTCGGACGAATCAGATCTCTCCGGTAATCATCGATTATCGGTTCTAAAACAGAAGACTACGCCAGCATTGATGCCTGCAAATATATCACACGCATTGACGATGACGCCGATCGTCGTCTCAGAGTTTGATTGTCCGAGAGCAAACAACTGCTGGAGGAAAGTGATAACGCAAGACATTTAACAGCTACTTCGGTTGAGCGCATTGCAATCGTTAGTTCGGATGCTATAATCGCCAGCGCGATCGATCTTATTGTGAGTAAGAAAAACGAGATCGATACTTTGTAAACCCGCGGCAGAGCAATCCTTGATGCCTTCTGACAAAGCGAACAAAAGCGCCATACGAATTGTTAATCGCGACGAAACTTCTGACGCTGATTCCTCAAAGAACGAACTGAATATTGCTACCGACCCGGCAGTCTGCCAGTATTGCTTTGGCACGGGAACGGAAGTTGTTTCTGGTAAGGGCGCGCGCCCCTGTCGCTGTCGCGCGCAAGATTCACGCCAGAGATTTCTGGAAGCAGCGCGCATCCCACGGCGGTATGCCAACTGCACTCTGGATAATTTTAAAAGCGATCCGAACAGCTCGCCGAACATTGCCTTTCGCTACGCCTGCCGGCTCGTGCTCGATTACCCTGACGTCGATCGTGGTCTGCTATTCATGGGTCCGGTTGGAGTCGGCAAGACCCATCTGGCTGTCGCCATCCTTCAGGGACTAATTCAGAAAGGTGTGCCCTGCCTCTTCTACGAGTTTGGCTCGCTCTTGAAAGAGATTCAGGATTCCTATAACCCGATTTCGAAAAACTCTGAGCTGCGCGTGCTGGCGCCCGTCTATCAGGCAGAGGTGCTCGTGCTCGACGAACTGGGCGCGACGATCCCGACCGACTGGGTGCGCGACACTATGCACCAAATTATCAACAAGCGCTACAACGACAAGAAACTGACAATCTTCACAACTAACTTTTTGGACGATCCACGAACTGAGCAAGACGAAGCTGCTGCAAGACAGGATGAAGCTATCGATGATCAGGATGAGGCTGGGCCACGCCGCCGCACTCGCGGCAAGTTAACAGTGGATCGGCGCGCACGCCAGAGCGATACGCAAACTCTCGAGGACCGTATCGGCACGCGCCTGCGCAGCCGCCTCTACGAAATGTGCAACAAAGTTCTGATCGACGGCGAAGACTACCGCAAACGCCTCGACAAGCGACGTTTCGATTCTACGCGCATCTGAGGGTCTCATATCTCTCTGCTAACGAACAGCCCCATTCCCGCATTAGTGGCGCACTCTTCCGTTTCCTGCTTTCGATGAACGCCTTGAATGTGGACTTCAAGCTGGGATCGATCTTGAAGGCCCTATCGAAGTCAGCATCTGCCGCGGCCCACTTGCCCTGCAGTGTTTCAATTACCGCACGGTTCGCGTACGCCGTGGCTAAGTTTGGATCGAGCTCGATTGTTTTGGAATAATCCGCCAGCGCTCCGTTGAGATCCTCTTTGGCCTGCCGGGCGGTTGCTCGTGCGAAGTACGTTCCTGCGTCATCGGGTTTGAGCTCAAGCGCGGAGTTGTAATCCACGATGGCGCCGTCGAGATCCCGCTTACTCTGTTTTGCCTGTCCGCGGTTGAGGTAGGCCTCGGCGAAGCGTGGCGCTATCTCCAGCGAGGCTGAATAATCCTTGATCGCACCTTCGACGTCGTCTTTGCTCTGACGGGCCGCGCCCCGATTGTAATAGGCCTGGGCAAATTGGGGGTTGGCTTCGATGGCTCTGCTGTAATCGCCGATGGCCCCGTCAACATCTCCTTTTGCTCTTTTTACTGTGCCGCGATTGTCGTAGGCGAGCGCAAACCGCGGTGAGATTTCGATGACTTTGGAAAAGTCAGCCATGGCGGCATCGTTGGCATTACGGGCCATCCGGGCGACGCCCCGATTATAATAATTCTCGAAATTGTCGGGTTGGATTTCAATGGCTTTGCTGTAGTCCTCAATCGCGCCGTCGAGATCGTTCTTGCTCATCCGGGCGTTCGCACGGTTATTATAGGCAGTGGCCAACGTGATCGGCTTTCCCTTGAGCGAAATCGCTTTTGTGTAGTCCTCGATGGCTCCATCGATGTCCCCTTTGTTCTGTCGATCAAGACCGCGATTGTTGTAGTCTTCGGCGGTGCGTGGAGTCTGGCCGTTGGAATATCCAATTAGAACTACAAAGAGAACACCGGCAATAAACAGAAGTTTGTTAGCGTGGCCCGGTTTCCGGTTGAGTTGAGTGTGTCTCACAGCGTTCATCACTTCATGAGGTGCCGAGATGGCTTCGCTCGTCTGATGCAGCTTATGTATAATGCTTCGACTCCACTGCGGTCAATTCGTGTAGTAGCAGAAGTCTTTGGTCACGCATGCCCAAACGCACTGATATCCACAAAATCTTAGTCATCGGATCGGGGCCAATTGTTATTGGACAAGCTTGCGAGTTTGATTACTCGGGCACGCAGGCGTGCAAGGCGCTGCGCCAGGAAGGCTACGAGGTCGTGCTGGTTAATTCAAATCCGGCGACGATCATGACCGATCCGGAGACTTCCGACATCACCTACATCGAACCGCTTACGGTTGAATCAGTCGCAGCGATCATTCGTCAGGAGAAGCCGGATGCCCTGCTTCCCACAGTAGGCGGTCAGACGGCGTTGAACCTGGCGATCGCTTTGGCTGATGCGGGCGTGCTCGAAGAATGTAGCGTCGAGATGATTGGCGCGAAACACGGAGCGATCAAGATCGCCGAAGACCGCATGCTCTTCAAGCAAGCGATGGACGAAGCGGGCTTGCAGATGCCGCGCGGCGGTTTCGCCAATTCCTGGACCGAAGCGCAGGAGATCGTTGAACAAACGGCTTATCCGGCAATCATTCGTCCCTCGTTCACACTCGGTGGCACGGGCGGCGGCACGGCTTACAACCCGGAGGAATTTGAAGAGATCGTTCGCGGAGGCCTGGCAGCGTCGCCGATTCACGAAGTCTTAATCGAAGAATCGATCCTCGGCTGGAAAGAGTTTGAGCTTGAGGTGATGCGCGACCTTGCGGACAACGTCGTGATCATCTGCTCGATTGAGAACTTTGATCCGATGGGCGTCCACACCGGCGATTCGATCACGGTGGCGCCGGCGCAGACGCTGACGGACGTTGAATACCAGCGGATGCGCGACATGGCTATCACCGTGATTAGGAAGGTGGGCGTCGAAACCGGCGGATCGAATATTCAGTTTGCGGTCAATCCGGAAAACGGTGAGATGCGCGTTATTGAGATGAACCCACGCGTGTCGCGTTCGTCCGCGCTGGCTTCGAAAGCCACCGGATTTCCGATTGCCAAGATTGCCGCGAAGCTGGCCGTCGGGTACACGCTGGACGAGATTCCCAACGACATCACGAAGAAAACGCCCGCCTCATTCGAGCCGACCATCGATTACGTCGTAGCAAAAATTCCCAAATGGGATTTTGAAAAATTTCGCGAAGCCGAAGACGTGCTCGGCACGCAAATGAAGTCCGTCGGCGAAGTGATGGCCATCGGTCGTACCTTCAAAGAAGCACTATTCAAAGGCCTGCGCTCGCTCGAAGCAGTCAAGCCGCTGCGTCTGGAGGATGTGTCTGACGATGAGTTGCAGCGAAAACTTGCGCGACCAAACTCGCAACGATTTTCTTATGTTACTTACGCGCTGCAGCACGGCGTGCCCATCTCGGAAATCTATCGCCTGTCGCGGATCGATCCCTGGTTCCTCGAACAACTTCAGGAAGTCATGGAGATCCAGCGCGAAGTCGAGTCAGTACCACCTGCAGTAGCAGGTGGCTCAAGAGGCATCGAGCAGAACGTACCGAAGCTCGAAAACATCCCACTTGACTTGTTGCGCGCGTTCAAAGAAGTTGCCTTATCGGATAGGCGGCTGGCTTACCTCACTGAGCGCACCGAGGATGAGGTACGCGCATTTCGCAAGCAGCTCGGCGTCGTGCCCGTCTATAAACGCGTCGATACCTGCGGCGCTGAGTTTGAATCCTTCACGCCGTATCTTTACTCGACTTACGAGCAGGAAGACGAAGCGCAACCGACTGACAAGCGCAAGATCATGATCCTCGGCTCAGGTCCAAACCGCATCGGCCAGGGAATCGAGTTTGATTACTGCTGCTGCCACGCTTCGTTTGCGCTCCGCGATGCGGGCTTCGAGACGATCATGGTCAACTGTAATCCGGAAACTGTCTCGACCGATTACGACACTTCGGATCGACTCTATTTCGAGCCGCTCACGTTCGAAGACGTGATGAACATCGTCGATGTGGAGCAGCCGGAAGGAGTCATCGTGCAGTTTGGCGGCCAGACGCCCCTTAATCTGGCGATGCGTCTGCACAAAGCCGGCGTGCCAATCATCGGCACTTCGCCTGACTCAATCGACCTGGCCGAAGATCGAAAGCGATTCGGCGCGCTATTGCTCGAACTTGGTATTCCGCAACCGGAAAACGGCATGGCCGCAACCGGCCAGGAAGCAAAGGAGATAGCACGGCGCATCGGCTATCCGGTGTTGGTACGTCCCAGCTATGTCCTGGGCGGTCGGGCAATGGCGATCGTTTACGATGAAGAGAGTCTGGATGAATACGTGCGAACGGCGGTGGGCTTCACTCCGGACCGGCCGGTGCTGATCGATAAATTCCTGGAGCAAGCAGCGGAGTTTGATGTTGACGCGCTGGCTGACGAAACTGCCTGCGTGATTGCGGGCATTCAAGAGCACATCGAAGAGGCAGGGATACATTCCGGCGATTCATCGTGCGTGCTGCCACCGTGGCGGATCGATTCTGAGCATATCGAGACGATGCGCCATTACACACGAAAGCTGGTCGCGGCGCTTTCTGTTCGCGGTTTGATGAATGTGCAGTTCGCGATCAAGGACGATCGGGTGTATGTGCTGGAAGTCAATCCGCGCGCATCACGAACCGTACCGTTTGTATCGAAAGCGACGGGTGTGCCGATTGCGCGCATCGCGGCGCTGGTGATGGCCGGACAACGGCTCAGGGATTTTACTCTGCCGGACGACCTGACAGTCAATCGATTCTTTATCAAGTCACCGGTCTTTCCTTTCGTAAAGTTTCCCGGAGTCGATCCGATTCTGAGTCCGGAGATGCATTCGACGGGTGAAGTGATGGGCATTGGCGAAACGTTCGGCGAGGCCTACGCGAAGGCGATGATGGGCGCGGGTCTGACTCTGCCACGCAGCGGCACGGCGTTTATCAGCGTCAACGACATGGACAAAGGACAGGCGGTGTTGTTGGCTCGGCGTCTGAAGCGTCTCGGCTTCAAGCTCATCGCGACACTGGGAACCGCGGCGCGCTTACGGGAAGTCGGCCTCGAAGTAGAAAACGTTTTTAAGGTGAACGAAGGCCGGCCAAACATTGTGGACCACGTCAAGCGCGGCGAGATTGCGCTGGTCATCAATACCCCGCTCGGTCGCGTGTCGCACTTTGACGAGCAGGCGATTCGCCGCGCGGCGCTGCAATACAATGTGCCGTGCGGATTAAGCCGGACACGAGGGGCCGCGAATAGCTCGGGTGCGGCTGTGCCGCCGCGCCAGTGCAGAAAGGCTTCGCCTTTCCGTAGAATACTTCCTAATGACAAGTTAGAGGCTATGCCTCGAACAAATTCCGAGGCTTAGCCTTCCAATATTTAAAACTGGACTGCCGGAAAGGCAGAGCCTTTCCGCACATCAAGCGGCAGAGCCGCAGGTGCCGAGCTAATGCGAGTGCTCGTTCTCGTCGATATCTTTCGCCGATCCGATGAAGCCGGCAAAGCCGTTGACGAAGCAATCGCAGTCGCCGCCAAGGCCGTCTGGCTGCAGGAAGGCGTCATCGACTACGCTGCCGCGCAACGCGCGCTTGACGCGGGATTATTGGTTGTTATGGACCGTTGCTGGTTGAAAGAACACGTGAGAATCAGACGGCAGTAGGCAGGAGGCAGTGGGCAGAAAGCTGCGGGGCCGAAGCCCGACCGCGGGGTCCCCAGCCGAGCGGCTCGGCTGGGGTGGGACGGTAAGGGAGGGCTCGATAAGAGTAGGTGGAATGCGATGTCACATCAGATTCGCGCAGTTGTAATCACCGTCAGCGACGCGTGCTCGCGCGGCGAGCGTCAAGACGAGTCGGGCGAGGCATTGGTTCAACTGCTGACCGAGCTCGGCGCAGAGATCATTGCAAAAGACATCGTTAATGACGATCTGGAACCGCTGGCTCACAAGCTGCGTGCCTACGCTGATCTGAAGCACGTTAATCTGATCGTAACTACCGGCGGCACCGGCCTCGCGCCACGCGACAACACACCCGAAGCAACACTATCCGTCATTGAGAGGGAAGCACCAGGTCTTGCAGAAGCGATGCGCATCGAGACGCTCAAACAAACTCCAATGGCCATGATCTCGCGCGGCATCTGCGGCATTCGCTCCGACACGCTGATCGTCAACCTGCCTGGCTCACCCAAAGGCGTGCGTGAGAGCTTTGCGGTAATCAAACCAGTCCTACACCATGCCGTCGCCTTACTCGCAGGCAAGCCTGGCGGCGACCTGCACTAATTTCCCAGCGGGCCGATTGAAAGTTGATGGCTCTTGCGGCTGCGCCGTCTCGCAGTGTGGTAAGGCTCAGCCTTACCGGGAACCGCTCAACTCTCCTGCCGGGGCTGCGCCCCCGGGTGCGGCGGAGCCGCAGAACCTGATTAAGAGGGCCAGCCTTCGGTAAGGCAGAGCCTTACCGCACTGTGCGGCGGCAAAGCCGCAAAACTCAGAGTCCTCGGTCCTACCAACTTTCGATTGGCGCACTGTGATTTTCCCTCGCCTTGCAGAGTTTGTGGTAAGCTTTGCACACCTAACGTTGGGTCCACGAGACCTGGGAAATCGCCGAGCGCGGCCCAATGAAGTTACTTATGGCTGACATTTATCTCTATCGCGCGCGACTCTTTCATGCAGTTAAGCCGTATTCGTGGACGAGCCCACAAGACGATCTCGCCGCCGCCCGCAAGCTCATCGAAGCCTGTGGCTACTGGCGTCGCAAGGAAGAACTCGAAGACGCCGAGGCTGCTGCGAAGAATTGGTGAACGCGTTGCATCGACGTGGTGTGCCGCGGCTGCGCCGCCCGATGTGCGGAAGGCCTATGGCCTTCCGCGAGATCGCCGGTCTGATCTTGGGGCTACGCCCCGGATTCAGGCCAGTCGCGGGGCGTAGCCCCTCTTCTGATTGACAATGTCTTCCGGAAGGTCACAGACCCTCCGCACATCAGGCGGCGCAGCCGCAGCGAAAATCTCGCGGCGTGCTGAGTCCCGTAGGGACGAAATGTTTATAGACCATTGGTTCTAAATAATTCCGAAGCTCTGTAGGAGCGGAATGTGACGCGGGGTTTGAATGATCCGTCCGTTGAAAACATTTCGCTCCGATGGAGCTGAGACATCGGACAGGGTGGCGGCATCTATAAACATTCGACTCCTAACGGAGTTAAAACGGGACGGCGAGGCAGTATGCATAAACATTCGATTACTACTGAGCCAAACACACACTTGACCAACTCATCGTTGACATTGATCTTGCGCGGCACTTAATATCTTTGCGAGCGAATTAATCTACAGATTCTCTTGAGCGTGATGCTGCTTCAGACTACAGCGACTGCACCAAACGTGGGTGGGCCAATTACGGCTTACTGGCCGGTGATGATCTTTTTCGTGGTGGCGATCGTCTTTCCGGTGTTGCCAATAGTCCTGGGGCGTTTTCTGCGGCCCATCAAGTTTGGAAAGCAAAAGATGCGGCCGTATGAGTGCGGCATCGATCCGACGACCGAGGCGCACGACCGCTTTACGGTGCGCTATTACATTGTCGCGATGCTGTTTCTGATCTTCGACGTGGAAACGATCTTTCTGCTGCCGTGGGCAATCATCTTCATGGGCAAAGATTTCTCGTTCACCAAGCTGGCGCTCGTCGAGATGTTTGTTTTCATCGGCATCCTGGTGGTTGGCTATTATTACGCGTGGAGAAAAGGCGCATTAGAATGGGCGTGAAACATTGCCAATTGCCAATTGCCAATTGCCGATTGTTTGGCGCCGAGTTATTTCCGTAAAGACCCATGAACGCT
>WNGG01015469.1_pt1 | contig 16512 bp, 18 predicted proteins | sample 5400661 | NCBI WGS metagenome assembly WNGG01 (sample SAMN13153372, study PRJNA577476) | soil metagenome | isolation source: 100 cm soil or saprolite under Garry oak tree replicate 1 | place: USA:California | collected 2016-06-15 | reverse complement strand
CCGCCCGAAAACAGCTCGCGGCCGTCCGGCAGCTTCACTTGTTTGGCGTTGGCGACGGGTCCGCCGCTCTTGGCGCGATAGCCCTGGATCTCGACGGGCGTGCCGAAGGGCACGGAGTCTTTCCGCCAGCCCATCCGCAACAGCGAGTTGGGTGGGCCCATTTCGAAGCGCCAGTTGACCACACTGCCCTTTTCATCCTTGACGTCCACGTAGATCCAGGAGTGCGGATTCACCCAGTCCATCTTGGTGACGGTGCCTTTCACGGTCACCGGCTTCTCGGAGTCGAATTCCGCGGCGAAAGAATGATGCGCGCCGGCGGGAACCGCAAGCGCAAGTAGAACGGCGGTAGCGGTGATTACCCAAAGTTTGGTTCGCATGAAATGATCTCCTTACTGGCCCGGAAACAACCCGAAGCCGAAGATGTTCGGTAGTGTCTGGCTACCCTCGGCGCACGCAAATTCCATCAGCTCGCTTCCCTTGGCCGCGGCCGCAAAGGTGCCCGCGATACGGATCGGAGCAGTAAACATTTTGGGATCTTCGATGGTGATCTGGTAGTCGATGATATAGGGATCAACCATCGTGAAGCGTTCCACGGTGTGCAGGGCATCGCTGTGAAAGGGAATGGTCTGGGAAAACGACGTCTTGTCGTTGAAATTGGTGGTGTCCACGACCAGCGTGTCCCCTTCCCACCGGCCTATGGAGTCGCCCATATACAGCCGGATGTTCGGCCCCACATGCGGACGCCCGTCCGTGTAAATTACGCGGGTGACGTGGTTGTATTCGTACATCAGCACGAACGATCCGGGACGCTGAACGATCTGATAGGGATGCCGGTCGTCGCCTCCCAGCAATCCCGGCGGAACGCAGCGTGCGGACGCCTCGACGTATTTGAGAGACGCGGGCGGGATCATGTGGGAGAGAAACTCGCGCCGCGCGGCGTCTGCTTCGGGGCGCCAGGGGAGCACGCGGTTGGCCGGCTCGATGATGCCGGCGGGCCGGTTCGCCAGCGCAGACGCAGCCTGCGGGGTCGACACACCGGTGTTGAAAACCGTGGGGTAAGGCTGACCCGTGGACCCGAATTCGCTGAGCGGTGTCTTTGGAGGGTTGGCCTCGGCCATGGCAGCCCCGCGGCGGGCCCACATTCCCTGCATGTCGGGATGCCCGTCCGGCGTGCGGGCCGGCGTCCATTTCGCCGGCGTTTGGTCCTGGGCCTGGAGCGCCGGCAGACTTCCAGCCAGAATGCTCGCGACCGCGATGTGTAATAGTGTGCGTCTTATGACTTGATGGCTGCGCCCTTTCTTGAGGCTGCGCGCTGTCGCGCTTGCATTCGCTACGCTCATTATTTGATTGCTGCGCCCTGCCGGGCTTGCATTCGCTACGCTCATTATTTGATTGCTGCGCCCTGCCGGGCTTGCATTCGCTACGCTCATGGTTTGGCTCCTACGGGCTTCGCGTTACCGTATTTCTGATCCTGAATGTATTGCACGCATTCGTATTCCAGGATCTTGACGTTCCTCTCCATGCGGCGGTACAGCGGCATAGAAATCTTCCAGGGTCTGGTGAACACTTTCGGATCTTCAAGAGTGGCTTCGTAGAGCATGTGGTCCGGATCGGTTAGCGTGTAGCGCTCCACGACGTGCAAGGCATCGCTGTGGTGATTGCCTGCGTGATCCAGCCACGTGCGGTCATCCAGGTTCGTGACGTCCACCACCAGCGTGTCGCCTTCCCACCGACCGCGTGAATCTCCCATCCAGAAATCGGGGAACCCGTCGGGATGCGGCGTGCCGTCGGTGAAGATGCTCCGCCGCGCGTGGCCGAACTCATAGGACATCGTGATCAGCTTGGGGTTCTGAATGATCTCGAACGGGAAAGGCATGTAGGTGGCCCGGGGAACGCCGGGCATGTAGCAGGCGGCCTCGGCCGGATCATCGGTCTCCCGGCGCTGGAAGTTGTCCCTTTTCTTGGCGAGCGCGGAGGCCTGATATGGAATTTGGCCGCCCTCGACTACCCCTTGCCCCGCATGCACCCGCAGCGAGCCATTGTGATCCTCCAGATCCCACGCGGCGGTGCTCAACACCTGCCAGAGGCCGTTCAAGTCGGGCTTGCCGTCGGCGGCGCGCGGAATGCCTCGTGCCTGCGCTTGCGCCCACGCGGGGAGCGCCAGCAGGAAAATCCAGAAGGCGAACCACACTGTCAGCCGCTTGCTCATGCAGGATGCATCATAGGACTTACGGTCCCGGCAGGCAAGGTCTACGTCATCGACATCAGGCTAAAGTTAGTCCACTCAGACTTGTTTGCGAAAAGGAGGCTCGCTATCATCGTACTAGCGATATCGAAAACAGGTCGTGATGTGGTCGTTCACCATACCGGTCGCCTGCATGAACGCATAGCAAATCGTTGAACCGACAAACTTGAATCCACGCTTTGTGAGATCTTTGCTCATGGCGTCCGACTCCCGGCTCTTCGATGGAACCTCCCCCATTAGCTTCCACGCATTCTTCCGCGGCTTGCCTCCGACAAAGCTCCAAATGTATTCGTCAAACGTTCCAAATTCTTTTTGCACTGCCAGCAATGCCCTTGCATTGTGAACCGCTGCCTCAATCTTGAGCCTGTTTCTGACGATCCCTTCGTTTCTCAAAAGGCTTTCGATTTTCTTGGCGTTGTATTTGGCAATTCGCCCCCCATCAAAATCGTCGAACGCCTTCCGGTAGTTGTCGCGTTTCCTCAGAATCGTGATCCAGCTCAATCCCGCTTGCGCCCCTTCAAGAATGAGCATCTCGAAAAGTCTTCGGTCATCGTGCTGGGGCAATCCCCACTCGCGATCGTGATACTCGATATAGAGCGGATCCGATGTTGCCCACGGACAACGTGTCTTTTCTTTCGGCAATATCACGGCGACACCGCCCAGAACGCAAGACTGCCGGGAGAAATTCCGCCGATCAAAGTGACCAGCGCGGCCACTGCGAGAGCGGCGAACACCGCCACCGGGAAGTGTGACGGCGCCGGTTCCTGCGGCTCATTCATGTACATCATGACTGCAATACGCATGTAGAAAAATGCAGACACGACACTGCACGCCACGGCCAAGACCGCCAGTGCAATATAGCCCGCGCGCACTGCGCTGAGGATCACGACGAACTTGGCGGCGAACCCGGCCGTTGGAGGGATGCCGGTCAGTGACATGAGGAAGACCAGCATGAGCACGGCTGTTCCGGGCCGCTGTGCAGCCAGGCCTCGATAGCCGTCCAGTTTCTCGCCTCGTTCGCCCAGAGCGATGACGACGCCAAAGGTTCCGAGCGTCATGAAGACATAGAAGAAGGCATAGGTCATGGTCGCCGAGGCTCCTTCGGGAGTGCCGGCGATGAGGCCCAGCAGCGCGTAGCCTGCATGCGAAATCGAAGAGTAGGCCAGCAAGCGTTTCATGTCGGTTTGGGACAGAGCGATGACGCTGCCCACAACAATCGAGAGGCCGGCGAGCCCCGCCAGAAGCACCGACAAGACGTGGGATTCAGAGCCGTACGCGGCCAGGCAGACCCGTCCCAGCGCGGCCAGGCCAACCGCCTTGGAGCCGGCCGCTAAAAAGGCCGCAACCGGCGCGCTCGCACCCTGGTAAGCGTCCGGCGCCCACGCATGCAGCGGCACCGCCGCAATCTTGAAAGCAAGCCCCGAGGCCACCAGCCCGATAGCCATCAGGAGGACCAGATTACTCCCCGGGCCGTGCCCGGAGAGAGCCGAGGCGATGACCGCAAAGTCTGTCGTGCCTGTAACGCCGTAGGTCAGGCTGATCCCATAAATAAGGAGGGCCGAAGCGAAGGAACCAAGAAGGAAGTACTTGATTGCAGCCTCGTTTGAGGTCGGCCTCTCCACCCTGATCCCAACAAGGATGTAGGAACAGAGTGTCATGAGTTCCAACCCCAGGTAGAGGGGCAGGAGATCATGAGAGGAAACAGCAAGCATCATTCCCGTCGCGGACAACAGGAGCAAGGCATGGTACTCGCCGCGCGGAACCCCGTCGAGACTCCTCACGGAAAGAAGCGCGGCCAGGGCCAGAGTGGCGGCGATGAGAACCTTGAAGAATTGGGAATAACCATCCAGGATGATCATGCCCCCAAACCCGGTCTTGCCACCCAACGACAAGACCCAGCCCGAGGCCAGAGCAGCGGCCAGCGCGGCAAGGACCGTTCCGACTACGGCCACAGGCGTTCTCTGGATCCGGCGCGCTACAAGAATGAGCGCCAGGGCCATGCCGACCAGAATCAGCTCCGGGATGAGTAGGGCGAGGTCAGACATGATCGCCACCATTCATCGCTTGATGGCTGCGCCTTCTCTTGAAGCTGCGCGCTATCGCGCTTGCGCTTCGCGTCGGGCTTGCATTCGCTCCGCTCATGGCGTGACTCCGGCAGCCAGCAGCTGCGCCACAGGAGCACGAAGATAGGAGAGGACCCACTCCGGATGGAGGCCGAGGAACACAGCGAGCAAGGCCAGTGGCGCCAATGTTGCCACCTCACGGGCGTTGAGCTCGAGCTTGAGCCCCGCGAGCCCTGGGTTCATCTCGCCCATGACCACACGGTAGTAGAGCCAAATCAGATAGGCCGTTCCCAGCGCTACGCCCCAGACAGCTGCGGCCCCGAGCCAGGCCTGGGTCTTGAAGGCACCACCGATGATGAGAAACTCCCCTATGAATGAATTCAAACCTGGGGTTCCCATTGCTGCCAGACAAAAGAGCGCGAGCAAGGTGGCGTAGACGGGCGCGACTCTGGCAACCCCTCCGTAGTCCTTGATCTCGCGCGAATGCGTGCGCTCGTAGATCATGCCGACGCACAAGAAGAGCGCCGCGGAGATGATCCCATGGTTGACCATCTGGAGGATCGCGCCCTCGACACCGCTCCGGTTGAGTGTGAAGATGCCCAGGGTGACGAAGCCCATGTGGCTGACGCTCGAGAACGCGATGAGACGCTTGACGTCCGTCTGAACCAGGGTCACGTACGCGCCCCAGACGATGGCCACCGCGGAGATGATCAGCATCGGCTTGAGGAAGAGTTGCACGCCGTGCGGAAGTATGGGAAGCGAGACCCGCAGGAACCCGTACGCGCCCATCTTGAGGAGGATCCCCGCCAGGATCACGCTTCCCGCTGTGGGGGCTTCGGTATGAGCGTTCGGGAGCCAGGTATGCACCGGGAACATCGGCACCTTGACCGCGAAGGCGGCCAGGAAGGCTGCGAACAGCCAGGCTTGCTGCTCGGGCTGAAGGCTAGCTTTTGCGAGGGCAAGGGCCTTGAAGTCCAGCGTGCCGCAAATGCGGTATATCGCGATGATGCCTACAAGCATGAGGACGCTTCCGGACAAGGTGAAGATCAGAAACTTGACCGCGGCGTAGACGCGCCCCGGGCCTCCCCAAACGCCGATGAGGAGAAAGACGGGAATGAGCATGAGTTCCCAGAAAATAAAAAAGAGAAAAAGATTCGATGCCGCAAAAAGCCCGATCATCGCCGTCTCCGCGACCAGGAGCGCGGCGTAGAACTCCCGCACTCTGGTTTGCACCGCAACCCAGGAGGCGCCGATGCACAGGACGCTCAAGAGTGTGGCGAGGAAGATGAATGGGAGGCTGATCCCATCCACGCCCATACCATAGGCGATGTTCAACGACGGGATCCAGTCTGCAGACTCGACGAATTGCAGAGCGCTTGAGGCCTTGTCGAATTGCCAGTAGAGCGGGAGCGAGACCGCCAGAGTCGCCAGGGTCGTGGCCAGGGCGATCCAGCGCGCGAGCCGCTCGCTGCCAAAGAGCAGGATCAAAGCCCCACCCACGAGAGGCAGGAATGTTGTGGTCGTGAGGACGGGATAAGCTGTCATATCTTTGATGGCTGCGCCCTTCCTTGAGGCTGCGCGCTATCGCGCTTGCGCTTCGCGTCGGGCTTGCATTCGCTACCGCTCATGTCTTTGATGGCTGCGCCCTTCCTTGAGGCTGCGCGCTATCGCGCTTGCGCTTCGCGTCGGGCTTGCATTACTGGTGTCCAAATTAGCCGAAATCGGGGTTCGTGTCCTTCTCCCTCTGGGAGAAGGTGGCCCGAAGGGCCGGATGAGGGTGCAATTCCTGCCCTCACCCGGCGCTTCGCGCCACCCTCTCCCAAAGGGAGAGGGACATGCCCGAAACAGGTTTCCAAATAGAGAATGCTTCTGGAGCGAAACGCATCTCGTAATTTGGACAAGAGCGGGCTTGCATTCGCTACCGCTCATTGTTTGATGGCTGCGCCCTATCGGGCTTGCATTCGCTACCGCTCATTGTTTGATGGCTGCGCCCTATCGGGCTTGCATTCGCTACCGCTCATTGGACGAAAATTGCCAGGGCCAGGAGTATCAGAATTCCGGCCGCCATGATCAGTCCATAATGCTGGGCGTTCCCGCTCACCATGGTCCTCAAGACCTGGCTCAAGGTCTGGGTCGAACGTCCCACGCCCACAATTGCGGAATCGACGACGAAGCTGTCGAGTTTGCGAAAGAGATTCGCCGCACCCAACACGGGCCGCCGTATCACAAACTCATAGATCTCTCCAACGAAACCGAACTCAAGACGCGCCAGAGGCCCCTGGACCAGTTCCATAACGCCGGCCGAACCTCGGCGGTAGAACCAGTCTGTGTCGAGGCTGATCGTGGGCTCGGGATCGAGCTGCTTCAGGAGCAGGAAGAAACCCAACGCGGTGAAGCCCAACATCCCAAGTGTGCTGGTGACGTGCTGCAGCGTATATGGGACGAAATCCACCGGGTTTGGAAGGCGCTCGTACAAGAGTCCCGGGAATACCCCGATCAAAACGCACGCGACCGCAGCCAGGCCCATGGCCACGAGCATGTTCCTGGGCGGCTCCTGGCTGCGTCGACCGGAATCTTTGCCGAAGAACATGTAATAAGGAAGTTTCAGGCCCGTGTGCAGGAAAGTCCCGGCTGAGGCTAAAGTGAGCATGAGAAAGATCACCGGCCGGTGAACTTCGCCGGCGGCAGCGATCACCATGGACTTGCTCACGAAGCCGCTGAAGAGCGGCACTGCGGAGATGGCAAAAGCACCGATCATGTAGAGGCCGAGGGTGACCGGCATGGTCTTGTAGAGCCCGCCCATTTCGCTCAGTTTTCGCAGCCCCGTCGTCTGCAGGACGGCTCCCGCTCCCATGAAGAGGAGCGCCTTATAAAGGATGTGCGCGAAGGCGTGGGCCGTGGCGCCGTTCGTCGCGAGCGCGGTCCCGATTCCGACGCCGCAGACCATGTATCCAACCTGGCTGATAATATGGTAGGCCAATAGCCGGCGCGCGTCGTTTTCCAAAACGGCGTAGACCACGCCGTAGACCGCCATCGCCGCACCCAACCACACCAGGAGTTCCGTCCCAGCGAAGCCGCGGATCAAGGCGTAGACTGCAGACTTGGTTGTGAACGCAGTCATGAAGACCGCGCCCGTAACTGTGGCCTCGGGGTAGGCGTCTGAAAGCCATGCTCCCAGTGGCGGAACAGCTGCGTTGAGGAGGAAGGCGACGAGGATCAGGGCCCAGGCCATGCCTCCGGAATAAGCTCCCATATCCCCAAAGGCAAGCGACCCGGTCTCGGACCAATGGAGCACGATCCCTGCGAGAAGGACAAGCCCTCCGAATATGTGGACCAGAAGATAACGAAACCCAGCGGCCACGGCAGAGGATTCGCGGCGCAGCAATACCAAAAGCGCGGACGAAATCGCCATGAGTTCCCAGAAGACGTAAAGGGAAAGGAAGTCTCCGGCAAACGTCACCCCAAGCGCGCCTCCCGCATAGGTCAGCGCAGCCACGTGCTGGGAATCGTCTTCGACGTGCAGCGCTAGGTTCCGGGCGTCATGAGCAAGCAATCGATCAGGGCCGCGGCAGGCAGGATGAGCATCGCCGCGCGCTTGACCTGGCCTTTGAGGAACGGCAAGACCCACGCGCCCACGATGAGCAAGAGCCCTGGGTGCACCCACTCAACGGTCATAGTAGTCCTCGCGTCGCATGAGCCACAGCTTTCCGATGAGCTTTGACACGACGATGATCGCCACGCAGGAGACGAACCCATAGAGCGAGCCCCACGCAGGAAAGTCCTCGAACGAGAAATGGGACTCACCGCCGTGGAAGATACGCGGCAGGACGATTTCCACCAGAGCCACAACGGCCAGGCCGGCATAAAACCAGCGTTTGATCCGGGCGAAGCGGACGGGATCTTCCAACTGCTTCTCCAAAAAGTTCACGGCATGATCCTTCCGGCCAGGCTCAGGACAAGGCCGGGGTAAAGGCCCAGCAGCAAACTTGCGGCAGCCGTAATCGCCAGAGGCGCGACGATCCAGGGCACCTCGCGAACTTCCTCGTGAGCCGGTGACTCCTTTTCGAATTCAAAGTAAGCCTTGTACAGAATCTGGCCGAGGTAGGCCGCACTCAGGAGCGAGCTGATCAGCAGTACAGATAATAAGGAAAGGCTCTGGCGGTCCACCGTGCCGAGGGCGAGGTACCACTTGGAGACGAACCCGCTCGTGAGAGGAATGCCCACGATGCTCAAGGAGGAAAGTGTAAACGCGGCCATGGTCCACGGCATGCGCCGGGCCAGGCCGGAAAGCTGGCTGATTTCGGTTTTGTGCGTGGATACGTAAATGGAGCCGGCGCAAAAAAAGAGTGTGATCTTCGATACGGCGTGGTTGGTGATATGGGCGATCCCGCCCTGCACCCCCCTGGAGTTCAAGAGCGCTGCTCCCAGGATGATGTAAGAGAGCTGGCTCACCGTGGAGAAGGCCAGCCTGGCTTTGAGGTTGTCCTGGCCGAGAGCGAGGAGCGATCCGACCAGGATCGTCACCGATGCGGCGACCAGGGCCAGTTTGTCCGCGCCGAGTTCGCGCATGGCGTTAAAACCGAAGATGAAAAGAAAAACCCGGAGGGTGGAGAAAACTCCGGTCTTGACCACTGCCACCGCATGCAGCAATGCGCTCACCGGAGTGGGCGCCACCATGGCAGCCGGCAGCCAGCTGTGCAGCGGCATGAGCGCATTCTTGGCGAATCCAAACAGGAAGAGGGCGAAGATCATCAAGAGAAGCATGGGCTGCTGGGTGATCTGCGCAGCCGGCAGTATCCCGCCGTTGCGAAACTCCAGGGTGCCTGCCACGTTATAGATCAGAATAATGGCCGCGATCAGAAACACCTTAGCTGCTCCCAGAAGATAGATGACGTATTTACGGGCGCCTGCTCTGGCCTCGGCCGTCTCCTTGTGACCCACAAGCGGGTAGGTGACCAGGGTCAAGGCCTCATAAAACAGAAACAGGGTGAAGAGATTGGCGGAGAAGGCCACGCCAATCGTGGCGGAAAGCGCCAGAGCGAAACAGGAAAAGTAACGGGTTTGCGCGTGCTCTTTGAGAGAACGCATGTAGCCGATCGAGTAGAACGAGGTCAAGATCCAGAGCAGTGATGCCCCCGCGGCAAAGAGGAGGCCGAAGGCATCCACCCGAAAGGCGAGCTCGATGCCGGGGAGGACCCGGAAGAGCACAATTTCCGGCGTGCGGCCAGCCAGTACCGCCGGAATCATGGAGGCTACAAGAGCAAACATCGCGACACCCGCCGCGACGGACCAGAACTCTCTCAGATTCCTGCGGCGTTCTCCCGTACACGCGATGAGGAGCGCACCCAGGGCGGAGACGAGCACAGCGAGCAGCGGTATAACCGAAAACGTCACCATTTGAGTTTGGTCAGATCCGCCACGGCGGCCCCAGGCTTGTTCCGATTCAAAGCGATTACGAGTCCCAAGCCGACCCCTACTTCCGCAGCTGCCACTGCAATCACGAAGAGGGCCAGGACCTGGCCACGCAGATCTTGGAGGTGCCGGCTGAAACCGGCGAGACTGAGGTTGACTGCATTGAGCATGACCTCAACCGAGATGAGCATCAGGATGATGTTGCGCCGGGCCAGGAAACCGAATACTCCGATCCCAAAGAGTACAGCGCTCAATCCCAGAACCGCACCCACGGGCACAATCATGACCCTGCCGTCCTCCTCCTGGCGAGAACAACGGCGCCGATGATGGCGGCCAGAAGCAACAGGGAGGCCATCTCAAAGGGCAACGCGAACGGACCGAAGAGCGCCATGCCTATCGCCGAAAGGCTTCCCTGAGGCGAACCTTCCCCTGCCGCGCCCGTTCGAACGGGTGCGAGCCCAGCTCCAACTCGGGCGAGCCAGGCCACGGATGCGAAGCAGAGCCCAACAGCAGCTGCGAACGGCCAATGGTTGCCGAAGCGCGGCCGAGCCTCCTCTTCCGGCAAATCGAGCAGCATCACCACAAAGAGGTAGAAGATCAAGATGGCGCCCGCGTACACGATGACCTGCACCGCCGCCAGAAACTCCGCACCCAGCAGCAGGAAGATACCCGCTACGTGCAGGAAGAGCGCGAGCACCCAGAGCATACAGTGGACGGGATTTTTCCGCGTGACGGCCAGAAGCGCGCTCGCGACGCTGGCGGCCGCCATGTAATAGAAGGTTGCGGTAATCAAGCTCATTAGCTGGGGTAATTGCCGGAGATGTAATCCCCAAGATGGCGGATTGTGCGGTTCTGACTCGTGATCCAGTGGACAACGTCGCCGAGCGACAACCTTCTCATCATTTTGATTGATCTCTTCCGATCATGCAACCGGCGTGTGATTTTGGCGTGGGAACGCGCCGATACTAACATCCCTTTGTGATCTTCGTGGTACTCAAGGCCTAGCATGTTGCACGAAAAGGCACTAAGACGCAAGGCGCAAGCACAGGTTTTTCGAATGGCGTGGAACAAAGCTGGGCCGAATCACGCCTTCCTTTTTTGCTTATGACTGACCTGCTCGGAATGCTAATCTCGTCGCGAAAGTCTTGTCCCGAACGAAGGCAGTGCTCCATGATGCAGGTCTCCGATCTCCTGAACGAGAAGGGTCGGCACGTCTGGCCCTTGACCCCCGAAGCGACGGTCTACGAAGCCATCGATGAGATGGCGCAGAAGGGAGTCGGAGCGCTGCTAGTTATGGAGGGCGAGCGGCTCGTCGGCATCGTCTCCGAGCGCGACTACACTCGCAAGGTGATTCTCAAGGGGAAGGCGTCCCGGGAGATCCAGGTTCGCGAGATCATGTCCCATCCGGTCATCTGCGCTCGTCCCGAGTTCACGGTCGAACAGACGATGGTCCTCATGACCGAGAAGCGCGTCCGACACCTGCCGGTGGTGGTCGAGGAGAAAGTCGTGGGCGTGATCTCGATCGGCGACGTGGTGCGGGGGATCATCGATGACAAGGAATTCGATATCCAGCAGCTGAGGAACTACATCATCGGCGGCTGAACGAGACGAACGGTCAACTGCGATAAGGCGTCAGCCTGCCAACAGTTTCTGCAGGCGGTCGAGAAACGCAAGCTCGTTTTGCTTGGCGGACAAGCGGATGTCATCCTGCTGGCGCTGGTCGCGTCCGCCGCCGTGCAACGCTTGAACCTGTTCGCTAAAGAACGGTTTTGATCCGGAGCCGATTTTGACTTGCTCTTGGAGCGCTTGTTGCCTCTGCGGAATCCGCGCGAGCAGATCGGCCAGATCGGCGGGCTTATCTCTCTCCACGAGGTTGAGCAGTTCAAGTACATCGGCGAGACGGTAGCTGCCACGGTCGGCGGCGGTTGTGAGGTACTGCGCGAGGATGTTGCGACGGGCGCCGTTCTCCCAGACAGTGCTGCGAGCGACAGCCTTGAGCAGCGGGCGGTCCGCGGCGGACGGTGCTCGATCGAGTAGTTTGAAGAGCGATTCGGAAATCGTGGCGTTCGCTCGTGACGAGTCGCGCGCGAGTCGGGCGGGCGACCAGTTGCTGAATCAACGCGGGCCATTGCTCTCGCGGAATGGAGTCGCCGCCGAGCAGTTCAGCGAACACCGCCTGGTCGGCCAGCTTGGGAGTGAAGACGGAGGAAAGAATCAGGTCCAGCTCGTACTCTTCCAGCCTGGACAACTCGTCGACGAGGAAGGAACCAATGGCGTCGTGGTCAATGCCGTAGGTATCGACGATATAGCTGACGACGCGGGCCGATAATTCGCGCGGGCGTTCGAGTTCGGCGCCCAGAGTTTCAAGCAACTTCAACACGTCGTCAGTATCCGCCGGCGGCGATGCGAGACCAAACGGAATCTGGAAATGGGGACGTAGCCCTATGTCCCTATTTTCGTCATTTTTTGGAAAATAGGGACATAGGGCTACGTCCCCATTTCCAGTCCGATTGGGATAGACGTGAAATCGCGGTTCGTGATAAGAATCGACGCTATTCTCTCCAGGACTGTCCACACAATGAGTCGCTGCGAGAAAGGAGCCGAACATGACCAATCAGAGCACGCGTCGGGAAATGCTCAAGGGAAGCCTGGCATTGGCGGGACTGAGTGTCTTCGGTGTCCCGGAATGGGCGCTCCCGGCTCTCGCCGAAAGCGAGACGCTGGTGCCCTTCACCGACTTACCCGAGAATATGAATCTGACACCCAGCGCCGACCGGCGAATCCTCGATATCCGCAAGATCGACGGTCCGTTCACACCGAAGGATCAGTTCTTCACGACCCAGCATTACGGCCATCCCGAAGTCGACCTGGCCACCTTTCGTCTCAAGGTCTCGGGACTGGTGGAGCGGCCAAAGTCGCTCTCGCTCGAGGAGCTCCGGAAGATGGGTAGAGCGGAGCTCGTGGCCGGTTTCGAGTGCTCCGGCAATCGTCGTCCGCTGCAGGGTCTGTCCGGAAACGGCCGCTGGACCGGGGTCCCGCTAAAAACGGTTCTCGATTCTGCCGGTGTAAAAGCGTCCGCGCGGGAGTTCGTCTTCTTCGGCGCCGATCACGGCGAAGAGGAAATCGAGTGGCGCACGCAGAAATTCAAGTTGGAGCAACAGTTCGGCCGGAGCCTGCCACGCGAGAAGGCGATGTCGTCGGAACCGTTCCTGGCCTACGCGCTGAACAGCGAACCGCTCACGCGTCATCAAGGTTCCCCGCTGCGACTGATCGTGCCGGGATGGTACGGCGTGGCCAATGTCAAGTGGCTCTCCCAGATCCACGTCCAGGAAGATCAGTACCTCGGCAAATTTCAAGCGCGTTGGTACCGCACATTGAAGGGCGAAATGATCGACGGAGAGATGAAGTGGAAAGAGACTGCGGTTACCCACATGCAGTTGAAGTCGTTCATCGCGCGCGTCACCCGCGATGGCGACCGGCACAAGGTGCTTGGCGTGGTGCTGAACGACGGGACGCCGCTGAAGTCGGTCGAAGTCCGCGTGGATGACGGCCCCTGGCAACCCGCGACGATGGATCCTTCCACCAGCGGAAAGTATTCCTGGAAGCTGTTCACCTACATCTGGAACGGCGCCACGTCAGGGGAGCACACGCTTGTCTCGCGAGTCACCGACGTCAATGGAAAGGTGCAGCCGACCGCAGAGGACTTGGAAAACAAGAAATCGTTCCTCGAAGATAACTCGCAGCAACCGCGGAAGGTGATGATCTCATAGCGAAGGGCTCTGACTCAGACGGTGGTCCGCTCGTCAATGCGTAATTTGGTTGTTGGACAAGTGTATTTGAGATCGTACACGCAACATCCCAACATGTGACATTGTTTCGGCAAGCATGCAGTCGCGGGCTTCAGCCCGCGTTCGTTCCGGTACTTATGGAAACGAATGGGGTGTAGCATAGCCGTCTTAAGGAGGAGAAATGGAAAAACGAACGACGCTTGCAGTGTTGGCTCTGTTTCTAGGCGTTATCTTCGGTTTGGCCATCGCGGTTGCTGTGGCCCAAAATGCCCCTGCTGGGCAACGTGGCGGGGGGGCGGCAGTGACGCCGCCATGTGGACCGCATCTACCGGCCGAGATCAAGAACGTCGCTAAGGATTCCCGCTGCTTCGAGCTGCGGACCTACACCGTGCGCGAGGGAAGTTCGCTCGATCTCCTGCACTCGCGGTTTCGCGATCACACGACCGCGCTATTCAAGAAGCACGGCATGTCGATCATTGGCTACTGGCAACCTGTCGCAAAGCGCGACACTCTGGTCTACCTGCTCGCATATAAGGATGGCGCAGCCAGAGACGCGGCATGGGCGGCCTTCCAGGCCGATCCGGAGTGGGTGAAAGCGCGAACCGCGATACAGGTGAACGTGCAGGTCGACAATGTCTTCATGAGCGCGACTGACTATTCACCGATGAAATAGTTGTTGGATCTGAGGCACCCTACTTCTTCAGCTCGTCGTAAACGGCCTGCAGGTTGGCCTTCACGCTGCCGAACTGCGGATTGACGCTGACGACGTAGCCTTTGTACTTGTCTGGAAGCTTGTACTCTGCGGCCGCCTGGTCCACGGTTTTCCCGGCCTTGTTCTGATTCCGAGCCCAGGCAACGAACTCCTGGCTGAAGTCGGCGTATTCCTTCAAATCGTTCCAAGTCATCACAGGGATGTGTCCCGTGATGACCGTGTCGACGTTTTTGATTGCTGTGATTGCCTTCGTGAGCGTCTGAGGATGGGCCACGGCGCTGCCGCCGTTCGACACGTCGATGTATGGCAAGGCCTTCCAGGCGAACATGTCGCCGGCGTGCATTGTGCGCAGCGCCGGGAACACGACGAAGGTGTCGCCGTTGGTATGACCGGCCCCGAAGTAATAGAGGTCTATTTCATCCTTGCCTTTGCCCAAGGTGAGCTTGTCCTTGTACGTGCGCTTTGGCAGGAACCTGGCCTTGTCCCCTTTGAACTCGTCCATCTTCGCCATGTTTGCCTTTGTATTTTCCTGAACGATGCTGTCGACCGTCGTGCCAAAGAACTCATTGCTGCCGGTGTGATCTCCATGCGTGTGCGTGTTAATGATCATCGTCACTGGTTTGTTGGTCACGGTCTTGATCCGGTCGAGAATGGTCTGACCCCATCCGGCCAGCTTCGTATCGACGACAATGACGCCAGCGTCAGTGATGAACACGGCGGTATTGCCTCCGCTGAACGCGTCGATGTTGGCCACGCCGGAGCCCGTGATGACATAGAGATTGTCTTTTACCTTCTCGATTTTGGTGGCTGACAGCGCTGCCGCCGACGGCCGTGCCGGCGGTCCCTGGAATCCGGAGACCACCAGCGACAGACTTCCCACCGCGATCAGTATCCCGAGCACAAGACCTCGATTCATCTCTTCCCTCCAAAGTCTCTAGTCAGCCGTTTCAGCCATTGGATTGCCTTCACTTTGCCGAACAGGTTACCACTGGTGTTTGCCATTGCTTGAAGCCACCTTAACGGGCGCGGACGGGGTGGTTCGTTAAGAGAAATTGTTTTGGAGTTTGAACGAACCACCCCGTCCGCGCCTTTCAAAGGAACGGGGATATTTCTTGATGGCGCGTCCACCCCTCCTTTGCCAAGGAGGGGAGTTTAGATCACCCGACGAGGTTAAGTGCATCTTTTGTTGCGCCGCAGTATATTAATGCCGGAGTAACTCCCAGGAGCAGTGATGACGAATTACAAAGTTGATTCCAGATGGTGTCGCGTGCTTCTTGCGATGATGCTCGCAATTCTGGTCGCCGCGTCTTCGGGATTGGGGCAACAGCGTAAAGCACAGCCTCCGAAGTCCGCGCGGTTGTACGTGTTCGATTGCGGCAGCTTGAACATTCCCGACACGTCACCCTACCAGCTCAAGAAAGAAGAACTGGCCACGAACTATATGTCCGTTCCGTGCTTCTTGGTGGCGCATCCGAAGGGAACCATGATTTGGGACGCGGGCGCGGTCCCGGACAGCGCCTTCAAGCCCGGTGGCGCATCTGCGACGCTGCGATACGCGACCTCCGTCAAACCTCTGACGGCCCAATTGGCCGAGATCGGCTACGCTCCCACCGATATCACGTATCTCGCGTTCTCGCACTTTCACTGGGACCATATCGGAAATGCCAACGTCTTTGCGAGCGCCACGTGGCTGGTGCGAAAACTCGAACGCGACGTCATGTTCGCCGATCCTCCGTCACCCCGCACGGAGCCGGCCAATTACAGCGGGCTCAAGAACAGCAAGACCGTGATCATCACGAAGAAGGAGTATGACGTCTTCGGCGATGGAACGGTTGTGATCAAGTCTACGCCGGGGCACTCTCCGGATCACCAGGTATTGTTTTTGAAACTTGCGAAGACTGGTCCGATTTTGCTCAGCGGCGATCTCTATCATTATCCGGAGGAGCGGAAGCTGAATCGGGTCCCGACCACGGAATTCAACGCCGCGCAAACCGTCGCGTCCAGAGCCGCCGTTGAAGCATTCCTGAAGAAAACCGGCGCTCAGCTTTGGATTCAACACGACTTCACGGCCAATGCCAAGCTCAAGAAGGCACCTCAGTTTTACGAGTAGATCAATGGATCTTGGCGGTTGCGTATTCGCGCGAAGCATTTCAGATGAGATGTCTCGAAACGCATTCCAAACACGTTTCAACGACTGACCACCCCGTCGGCGCCAACTTCAGACATCCTGATCTCGCTAGACAATTTGCAGCAAACGAGGAAAACAGAATGAGCCGGAATTCCCCTCCTTGG
>WNGG01012768.1_pt1 | contig 16512 bp, 12 predicted proteins | sample 5400661 | NCBI WGS metagenome assembly WNGG01 (sample SAMN13153372, study PRJNA577476) | soil metagenome | isolation source: 100 cm soil or saprolite under Garry oak tree replicate 1 | place: USA:California | collected 2016-06-15 | reverse complement strand
CTCGCAGCTCATCCGCGAATCATTTCCGAACCCCATCGCGGAATACGTGGCGATCGTCGTGCACGGCCCCGTCCGCTATACGAACCCGCGATTCGCGGCCGTCATCGATTCCGTCTCGGCCGCACTCAGCCACCAGCCGTACATCAGTCAGGTCATTTCGGTCCGCAGCATCGGCGAATCGACGTTCGTCAGCCCCGATCGTCAGACCACGTTTCTGATCGCTGCCCTGACGCCGGCCAGCACGAGCGACGTGGGCCGCACGGTGGTCCCCGATCTGCGGGAAACGGTGCGCAGTACGATGGCGCGACTGCCGCAGGCGGACGGCTTCGACGTCAAGGTCACGGGGAATCCTGCGCTCGATTACGACGTCCGGACGATCAGCGCAGAGGACACGCGGCGCGGCGAGGAGCGTGCGCTGCCGCTGACGCTCGCCGTGCTCGTGCTTGCCTTCGGGGCGCTGGTCGCCGCGACCCTCCCGATCATTGTCGGGGTGCTGGCGATCACCATCGCGCTTGGCATCGTCGCCATCGCCGCGCAGTTCCAGACCATGTCCGTCTTCGTGCTCAACATCACGACGATGGTAGGTCTAGGGGTCGGGATCGACTACTCGCTGCTCATCGTCACGCGCTTCCGCGAGGAGCTGAACCGCGGCCTGTCACCCGCCGACGCCGCGGTGCGCACCATTCAAACCGCGGGCTCGGCAGTCGTGACGTCGGGACTCACCGTCGTCGTCGGATTCGCGGCGCTGATCCTGACGCCGCTCACCGAGACCCGTTCGGTCGGGGTCGGGGGGCTGATCGTCGTCGCGGTGGCGGTGTTACTCGCGACGACGTTCTTACCGGCGGCGCTCGCGATTCTCGGTCGAGATATCGACCGGCCGAGATGGCTCGCGCGGATGCTGGCCTGGATTCACACGCCGCAAGGCTGGGAGCGTTGGGCGCGCTCGCTCGGCCACCATCCTTGGCGCGTGATTCTCGCCGGCGGGCTCGTGGCGGCCCTGCTGACCTTTCCACTCACGCAAATCAAGATCGGCCTGCCGGCGCGTAACTGGTTCCCACCGGACGCTGAGTCGGGACAGGGGCTCGCGGCGCTGCGCGAGATGGGAGCGAGCGGCGTGATCCAGCCGCTGCGCGTCGTGGTGCAGCTGCCTCCCGGCGAGTCCGCGTTGTCGGGTCGCCGGCTCCCGGGACTCAAGGCGTTGAGCGACTCGATCGCCAAGGACCCGCGCGTGCGGGAGGTGCGGGGCGTCGCGACCCTGCGGCCCGGCATGTCTACGCTGCAGCTCGCGATGTTCTACGACGACCCGGAGGCGGTGCGCGAGCGCTATCCCCAGTTCTTCAACGCGTATTTGAGCGCCGATCGGCGCACGACGCTGATCGATGTGATCGCCGCGGACTCGGTGTCGCTGACCGGGATGATGGATCTGGCGCGTCACGTACGGCAGACGATCACGCGCAGTACACGCCTGCGCGGCACCGAGGTGGTCGTCGGGGGATTCGCCGCGTCCAGCCTCGACCTACAGGAGAACCTGCTGGCCCGCTTCCCCGGAATCGTCGCGATGATCCTCGGCGTCACCGCGATCATGTTGTTGATCGCCTTCCGCTCCGTGCTCGTGCCGCTCAAGGCGGTTGTCCTCAACTGCGTTTCCGTCAGCGCGGCGTTCGGGATCACCGTCCTCGTCTTCCAGCACGGTTATGGCGCCAGCCTATTTGGTCTCGAGGGACCCACCGAAGCGATCTTCGTCGTCGTACCCGTCCTCGTCTTCGCCACGGTCTTCGGGCTGTCGATGGACTACGAAGTGTTTCTGCTGACGCGGGTGAAAGAAGTGTTCGACAAGACCGGGCGGAACGATCACGCGACGATGGAAGGTCTCTCGACTACCGCATCCACGATCACCTTCGCCGCCCTGATCATGATCATCGTGTTCGGGAGCTTCGCGTTCACGCGCGTGCTCGCGGTGCAATTCATCGGATTCGGGCTGGCGGTCGCGGTGCTGCTCGATGCCACGCTGATCCGCATGGTGCTCGTCCCCGCGATCATGCACATCGCGGGACGGTGGAACTGGTGGCCGGGCGTTCGAGCTCCCCGGCGCGATGTCGAGGAGGTTACGTAGGATCCAGCAGGCGCAGCTTTTCCCCCCACACATCCCAATGCCAGGCCTCCACGCGGATCCCGGTGTCCGGATCCTTGAGCGGCTTGTACTGGAGCCAGCGGGCATGAAACCCAAGCGCTTTGCCCAGATCGAGCAGTCGTTCCTTATCCGAGCTCACCAGGTGGACCATCGGCTCATCGTGGATCTTGTGGCGGTGAAGCCAAACGCCGCCGTTGAGGGCGAAGCGCATCCCCTCACGGCGGCGTTGGAATTCCCGATACGGCGGCTCTACGTGCAGGTAATCCGGCCCTCGCTGGTGGCCGGCGGGACCACCGCCGCGTTCCCTTGGTACAGGACGCATTGGCGCGGGGTCTGGGAGTGGATCGCCCGGGCGGACCAGCCGCCCGGCGTCGCCTCGAGCACATTGAGCGTCACGCCCGTCGACGGATTGAAATTGTTGAGCGAGGCCAAGCTGCTCGTGTAGTACGTGCTGTCATAGAAGAAGGCCTCCTCCGCCGTCGCCAGATTCTTGAGGTCGGACTTCATTTGGGCGACGTACGCCTTCTGCTTCGTGTTGGAGAGCTTCGGGATCGCTATGATCGCGAGAATCCCGATGATCACCACCACGATCAGCAGCTCGATCAGGGTGAAACCACGTGCTTTCACTGCTTTACCCTCCGGGCGCGAAAGGGCGTCGACTCGAAAAGCCCGAATCGACGCCCCTATTGTGGGCACCGCCCCCCATTCCTGCAAGAGGCGTGCTTAACCCTTCGCGTCGATCCAATTCTTTCCAGCGCCTATAGTTACGACGAGCGGCACGCGTAAATTGGCCACCCCCTCCATCTCGCGTTTTACAATGGCAGCGGCATCCGACCGTTCGGGCTCAGGGGTCTCAAACACCAGCTCATCATGCACTTGGAGGAGCATCTTGGTCCGCAGATTTGCCAGCTTCAGGGCTGCGTGGATCCGGATCATCGCGATCTTGATGAGGTCGGCCGCAGAACCCTGGAGTGGCGAGTTGGTCGCGGTACGCTCTCCAAAAGAGCGGATGCTGAAGTTTCTGTCTCGGAGCTCGGGGATGTAGCGCCGCCGCCCGAACAACGTCTCTACGAAGCCCCGCTGGCGTGCCTCATCGACGGTCTTGTCGAGCCAGGCACGCACGCCGGCGAAGCGCTCGAAGTAATGTTTGATGAACGCCTTCGCCTCTTCGAGCGTGATGCCGAGCTGGCGCGACAAGGCCAGCGCCCCCTGCCCATAGATCGTCGCGAAGTTGATGGTCTTGGCGCGCGCGCGCATCTCGGCCGTCACGTTTGCCTCCGGGACGCCGAAGATCACCGCCGCCGTTTGTCGGTGGATGTCGCCGCCGCGCTGAAATGCCGCGACGAACGCCGGATCGTCCGAGAAATGTGCGAGCAACCGCAGCTCGACCTGGGAGTAGTCGGCGATCAGCAGCAGATGGCCGGGCGGCGCCACGAATGCGCGACGGATCTCGCCACCGCGCTTCGTGCGTACGGGGATGTTCTGGAGATTCGGGTCGGACGACGACAGCCGCCCCGTGGCGGCACCTGTCTGATTGAAGCTCGTGTGGACCCGGCCCGTGTCCGCCCGGATGTATCCGGGAAGCGCGTCTACATACGTGGACTTCAACTTCGTGAGCTCTCGGTACTCGATCAGCAGGCGGGGGACCTCGTGACCCATCGCGGCCAGCTGTTCGAGCACCTCCACATCCGTCGACGCCCCCGTCTTGGTGCGCTTCTGCACGGGCAGCTTCAAGCGCTCGAACAGGACGGTCCGGAGCTGCGGCGTCGAGTTGATGTTGAACTCGCCGCCGGCGGCTCGATAGATGTCGAGCTCGTGCTGGGTCAACTCCTTGTTGAAGCCGCGCGACATCTCGCCCAGTAGCACGCGATCGACGAGGATCCCGGTTGCTTCCATATCGACCAGCACGGGAACGAGTGGAATCTCGATTTCATCGAGCAGCCGCACCAAATGGTGGGCTTCGATATCGGAACGGAACGCCTCCTCGAGCCGCAGGACCATCTCCGCCTGGGCGCCGGAAACCCGCGCCGCTTCCGCGGGCGGGACCTGGGCAAACGTGCGCTCCGTTCCCCCGCCCTTCCCTTTTCCCAACAGCTGCGCCGTCGTGGGCAGCTCGACGGAGAGATGCTCGCGTGCCAGATCGTTGATGGCATGCGAGCGATTCCCCGGATCGAGCACGAAGCTCGCCAGCATCGAGTCGTACACGACGCCGTCGAACGGAACACCGGCGCGCGCAAACGCGACCCACGCGGCCTTGATGTCGTGCCCCGCCTTGCGCACGGCCGGATCGGCGAGCAGGGCACGCAGCGGCGCGAGGGGCGCACTCGACAGCGCCGGCAGGTTGCGCGGGGGCGCGGCGTCGAACTCTCCTTCGCGCGGCTCGTGACTAAAGGGGAGATACCAGGAGCGCCCGGGCGCCACCGCGAACGACAGGCCTGCGAGACCCGGCTCCGTCTGTAGCGCGACGAGTCGCGCGCCGCGGAGCTCCTGGACCAGCGCCGGAAGGTCGGCGGGATCGTCGACGATGCGCGGATCGGCGAACTGCACCGCCCGCGGGCCCCCGGGAGGCGCGGGCGGAGCGCTCGGTTCAACCGCTTGGACGACGCCCACCGCGGTCAGATCGCCGAGCTTCGGGATCAGCGTACGGAATTCGAGCTCCGTGAACAGCGTCGCCAGGGTGTCGGTGTCGGGCGTGCGGACGCGCAGCCGATCGAGATTCAGATCCACGGGCACATCGCGCCGCAGCGTCACGAGCTGGCGGGACAAGCGTGCGTTGTCCGCCTGCTGCAGCAGCGCCTCGCGCGGCCGCTTGCCCGGGATGTCGGCCGCGCGTGCGAGAATCGCGTCGAGATCTCCGTACGTCTCGAGGAGCTGGACCGCGGTCTTGTCGCCGATGCCTTTCACGCCGGGAATGTTGTCGGAGCTGTCGCCGACTAGGGCGAGGTAATCCACGACGCGTTGGGGCGGCACACCGAGCCGCTCGCTCGCGTTGGACTGATCCACCCATTGCTCCTCCACGGCCGCCTGCCCACCGCGCCCCGGGTTGAGCAGCGCGATTCCCTCGCCGATCAACTGATAGAAATCCTTGTCGCCGGAGACGATGACCGCCTGTAACCCTTCGCGCGCGGCGCGCTCGGCGAGGGTCGCGACGACGTCATCGGCCTCGTACCCGTTGATGGCGATGACGGGGATGTGAAACGCGTCGAGGATCTGACAGACGCGCTCGAGCGAGCGGTCGAAGTCCTGCTGCAGCTCCTCGCCCAATTTCTCGCGCGTCGCCTTGTACTCCGGATACTGCTCCTGTCGGAAGGAGACGCCGCGGTCGTGCACCCACCCGATGTATTCGGGGTGGTAGTTCTCGTAGAGGCGTAGCAAGAAGTTGGTGATGCCCCACACCGCCGACGTGTTCTCCCCGCTCTTGGTGGTGAGCGGCCGCGCGATCATGGCGAAGAACGCGCGGTAAATGAGCGCGTAACCGTCGACGAGGAAGACGTTCGTCTTTCCTACGGACGTAGCGGGGATCGGTGGTGCGGGGCGCGGCGGCATGGCGGGAAAACTAAACCCCGCCCAAAGAATCGGGCGGGGCGGAATCGGGTGAAGGGTGCGCTTTAGACGCGCACGACGTTCGTGGCGTGGAGCCCCTTGTCCCCCTGCTGCACTTCGAACTCCACCACCTGACCCTCGGCGAGCGTCTTGAAGCCGTCCATCTGAATCGCCGAGAAATGCACGAACACGTCTTCGCCGCCTTCCTGCTCAATGAAGCCGTATCCCTTGGCGTCATTGAACCACTTCACCTTTCCCTTGATCACGATCCGCCTCCTGCAGAGTCTGTCGCTGGGCGCCCAGCTTTGGATGCCTGCCCGGCCGTGGTGTCGGGCCGCGTAGAAATGGTGGGCGGTCCGGAAAACTGTCAAGCGGGATTTCTACGGTTCGTACAGCGCGCGATACAACTCGCGATTGCGCAACAGGCTGCGCACGTAGCCTCGGGTTTCCGGGTAGGGAATCAGCTCGATGAACCGATCGGGATCCGCCGCGCCCGCGCGTTCGAGCCAGCGGCGCACCGGCGACGGACCCGCATTGTAGGCCGCGATCGCGGCGTCCACACGCCCGAACCGCTTCAGCAGCTCCGCGAGATGCGCCGCGCCGAGGTGCAGGTTGAGATCGGGGACGGTGATCCACTCCGGATAGAAGGCGACGTCCAATCCGCGGGCCATCAGCGAGGCCGTACTCGGCAGCAGTTGCACGAGCCCACGCGCGCCCGCGGGCGACAGCGCCTCGACGTCGAAGACGCTCTCCTGACGGACGAGTGCCGCGAGCAGCAGCGCGTCGACACCGAATTCCTGCGCCTCCGCTTCGACCGCCGCGCGGTTGGGCCAGGGGAAAATCGCCCGCAACACGCGAGTGTCGCCTGGCGCCTGAAGCGCAGCCTGCCAACCGAGCCGGACGCCGGCGGAGCCATAGCCGCGTAGGCCCAGTCCCTCGCTCCAGGCGAGGAGTGTTTGGAGATCGGTCGGCGGGTGCGCCAGCACGACGCGGACTTCAGCCTGGGCTTCGCTGTCGAGCCCGGCGAGGAGCAGCGTGTCGATGCGCGCGAGACCGGCCGCGACTTCCGCCGGAGGTGGCGGTGGCGTTGGCGACACGACCGGCGCCGCAAAGGCGAGTGGTGGAAGGCCAGTTTCGCGCCGGGCCCGCATGCCGTAGTAACCGAGCGAGTCCTCGCGCGCCAGCGCGAGCCAGATGCTGCGCGCCTGCGCCGAGTCACCGCGTGCCTCCGCCATCTTGCCGACCCAGAATCGCGCGGCGGTGCGTTGCGGGCCCGCCGCGTCGATCTCCGCCTGGTACAGGGACGCGGCGCTGTCGGGGTTTCCGGCGGCTTCGGCATGGGCGGCAAGCCGGAAGCGCGCGAGCGAGGCGCGCGCGTCAGCGGGATACCGCTTGATCAGCTCCCCGTACCAGCGGCCGGCTTGCACCCAATCGTCCCGGCCGTCGTTCAAGTCGCCGAGGATGTACAGGGCTCCCGGAGCCGCGCTGTCGGTCGGGTAGCGCGCCGCGAATCCAGAGAGCGCCGAAAGCGCGGTCGAGTCGCCGAGCCGCACCAGGACGCGCGCGCGGCGATAGATCGCCAGCGGCCGGGCGGCGGAGTCGCGCGCCGCGGCGGCGTACGCACGCACCGCGTCCCGCAGCTGCCCGGACGACACGAGTAGCTCGCCATACAGAAGCATGGTGCCCGAAGTCGAATCCCCGGCGCGCAGCGCGCGCTCGACATGGATCCGCGCATCGCGCACGGATGAGCGACGATTCAGCGCGCGCGCCATCGCGACGTGCTCGTCGGGCGCGCGCGGGGGCAACGGGCCGAGTGCCAGAGCGACTCCGGCTGCGCCATCATCGCTGAGGGGATCGCGCGCCAACAGGCTGTATAGCAGCGTGCGGGCGCGCGCCGAATCGCCCGTCGCGAGAGCCAGACGGGCTGCATCGAGCCCCTTCCCTGCCTTCGCAAACGCCTCCAGCGCGCGGGTCGTATCGGCGGCGAGGAGCAGCGAGCGGGCCCGCGCGACCGGCACGTCGCGCGCGGCGGGCGCCGGGAGGTCGGCGACCAGCTGGCCGGCGGCGGCCGTGTCGCGCGTGACGCGCGCCTGGCGTACCCGCAACCACGGGTCGATGCTCGCTAACTTTCCGCCCGCGCGGGCCGCCGCGAACGCGGTCGCCGCGCTATCGGCCTGATCCGCGGCATCGAAAGCCACGCCAGCGCGCACCGCCAGCAAGGGCAGGCGGGCGGCGGGCGCACGGGCGCGTGCCATTTGAAAATGCGTCGCCGCTTCGGCGAACCGCCCCACGCCGAACTCCGCCTGCGCCAGGACGGACAGCGCCTCACCGTCGAGGTAATCGAGGAGCCACGGTTGGCCCGCGAGCAGCGTGCGCGCGTGCTCGTACCGCCTGGCATGGACCTCTGCCTTGGCGCCTTCGACGATCAGAAACGCGTTGGGGTTCGGGTCGCGCCGCGCGGCGGCGAGCAGCGTCTCGGCAGCGTGCCACGGGCGCCCGGACAGGCGGAGCGAATCCGCCCGGTAGGTGGCGGTGTGATCGGGTGGGACGGCGGTCTGGGCCCGGCTCGATGACGCCAGCAGCAGATCCCCAGCGAGTGCCGCGATCCAGAGGGCGCGGTGATGTCTCACAGCCGGGCTTGCCTCACGCGCATCAGCGCGCGCTGAAACTCCGCGCGTGACTGCGGGGTCAGGCGATAGCGGCTGAACCCGGTCTGATCCTGGAAGTAGAGGACGATCCGTTCCGACGCGTAGGTCCAGCGCAACACCCGCATGCCGTTGCGATCGATCCCGTTCGACAGATCGAGCATCTCGTCGGGCTCGCCGAGCGAGATGAACACCTCACCACGCTCCGTCAGCCATCCCGGCCCGCCCTCGTCCTGGAATCGGATGTTGGCTTGCTGGACCCGCCGGAAGTAGTCGTCGATGGCTTCATTCTCAGGAGTCATCGGGACAGGATCGGTGGCCTTCCAGAACTCGCGCCACACCTCTGGGCGGCGATCCGCCGACCCGCGGCGGAGCGAGTCCACCCAATCCTGGCGTGGGAAGTAGCGGAGCAGGCTCATCATCTCCTCAAAATTCGTGATCACCCATTGATTCGAGAAGCTCACAAGAAACGGGGCGCGGGTCGTATCCCCGCCCCCGATCGGCAGGGTCTGCAGCTCGGCCTGGCCCACAGGCAGCTTCGCGGGCACGACGACAATCGTCGCTGACGACACATCGGGACCGCCGGTCAGTGGCACAGAGTCGCGCCATAGCTCGTGATCGCCCGTAGCGTTCGACATAAAAGCGCATCGAATCGGGCCCGTACGGCAGCGTCGCGCGCGGGTTGACCACCAGTTTCGGAAGGGCGTTGCGCTGGGGCCGGCCCTCCGCCGTGTAGACCGCGATCGGTTTCGTCATCGCCCGCCCGCCGAAGCGTGGCGCGGTGTCGGCCCGCTCGGCGCGCGCGAAAGCGGGACCATTGCGATCGCGCACCATGGCCATGACGTAGTAGACACCGGGCGGCACCATGACGAACTGCTGGTAGATGACGCTCTCGTCCGTGCGCAGTGTCTCCTGAAAGGTGCGCACTCGCACCTGCTCATCGCTCCCGATCTGGCGCACCGCTGAGAGACTGGCGCTGTCGGTGCGGAACGACGCCTCCACGTGATATTCGGCGACGAACTCCGACCCGCGGCGTTCAAACGTGAGCGTCTGATTCGTGAGCGAGACCGAAAACAGGGCGAGCGTGGAGTCTGGTGTCGGTCCGGCGAGATAGCGCACGGACGCGACGAACGGCAAGGCCCCGCTGCCGACGAGCGCGCCCATCGACCGGTAGACCGATGACGCGTCGAACAGCCGCGGCGACGCGTTGCCGCGGCGCGGCGCGGTGTCCGCCATCCCCGCGCGCTGCAACGATCCGCAGCCTGCGGCGAAAACGGCCGTCAGCACCAATGTTGCGCCTCGCATCACTTGCCGAGCCTCAAATCGGGACGTTAGTTTCGCGCACAAACCTCATGGCTCTCGAAAACCTGGCCGGCAGGTCGATCGCCGGCTACCGTCTCCTCGAGCGCGTCGGCGAAGGAGGGACGGCGGAGGTGTACCGCGCCGAACATCCCGAACGCGGCGCGTGTGCGTTCAAGGTATTGCGCGAGCGCCTCAGGGGAGACCCCACTGTCGTCAAACGATTCCTGCGGGAAGCGGGATATGGATCCCGCGTCGTGCATCCGGGTGTGGTCCGCACCTACGACTTCGGTGAAGCGGACGGCCTCTACTACCTCGCTCTCGAATGGGCCACCGGAGAGCCGCTCGCGGATTTCTTACACCGCGAAGGCCCGCTCGCTCCTGCGGACGCCGTCGCGCTGGTGCGCCAGCTGGCCGACGCGCTCTCGGCCGCGCACGCGGCCGGTATCATTCATCGCGACTTGAAACCCGAGAACATCATGTACGACCCGCGCGCGCGCAGCGTGAAGCTGCTCGATTTCGGAATCGCGCGGGACGCCGAGCAGCCGCTGGAAGAGCGGCTGACCAAGACCGGCTTCTTCGTCGGGACATTGCAGTACGTCGCGCCGGAAGCGTTGTCAGGCGAGCTGGTGGACGGCCGCGCCGACATCTACAGTCTCGCGAAGATCACGTATTACATGCTGACGGGGCGTCATCCGCACGATGGGCGCAGCCCGCGCGAGCTGTTTCAGCAACTCCTGAGCGGGAAGGCCACGCCGCTCTCGGAAGCGAGCGACCGCAAATTCTCGCCCGCGCTGGAGGCTGCCGTCATGAAAGGCCTCGCGCGACACCCCGGCGACCGCCAGCCAACGGTGAGCGCATTTGCTGACGACCTGGAAGCGGCGCTTGCGAACACGAAGGATGGCGCCAAGTCCGGCGGACTGCTGGGCGCTCTCAAGAACATTGTCGGCAAGCGACGCAGTGAATAGTAGTAGCGACTACTACTACTTTAGAAATGCGCTCAAGGATCTCCTCCTCGCGCGCTCCGTGAAGCGCGGCGATTTCGTGCTCTCCTCCGGCCGCCGGTCCTCTTTCTATGTCGACGCCCGCCTCACGACGATGTCCGGTGATGGTCTCGCCGTGATCGGCGGGCTCGGGCTCGATCGCCTGGCCGTCCGGGGCTGGAGTCCCCGCGCTGTCGGCGGTCTCACGCTCGGCGCCGATCCCATCGCCTATGCGCTCGCGCTGACAGCGCGCCGCCGGGGACAGCTGCTGGACGCGTTTACCGTGCGCAAGCAACCGAAGGACCACGGGACCGGTCAGCGCATCGAAGGGTGCTTCTCGTCGGGCTTCCCCGTCGTCATTGTCGAGGACGTCCTCACCACGGGCCGATCGGCCCGCGAGGCGATCAGCGCGGTGGAAGGCGAGGGAGGGCACGTGCTCGGTGTGATGGCAGTGATGGATCGCGAGGAAGGCGGCCGCGAGGCGATCGAGCGGGAAGGATATCTCGTCGAGGCATTTCTCACCGCGACGGACCTCGGTCTGGGGCTCCCCACGTGACGGAGCTCCGCCGCCTCTCGTTCGCGGCTCGCGCGCGCGGGTGGCACGACGACGCCACCGCGCTGGAGCAGCGGTTCAAGGATCTCGAAACATTCGAGCGCAGTCACCGGCGCCGGTGGTGGATCGCGGCGGCGCTGTTCGTGCTCGGCGTGCTCGGGAGGTTGGGCGGCATCAGCAGCACGAGTTTCGGCACGATCGTGTTGGTGTCGGGCGGCGCCGCCGTCATCAACGCGATCGTCGGGCTCATCAACGAGCGCGGTTGGTACCGCTGGTGGTTCATCTATCTGCTGCCGCTGCTCGACGTCCTGCTCGTCAACGTTCTCGTCGTGTGGTTCGGTCACGGCGGGGTGGTCGCCGCGCTGTTCATCGCCGTGCTGCCGTACGCGTTCGATCAGGGGCAGGCCGTCGGCGACTTCCTCGTGCTCGTTGCGTCGATCGCGTATCTGCTCGCGAACTGGGCGCACGGCCAGCTCTCTCCCGGCGGCTCCGGTCTCGATACGACGGCCTATCTCGAGACGGGCGTGTTCATCCTCGTCGCGATGGCGCTCAAGCGGATTCCCGCGACGCTCATCCAGCGCATTCGCCGCGCGCGCAGCGTGATGGGCGAAGCGGAGCAGGGGTACCTCGCCGTTCGCGCGGCCGCCGCCGAAGCCGACGAGCTCGGGTTCCTTGAGAAGAGCTTCAACCGCATGCTCGAAGAGATCGGGACGACGATCTCGTCGGTGCAGCGCGAGGCGGACGAAGTCGCCGCATTCGCCGAAGAGCTGGCGGCGGCCGCGCAGGAGCTGCACGCCACCACCGAATCGTTGACGCAGACGTCACAGCGCCTCGCCGGCGACCTCGGCCATCAGCGTGGCCTCGCCGACGGCGCGCGCGGCGAGAGCGCCAAAGCCGCGGATCAGGCGGAATCGTTGCGGGTGCGGGCGGAGCTGATGCAGGTCGATGCGTCGCGGCTCGTCGGCACGGCGGAGCGGGGACGGGAGCGCGTCGCGCGCGCCAGCGCGACCCTGCGCGCCGTGGGAGAGGAAGTGCGGGCGACGGCGTCGACGGTCGCGGGGTTGTCCGGGATGTCGGAACGGATCGGCGTCTTCGCGCAGACGATCGCCCGGATCGCGCGGCAGACACACCTGCTCGCGCTCAACGCGGCGATCGAAGCGGCGCGCGCTGAGGAGCATGGCGAGGGGTTTGCCGTCGTCGCCGATGAGGTCCGCACGCTCGCCGCCGAGGCAGGGAAGTCGGCGCGGGAAGTCGCTGAGCTGGTAAGCGACCTGCGGACCGGGATCGAGGCGGCCGGACGCGCGATGCAATCGGGCGAGGCCAAGGTGCGCGACATCGGCGCGGTCGCGGCCGAGGCCGACGGCGCATTACAGGAGCTCCATCAGGGCGTGCAGTTGATGGGCGATCTGGTCAATGCGACGGTGGAGGTCTCGCGCAGCCAGGCACAGCGCCTGGCAACCCTCGCACAATCGCTACAGCAAGTCGCCAGTATCTCGACAGCATCGTCCGACAGCGCCAATAACACGGCTGCCGCGACCGAAGCTCAGATCACGTCTATGGGCGAATTGACGGCAACATCTCAGCAGCTCGCCCAGCTCGCCGAGCGGCTGCGCGGCGGGATCGCCCGGTTCTCGGTGCTGCGCCGCGAGCAAGCCACGAGCGAGCAACAGATCCGGCCCGCGGCCGACTAGCGCGACTCACCCGCCCAGGAGACCGCTCCGGCGCTCGGGCCTTGGTCCCACGACCCCGCGTTGAAGGGGTGTAGCGCACGCAGGGCCTCCCGGTACGGGGTGATGAGCAGGTCGATGTAGCGCGCCAGCGCGACGTCGAACGGAAAGCGGCGGCGAAATTCTCCGGCGGTGACGCCGAGCACCGCACGCAGATGACGGCCAAAGCTCTGCGGTGACGAGTAATCCATTCGGTATGCGACGTCCGAGACCGACAGGCCCGGGTTCTGAAAGAGGAAGGCGGCGTGCAGCAGACGCATACCCGCGAGATAGCTCTTGGGCGAAGGGATCCCGGCGCGATGGAAGCGTGACATCAGCGTGCTGGGCCGCACGCGCAGGTGGCGCGCCAACCCGCGCACCGTACTCAGCGCCGGAGCGAGCCTCGCCACCGCCTCGAAAAACAGCCGCGTCTCTTCCGACGCGTCGCCCAGGGCCGGGACGAGTCGCGCGAGGATCCGGGCGGCAACCGGCGAGGCGGGATGCCCCACGAGGTCGCGCAGCCGTCGCCAGCCATCGGGCTCGGTGCAGTCCACCGCGCTGCGCACACCGGTCGCACCCAGTCGGAGCAGGGTCTCCGTCGCTTCGCGGTCGTGCCGTGAGACGAGCGCGACCGCGGGAATGGCGGGAAACTCGCGGACGAAGCGCGCGACGCCGGGCAACGCCTCGCCGTGACAGCGATGCACGGAGATGATCACGGCGTCTACGCGCCGGCGGCGCGCGACGTACAAGGCCTCCCGCAGAGAGTCGGCATGCAGGGTGTCGAAGCAGCCGTCCCCCGCGGCGTCGATGCGGGGGCGCTCAGGCGGAGGGAGAACCGTGCATACCGTGATCATGCGCCACCATGGTACGGCAGGCGCTTCAACTATTGGTCATCGGCACTGCATTGCGCGGAGTAGGACGGGAGGTGAATTTCCGAACGGAGCCTATGCATAAATACGCTCTCCCTACGCCGCGGCCGGTACAGCAGAAACAGTAGCAGGGTTCCCCCAGGCTGTCACTGTAGAGCCCCCAGCCCTCGAGGACTGCTCCAAATTGACCTCAAAACGTTGGCTCATCGGACTATCAGCGCTGGTCGTCATGCTCACCATCGCTGGGGCGGTGAGCTTCGTGCGCTACGCACAAAGGCACAAGGCCAATCCGTGGCTCGCGGCCGTCGCGCCGTTCGACATCTACGTGCCCGGCCTCGACGCCTGGCGCGTGCGTCTGGCCGAGGAGCTCACGGCGCAGCTCGACAGCATGAAGCCGCTCGACGCCGTGTCCCAGGATGTGGTGCGCGAGCGTTGGCGGGGACAGTCACGCCCCGAGCTCGCAGCCGTAGAGCTCGCGCGCCGCACCAGCGCCGGGGTGGCCATCTACGGGCGCGTAGATCCGCTCGCCCGCGCTCGCGATTCGGTCCGCGTACAGTTGATCGTCGTTGACGCGGGGACCGGACAGCTGCTCATCGCCATCGACCAGCCATGGCCGATGCAGCGCGCCAGCCTCGCGCGGGCGCTCGCCGAGCGGGTGAGCCAGAACTATCGTTATCCGCGTGACTGATCCGTTTGCAGAGTTGAACGCCGCGCTGCCCGATCACTACGTGATCGATCGGGAGTTGGGCCGTGGCGGGATGGCGCTGGTCTACCTGGCGCGCGACACGCGGCACGAGCGATTCGTGGCGCTGAAGACGTTGCGCCCCGAGATCGCGATGGCCCTCGGCCGCGAGCGGTTCCTGCGCGAGATCAAGCTCGCCGCCCGCCTCCAGCATCCCAACATCCTACCGGTCTACGATTCCGGCGACGCGGGCGGGACGCTGTACTACGTGATGCCGTACGTCGAAGGCGAATCCCTCCGCGACCGGCTGGACCGTGAGCCGCAGCTGCCCGTCGACGATGCACTCCTGATCGCCCGCGAAGTGGCCGAAGCGCTCGCGTACGCGCACGAACACGACGTCGTCCATCGCGACATCAAGCCGGAGAACATCATGTTGTCGGGCGGTCACGCGATCGTCGCCGACTTCGGCATCGCGCGCGCTGTCAGCGCCGCGGGCGGCGACAAGCTGACGCAGACCGGACTCGCGATCGGGACACCCGCGTATATGCCGCCCGAGCAAGCCTCGGGGTCGGGCCAAGTGGACCGGCGCAGCGACATCTACAGTCTCGCCTGCGTGCTCTACGAGACGCTCGCGGGCCAGCCGCCGTTCACCGGCCCGACGGCGCAGGCCATCATGGCGCGCCACTCGCTCGACGCGGTGCCGCGGCTCAAGATCGTGCGCGACGCCATCCCGGACGATCTCGAAGTCGTGATCGAGCGGGCGCTGGAGAAGGTGCCGGCCGATCGCTATCAGACTTCGGGAGAATTCGCCAAGGCGCTCGCCACCGCGAGCACGGGTGCCGTTTCGCGCGTAACCGCAGCACGACGGTCGACGCGCGCGCAGCTCATGTGGCGACGGCGCATGAACGTCGGGATCGGCGTCGGGGTGATCGTGCTCGCCGCAGGAGCGTGGATGTTGTTCGGTCGTCACCGGAACGGCGGCGGCGGCGGGTCGAGCCTCGCACAGAATCGCGTCGCCGTGCTCTACTTTAAGGACGAGAGCTCCGACAGTTCGCTGGGCTACCTCGCGGACGGCCTCACCGAGGCGTTGATCGACCAGCTGAGCGGATTCCAGGGGCTGGATGTCGTATCGCGGGGCGGCGTGGCTCCATTCCGAGGACGCGATGTGGTGCGCGACTCGGTGGCACGCGCCCTCAAAGCTGCGAATCTCGTCGACGGCGGAGTCGAGAATCTCGGCACCCGCGTGCGCGTGACGGTGCGGCTCGTTGATGGTTCAAGCGGTGCCGACGTGCGACGCCAAACGTTCGAGCTACCTGCCGGGAATCAGCTCGCAATGCGCGACTCGGTGGCACGGCAAGCCGCGCTGTTCCTCCGCGAGCGGCTCGGCGAGGAGCTCCGCGTGCGGGAGGAGCAGGCGGCGACGCGGAGCGTCGAAGCGTGGACGCTCCTCCAACGTGCCGAGCGGGCGCGCAAAGACCAAGAGACGGCGCTGATCCGTGTGCCGCTCGACACGACCTACGCCGGTTTTGCGCAGGCAGACTCGCTCCTGAACGCGGCGCAGTTGACGGACCCGCAATGGCTCGAGCCGACGCTAGAGCGGGGCGAGTTAGCGCTCCGGCGCGCCCAGCTGGCGCAGCGCGCGCCTGCCGTCGCCGCACGGTGGATCGCTCTCGCCGCCGGTCATGCCGCCGAGGTGCTCAGACGTGAGCCGAGCAATCCCCACGGTCTGCAGTTGCGCGGGGCACTGCGGTACGCGCGCTGGGTTCTAAACGTCGACACTGACCCTGCGAAACGGACGGCGCTCCTGGACAGCGCGCAGGCCGATCTCGAGGCCGCCGTGCGCGCCGATCCGCACCTTGCGGCGGCGTATGCGACCCTCAGCAGGCTCTTGTATGCACGAAAAGACGTGGTGTCGGCTGTGTTGGCGGCGCGCTCCGCGTACGAGGCCGACGCGTACCTGCGCGATGCGGAACAGATCCTGGATCGCCTGTTCTTCGGCACGTACGACATCGCACAATTCGCGGAGGCGCAGCGCTGGTGCGACGAAGGGAGCCGGCGCTTCCCGCAGAATTACCGGTTCACCGATTGCCAACTGTGGATG
>WNGG01004031.1_pt1 | contig 16512 bp, 16 predicted proteins | sample 5400661 | NCBI WGS metagenome assembly WNGG01 (sample SAMN13153372, study PRJNA577476) | soil metagenome | isolation source: 100 cm soil or saprolite under Garry oak tree replicate 1 | place: USA:California | collected 2016-06-15 | reverse complement strand
CGAGCCTCCGAGCGGCTCGCCGCCGATGGCGGCAAACCGCGCCTTCATCCCGGCGTCGGCGATCGCCGCATTGATTTCCTTGTTGAGCTTGTCGACGATTTCAACTGGCGTGTTGCTGGGCGCGCCGATGCCATACCACTGGCTTGCTTCGTAACCCGGCACGAAATCCGCCACCGTCTTGAGCTCCGGCAGCATTTCCGCGCGCGAGGCTGATGTCACCGCGAGTGCGCGCAGCTTGCCGGTTGTGATGTACTCGGTGGTTCCGGGCGTGGCGGCGAACAGGACCTGCACCTGACCGCCCAGCAAATCCGTCAGCGCGGGACCCTGGCCGCGATAGGGGACATGAACCAGGTTGACGCCTGCCATCATCTTGAACAGCTCGCCGGCCATGTGGGGCGCGCTTCCATTGCCGGCCGATGCCATGTTGACCTTGTCTGGATTGGCTTTGGCATAGCTGATGAACTCGGCCACCGTCGCGGCCGGAACCGATGGATTCAGGAGTATGACCATCGGCACGCGGATGATGCCGGCGACCGGCACGATGTCGCGGATAAAGTTGAAACTGAGTTTCTCGTAGAGCGAGGCGTTGACCGCGTTCGGAACGGTGGCAAGCAGTAGCGTATATCCGTCAGGGGCCGCGTTCACGACGGCCTCGGTGCCGATGTTGCCGCCGGCTCCCGGCCGGTTCTCGATGACGAAGGACTGGCCCAACCGATCGGTAAGCCACTGACCGATCAGGCGCGCGGTGACGTCGACCCCGCCGCCGGCGGCAAAACCGGCGATGATGCGCACCGGCCGCGTCGGATAATCGAGCGCCGAAGCGAGTTGTGGAACGGCGGCAGCGGCGGCAACGACCGCGGCGAGCTTCAGAAATTGATGGCGGAGAAAATTCATGGTGCAGCCCCTGGTGGCGCCACAGCTAGCTCAATTCCCGTGATCGCAATAGGGGCCGTTTGCCGTCAGATCGTTTGCCCCCATCGCGCGGTGGCGCGGCACCATGTTAGCCTTCTTCTGGCATCGCCAGAAACTGTCGGAGGAGACCATTCATGGATAAGCGGATCAGTCGCTGCGTCGAACTGTTGGAGCAGGATCAGGCGATCTATTATGACGGTCCGCATAGCGGCCACGTGCTGACCCATGCGCAGGGTCGCATCGATGCCGGTACCTGGGCCGACTACATGAATGTCGGCATGGAGCATGGCTGCTTCGACATGGCCGGCCTTGCCGGGTACATGCGCGGCATGGTCGATGCTGGGCCGACACGGTCGGGGCACCGCACGCCGACGGTGATCGTCGAGGCACCGGTGAATGGAATCGACGCCGCGCATGTGCGTTACAACGCCTGGCAGTTCCGCCAGATCCTCGGCCGCGGGGTGCATGGCATCCTGCTGTGCCAGGCGGAAACCGCCGACGCGGTGCGGGCGTTCGTGGAATCCTGCCGCTATCCGCACAACACGATTGGCGTCGATCCCGCGATCCCGTCGCCGATGGCACGGATGGAGGGAGCGATACGAGCGAAGGACGGCGGGACCGACTCCGCCGGTCGCAAGCAGCTTAGCATCGGCACGCGGGGGCGCGGATCAGAAACCACTGCGGCGCCGATCTGGGGCCTGTCGACCGAGGAATACCTGGAGTGCTGCGATCCCTGGCCGCTTAATCCGAAAGGTGAACTGTTACTGGGGGTGAAGCTGGAAAGCCCCGAAGGCGTCGCCAATTGCGAAGAGATCCTCGCGGTGCCAGGGCTGGGATTTGCCGAGATCGGCCCAGGGGACTTAAGTCTTTCGCTCGGCTACCTCACGATTCCACGCGAGCCTTACCCGGTGGAAATGCAGACGGCGCGCGACCGCATCCTGGCGGCTTGCCGCAAGAACGGCATCGCCTTCCTGCAGGGCTGCACGGCGGACAACGTGATCGCCCGGATTGACGAGGGAGTGCGAGTGATCGCGGGGCATAGCGAGGCATCCGCAATCAAGGGCCGGGCCCACCAGAAGCGGAAGTTGCCGGTGTAATACCAGAGCGGGCGAAAATTGACCCGAATTGGACGCCGGCCCGCCCACGCCGCTTCAATGCACCTGTTTAATTTGCTACCCTACCCCATCCTCGGCCTGGGGCGGCATGCGACGACGCGAGTTCATTGAGTTGATCGGCCGAGCAGCAGGAGTCTGATCCCTCGCCGCGCATGCGCAACAGGTGGTGATGTCACCCCGGAAGCTATCTCTCGCTCTGTTTTTCCGGTGAGGATGGTCGAGGCGGAACTTTTCTTGCGATATAGCATTAGCAACCATCGTTTTGATCTTGCGGCCAACACTGGGAGCGTGGCGATGGCAACCCAAATCATCATGGACCACAACGGCGATACCCGGCATACCTTCGATGCGAAGGACGCGAAGGCCCTCCTCGAGGCCGAGCGCCGCTTCAAGGCGCTTACGGGTGCTGGCTTCACGGCAGCAACCCGTACCGCTTCTGGAGAGCCGGCCGTGACGCGCAGGTTTGATCCGACCGCAGAGGAGACCCTGTTTTTTCCGCGGCTCGTCGGCGGCTAAAACTCGGTTGGTGTTCGTGACGCGGCTTCAAGTTGCGAACGGTCAGTTCCGGCGGCTCCTGGCGGCCGGCCTACGCTTGGCGCGAGCCTTTCGCGATTGGTATCTCCGTCCCAGTACCATCGAGCAGCGCGGCCTTGATCTGTTGAAGGAGTGGCTGTCGCAGGAGCAACTGGCGCAGTATGACGCGCACAAATATTTCGACGTCATCGGCTGCCACACCGGCAGGCGATACCGGATACACCACGGCAATGGAGCAAACGTCGTCGAGCTAAACGATGCCGCCCTGCCGAGAACCGGCTGGTGCTTCGTGCCTAACGATCATCTGGTCGCGGGCGACGTCATGCTGGCCCAAAAAATTGCCCTGGAAACCGACGAGTGGGGCGCGCTGGCGGCGGCGAACAACTTTATGCCCAGATAATTTGACGAGCCAACCAACTGGTCGGCACTACCGGCTCGCGCCGCCATCCGCAGTTGCCGGTGCTCAATGCAGGTGACGAACCAATCTTTCTTCGTTGAAGAACTTGAGCGCGCCGTAGCCTTCGGTGTCGACGGCGTATCTGAAGTTGCCTTCAACTGTTGGAAATACCGCGATGATCGTGCCGCCCTCACGGTTGTCGGCTGCATTGTCGACCTGCTCGCCAATCGCAAATTTCGACATCGAGAACTCCCTGGCTGGCTGCTTTAAGACGACCCGTTGCGGGCCATCTTGATGGCCGAAGCATGAGCCGCCCGCAGCGCAAGGGCTGTGACACCGGTCACGTCCAGCGCGCCGTCTGGGCCAACGTCGTCGCGGCGTGCCTCACGAAGGCGTTGAATGCGTGGTTGCACCCCGAAGAGAAGCCAAAATTGCCGCTGGGCCAGATGCTGGTCATTACGGGGGTGCTTGTCGGCTTCACTTCTTTGAAGAGCCCGCGAGATAATGCCGGTCGGTGTCTGTGCGGGTGCTATTTTTGATGATCGCAAGCAAGGCGAAAACCACCGGGCACCGCGTACCGAGGCGGCTGCTTAACATCTTGTTCAAACAAGACAGCGATCCTGACCAAGTGGCCGACTAGCCGTTAGTAGCGTTTCGCCAGCCTTTTGGGCCTCTTGAGCAACATCCGCTTGGCTTTTGACTCGGCGCGTTTTGCGAGATCGGCCTTGATCTTTTCAATCAAGGTTCTGATTTCCGGCGCTGCTACTTTGAGGGTCGAATTCATGGCGCTCCCCTCCAACCTAGTTGGAGACAGACTAATCCAATTCCGGCAACAAGCAATCAAGCAAAAGCACGGTCACTGGCAGGGCGAGCACGGGGGCGACGCGGCGGCGATGGGTTAGTGACGGTGAGCGGGAGCCAAGACTGATTTGCTATGCCAACGTATGCACGATCACCGGGCCGGCCACCGCGGTGGCTGGGCCAACCAGCAGGGGCGCAAGATCTTGCTCGATCCAGGCAAGCGCACGCGTGTTCGCCTCCTCCGCTCCCGCGTAATTGTTGAAGACGCTGATCGCCGTCACGGTGTCGTCGGGTGCATACACCACATAGTAGGCGATGAAGCCCTCGACATCACTGATGATCGGAATGGCGCCCTCCTTGATTCTGCGCGCGAGCTCTTCGGCCGTGCCAGTCTTTGCTTTAGCCTGACGGATGGCGGCGTACATGGGACCCTCCTTCACCGGCGAGGCTGCCCAAACTCGCGACTGTGGCGATCGTTCATCACACCCGGGCGGAGCGAGCAGCAGGATTTTCCCCGCACCCTGAATGTTACGCCATCCGGCGTCATCAGACCATCAGCGCCAAAGCGATCCGGCGCCTGACGATCCCTTCCGTACCGCACAATCTGGATTGACTAGCATCGGATGCCACGCACATAATCCTCTATGCGAGATCCTGCGAGGGCTTTATGCACGTACCGCCTTGGTACCTACCAATAAAAATCGCAAGAGCCGTGACAGCTTGAGCGCACAGGCGGGGAAAACGGGCTTGTCGGCATCGCGACGTCCAATGTTCGGCGAGCAACAGCGGTTCATGCTGCTTCTCATTGCGCCGGCCGCCCTGCTGCTGCTGCTGTTCCAGGTCGTGCCGATCGCCATCGGCGCGAACGCCAGCTTCCGCAACTGGGCGCTCTACAATCCAAAGAAAACGTGGGTCGGTCTCGACCACTACTATGCCGTGATCAGCGATCCGGCGTTCCTCTACGTCGTGCTGCCGAACACGTTCGTGTTCATGATTCTGAGCGTTGCCGGCGCGCTGGTTGTCGGGCTGGCGCTGGCACTTCTGCTCAATCGTCCGTTCCATGGGCAAAAGCTGGTGCAGACGGTGCTGCTGGTGCCGCTGATGGTGGCGCCGGTGGTCGCCGCGATCATGGTGCGTTGGATGTTCAACGACCAGTTCGGCATCGTCAATGCGGTGCTGGAAGGGATTGGCCTCGAGGGGCAGCCGTGGCTGGTGCAGCGCTGGAGCGCATTCGGCATCATTTTGCTGACCGACATCTGGCTGTGGACGCCGTGGTTCACGCTGCTGCTGCTCGCCGGCCTGCAGAGTCTGCCGAAAGAGCCGTTCGAAGCGGCCGCGATCGACGGCACGACGACCTGGCGGGTTTTCCGGTTCTTGACCCTGCCGATGCTGCGCCCGGTGATCGTCGTGTGCGTGGTGATCCGCGCCATCGACGCCTTCCGCACCTTCGATATTGTGTGGACGCTGACCGGCGGCGGGCCGGGCCGCTCGACCGAATTGTTCAGCCTCTATGCTTACGTCCACGCCTTCCTGAACCTCGATCTCGGCCGCGGTTCGGCGGCGGCAATCACTGGCGGGCTCATCATCCTCGTGATCGGCGTGGTGCTCTATCGCTTCGTCGACCGCATCGCAAAGGCATGACCCGATGCCAATCGTGAGCCGCCCCGATTTCCTGCCGGACCTGCCGTCGTGGAGCCGCAAGGCGCTGTTCGCGCTGGCGCTGTCCGCAATCTGCTTCACGTTCGCCTTTCCGGTGCTGTGGCTGATGCTGACGTCGGTGCGGCCGGAGTCCGGCGTCTATTATGTCCATCGCGGCACCGAGTTCACGCTCGGCAACTTCGCCGAGGTGCTGCGCGACGACCGGATCGTGGAAGCCTTCGTCAACAGCGCGCTGATCGCGACACTCGCGACCGTGTTCTCGCTGCTGGTGACGGTATCGAGCGGCTACATGCTGTCGCGGTTCACCGGGCCGGCATCGCGGATCTGGTTCGGAACGATCTATGTGTTCCGCTGCGTGCCCTACATCTCCTGGGTATTGCCATTGTACTTCGTCACCCAAAGCTGGGGCATCTACGACACCTATCTCGGGCTGCTGCTGCCGCATGTGGCGGTGCACATCTGCTTCTTCTCGTGGCTGATGAAGGGTTTTTTCGACGGCATCGATCCGTCGATGGAGTATGCCGCCATGATCGACGGCTGCAGCCGATGGGGCGCGTTCGTCCGCGTCGCCGTGCCGTCGGCGCTGCCCGCGATCTCGGCGCTTGCCGTGCTGTGCTGGCTGTTCACCTGGAACGAGTTCCTGTTCGCCCTGATCCTGACCGGCAACCGGGTGCCGATGATCACGGTCGTCATGGCGCAGTTTGTCACCGAGATGGGATTGCGGTGGAACCTGATGGCGGCGACCGCGGTGATGGCGCTGGTGCCGGCGTTCCTGCTCGCGCTGTTCGGGCAGAAATATGTGATCAGAGGTTTGCGCATTTAGCACCAACAACGCCAAGACAAAAACCGGGAGGAGAAGCGATGCAAAGACTGGCGAAATGGGTCATGGCGGCGGCGGCCGCGGCCTTGCTGGCAACGGCGGGCGGTGCTGCCGCACAGGTCAACGAACTGCGGATCGGCTATCAGCCGAGCCCGCTGCAGGACGCCTCGGTCGCGATGTTCGAGGCCTGGGGTGCCAAGAACGGCGTCAAGATCGTCAAGGTGCCGAATTCCTACGGCGTCTATGTCGAGAAAATGACGGCTTCGCTGACATCGAACTCGGATCAGTACGACGTCATCTGGCACAACGACGATTGGGGACAAACCTGGGCGCATTTGCTGGAACCGACCGATGACGTCGATGCCAACAAGTATGCCGACAAGTGGGGCATGGCGCCGGTGGTGTTCGCCAACGCACAAGGCCAGAACACCGTGGTGCCGATGGGCCAGACCTTCAGCGTGTTCTTCTACCGGTCCGACCTCGTCAAGCCGGAAGAGGTGCCGAAGACGCTGGCGGAACTCGTCACCGTCAGCAAGGCGCTGCAGGCGGCGGGCAAGGTCAAGTTCGGTTATGTCGGCGGCATGTCGATGAACCACACCTGGTTCAGCTGGTTCTGGTCGATGTGGGGCAACAACTGCGATGTACTGATGCCTGCCTACGAGCGTGACAACAAGAAGCTCGCCGAAGCCGGCTGGAAATCCGGCATGACCGAGCCGTGCATGCAGCAAACCGTCGAATATTGGTGGGATGCGATCAACACCCACAAGATCGTGCCGCGCGGCATGCCGGCCTACGACCGCAACGAAGCCAACGCCGTGTTCATGGGCGGCGATGCCGCCTTCACCGTCGCCGACTCGCTGTGGTGGAGCACGTTCAACGATCCGGCCAAATCGAAGATCGCCGGCAAGGTGGCCGCCGCGCGCTTCCCGCTCGGTCCGAACCGGACGCAGCCGTTTGCGTGGGACGATATCTGGGGCTGGGCGATCCCGAAGTCGATCGCGCCGGAGCGCAAGAAGCTCGCCAAGAAGATGCTGGAAGCCATGATGCTCGACGAGGAAGGCCAGATAAAGCTTTGGAAAGCGACCGGCGCCCCGCCGCCCAACACGCAGTTCTGGCCGCAGATCGCCGCGGCAGATCCGTTCATGAAGCTGTTGAAGGAGTCGGTGCTCGACTCCCCCGACAAGGTGCGCGGCGCCTATTACTTCCCGCAGTGGCCCGCCGTGCACAAGGCTTTCAATGACACGGTCAGCAAGGCCGTCACCGGCAAGCGAGAGGACATCGCCAAGGTGCTCGCCGAAGGCGCACCGCTGGTCAGCAAGGCCGCGCAATAGTCGAAAGCAGAAAACCCGCCGCGCATGTCGCGGCGGGTTTGTTTCGGATAGACATCAAGTTCAGTGACGGCGGGGAAATGGCAGCGATCACACTTAGCAAGCTCAACAAGCACTATGGCTCGCTGTTCCATGCCGTGAAGGACGTCGATCTCGAGATTGCCGACAAGGAGTTCGTGGCCCTGGTCGGCCCGTCCGGCTGCGGCAAGTCGACGACGTTGCGCATGATCGCGGGCCTCGAGGACATCACGAGCGGCGACATCCGCATCGGCGAGCGGGTCGTCAACCACCTGCCCCCGCGCGACCGCGATATCGCCATGGTGTTCCAGAACTACGCGCTCTACCAGCACATGAGCGTCTACGACAATCTCGCGTTCGGCCTGCGCAACAAGAAAACCTCGGAAGCCGAGATCAAGGCTGCGATCGATCGTGCGGCGGGCATGCTTGGTCTGCACGACCTGCTGCAGCGCAAGCCGAAGCAACTGTCGGGCGGTCAGCAGCAGCGCGTGGCGCTCGGTCGGTGCATCGTGCGCAATCCGCAGGTATTCCTGTTCGACGAGCCGCTGTCGAACCTTGACGCCAAGCTGCGCGCCCAGATGCGCATTGAGATCAAGCGCCTGCACGCCCAGATTCCGACCACGTCGGTGTTCGTGACGCACGACCAGGTCGAGGCCATGACGCTGGGCGATCGGGTCGTGATCATGCGCGACGGCAGGATTCAGCAGATCGGCACGCCGCTTCAGGTCTACGGCAAGCCCGCCAACAAGTTCGTGGCGGGTTTCATCGGCGCGCCGGCCATGAACTTCATCGACGTCACGGTGCACAGTGAAGCCGGCGCCACGGCGGTCGAGGCCGCGGGCCTCAGATTGACGGTGAGCGCGGCCGATGCGCGCGCGCTCGCGGCTCACCATGGCCGGCAGGTGATCATGGGGGTGCGGCCGGAACATCTCGTGCTCGGCGACGGCGCGCCAGGCTCCAGCTTCGATGCCCGCGTCGAAGTCGTCGAACAACTCGGCTCCGAGATCCTGCTCGAGACCAGGGTCGGCAGCGATAGCGTCACCGTTGCCCGCGTGGCCGCGGAGACGGCGATCGCGAGGGACGATCGGGTCCGCGTCTCAGCCCAACTCGGCCGTCTGCATTTCTTCGATCCCGAAACCGAGCTTCCGATCTGCTGTTGAACCACCCTTCGAAGCGGACGCTTACCCGACGCCGCCGTTTGAGCTGATCTTCCGCGTGCCGGTCGACGGTTGGTCGATCCGCGCGAGCAACAGCTTGATGGAACAACGCGGGCGCAACGACACATCGATCCTGCCGCACTGGATATGTGGGCAACGCTGGCGGCGCCGCGCAGTTCACCGGGTCGTGCTCCCGCTCAAAACGGGCCGTTCGGACTTGCAAAGCGTCCTCTCTGGCGGCTCTCCGGCCTGCTCCGCTTTTCTCCTCCCACACGCGTGTCGACGTTAGCATCCGGTTGCAGCGCCTCCACCCGTTCCTGCGCCTCCTCGATGCCGGCTGCCGCGGCCAGCTGATAAAATTCCCGTGCCATTGCGGCGTCCCCGCGCACGCCATATGCCCGCAAGGAGCGAAGTATCCGCCAGTCATAGGTTTGGGCCATCAAAAAGGCAGCGTTCGCGCTGCCTTTTTCCAAGGCGTGAGCGAGCAAAAGCCGCGCGCCGACAAAGTTGTATTGCCTGATGAGGGATTCGGCGCGGGCGATAAGCGTTGCCTCCTCTGCGGAAGACATCGCACTTGGCGGTCGGGGTCGACCAGGTTGGGATCGATTTGATCGCGTGAGCTGTCCCGAAGCCCCCGCTGTTGCAGTTGTATCGGCTGGCGTTGCGTCGGAAGAGACCTGCACTCCTGCCGTTATGTTGCCCCCGCTTTGCGGGGTCGTCATTGAGGCCGTGATCTCAGATGCAACGTTCGACCCTTCGATGGGCCGGTTGAGAGGTCCGGTTGGCGAGGCGGCGTCTCGGGCGGTCACCTCCGCATTGGAGGGCTTTTCGGCCGACGCGATGGTCTTGCGCGCGGACGCAAGTTCGCCCTCGAGCGCGAACGCCCTTCTCTCACTTTCGTCGAGCGCCTGATTCAACTCCTTCTGCCTGGCATCGGCGATTTGCTTGGCATCGGCGATTTGCTTGGCCTCCAGCGTCGGTGCGGCATTTTCGCGTTCGCGCGCGGCGGCGAGATTGCGGGCCGCGACGTCATTCTCGCGAACCGACGCAAGCTCACGGGTGAGCGCCCCTGACCTTGCCTCACTTTCGTCGAGCGCCTGCTTCAGTTCCTTCTGTTTGGCATCGGCGATTTGCTTGGCCTCCAGTGCCTGTGCGACATCGCGCTCGCGCGCAGCGGCGAGATTGCGTGCCGCGACATCATTCTCGCGAACGGACGCAAGCTCACGGGCGAGCGCCTCTGACCTTACCTCACGTTCGTCGAGCGCCTGCTTCAGCTCCTTCTGCCTGGCATCGGCGATTTGCTTGGCCTCCAGCGCCTGTGCGACATCGCGCTCGCGCGCAGCGGCGAGATTGCGGGCCGCGACATCATTCTCGCGAACCGACGCAAGCTCACGGGCGAGCGCCTCCGACCTTTTCTCACTTTCGTCGAGCGCCTGCTTCAACTCCTTCTGCTTGGCATCGGCGATTTGCTTGGCCTCCAGTGCCTGTGCGACATCGCGCTCGCGCGCAGCAGCTAGATTGCGGGCCGCGACATCATTCCCGCGAACCGATGCAAGTTCACGGGCGAGCGCCTCCGACCTTTTCTCACTTTCGTCGAGCGCCTGCTTCGACTCCTGCCTGGCATCGGCGATTTGCCTGGCCTCCAGTGCCTGTGCGGCATTTTCGCGCTCGCGGGCGTCAGTGAGACCGCCGATAGCGACAGACGCTCGATCTCGCGCTCGAGAGTCGGCTGCCGGATTATCAGAACGCGAATCTTCGGATCCAACCCAAAAGAAAAATCCGGCGACGCAGAAAATTGCAGTCACCAAAGCCAGGATCAAAGGAGTGAGGGGCCGCTTCTGTGTTTGTTCTGTTTCGTCGTCCGGGAGAGGACCAGCAAGAAACAGCAAATGTTCACGATCGGTCGCGCCGGCAACGTCATCGGCGGCCGGTGTCCAGTGTGTTGGAGAAATTCGGACAGGTGCTCCGTCGGGTTGAACCCACCCGTTGACCTCCTGAGCCCAGCGTCCCAACTCCCACGAACAAGCGTCCTGCAGGATAATGAAATCCCCGTTCTTGGGAGCAACGTCAATTGGCTTCGCAAGCTCCATAACGGCAAGCCTCGCTTGGTTGAATGCGACGCCATCCTCGAATTAAATCAGAATTACTAAAATAAATCAAATTAAATGGGGTGTTAAGTGGTATTATGGCTGATCATGGCCTCGCGATCGCGGAATCTCCCTCTGCGACGAGACGGGGATTCGAATGAGACGACTTGCCGCTACGGTGCCGATCCTTCTGGTGGTGCTGCTTGTCTTCGCGTCGGCAGCCGCAACCCAACCGGCGCCGAAAGTGGCGCGGATCGGAATGCTGTGCTACCCCTTGTGCAAGGTCAGCTTTAACGACGCTTTTGTGGACGAGCTTCGTAAGCTCGGCTGGGTCGAGGGTACCACCATCGTCATCGAGCGTAAGGATCCGGATTATCGCCTCGACCGGCTTCCGGCGCTCGCCGCCGACCTCGTGCGATCGAAACCCAATCTCATCGTCGCCTTCACTCCTCAGGCTGCGCGCGCTGCAAAGAACGCGACCTCGGACATACCAATTGTAGTGATCTTCGTCGCCGATCCGGTCGGTATGGGACTTGCCTCAAGCCTCGCCCATCCTGGCGGAAACCTGACGGGTGTCGCCACGTTCGTTCCGGGCGATTTCAACGGGAAGATGCTTGGCCTTCTTCGAGAGGCTCTGCCACAGGCGAAGCGCCTGGCAGTTTTCATCAATCCTTCAAACGAGATCCATCGGCTGCTATTTCCGAAGGAGGCACGACCTGCGGCCGCTACGCTCGGCTTTCAGCTCGACCTTAACGAGGTGCGCGAAGCGGAGGAAATGCCTGGCGCCATTACCGCTGCCAAAGCCCGGGGTGCAGAGGCTTTGTTCATAATGGCTGACGCGATCTTTTCCTTCCCGCCGAACCGGGTGCCCAATCTCGCGGCACAGGCAGGCTTACCGTCGCTCTCCTTGGAGAGAAGCTTTGTGCAAGGGGGCGGATTGATTTCTTACGGGCCGGACTTTCACGCCATAGCTCGACTTGGGGCTCAGTATGCCGATCGAGTTCTGAAAGGCGCCAAACCGGCCGAGCTTCCGATTGAGCAAGCCTCCAAATTCCTGCTTCTCATTAATCTCAAGACGGCGAAATCGCTCGGTCTCGAAATCCCCGCGAACCTTGTTGCCCGCGCGGACGAGGTGATCGAGTAAGGCTTGTCACTTCCGGTTTCGGCACCCTTTGAGACATGCCGACTGTGTTGAGTAATGTCCGCCTCCAGGGGTAACCCGGTAGATATTTACTCACACTGAGTTCTTCTCAGTTTGACCGGAGACATCGAACCTGATCGCGTCAGAGGCCGGTTGGGTGCCATTTCCCTCCCGCTGGCCGGCGCAAAGTGCTAGGCTTTCAGGTATTGCACAACGCGCATTCTCAGGAGTGGCGAGGAAGGACAGCTCGATGCTTCCGAAACCCGAACCCGCTTGTTTCGTGATCGCGGACATCTCCGGCTACACCGGCTTTCTCGCCGGGGTCGAGCTCGAGCATGCGCAGGACATCATCGCCGACGTGATGGACACCATGGTGAGGCGGCTGCGGCCGCCGTTCCGGCTCGCCAAGTTCGAGGGCGACGCGGCCTTCTTCTACGCGGTCGCCGACAAGGTCGACGGCTCGGTGCTGCAGGACGCCGTGGAGGCGGCGTATTTCGCCTTCCGGAAGCGTCTTCGCAACATCAGCCAGGCGACCTCCTGCGCGTGCAGCGCCTGCAGCCGGATGCAGGATCTCGACCTCAAATTCGTCTGCCACCACGGCGAGTTCATCAAGCAGAAGATGTCGGGCCGCGACGAACTCGCCGGCCGCGACGTCATCCTGGTGCACCGCCTGCTGAAGAACGGCGTCAACGAGCGCCTCGGCGGCCACGCCTACGCGCTGTATTCCGAGCCCTGCATCCGGGCCATGGGTATCGATGCGGCGGCGCAGGGCCTGGTCGAGCACCGGGAGGCGATCGACATCATCGGCGAGGTGAAGTGCTGGGTGCGCGACCTCGAAGCGGCATGGCAGCAGGAAAAAGACCGGCAGATGAACCAGGTGACCCGCGAGGCCGCGGCAGCCGTGATCGAGTTCGACATCGCCGCCCCGCGTCCGGCGGTGTGGGAGCATTTCACCCAGCCCGGGCTGCGGCCGAAATGGCGGGCGGCGGACGAGGTGCGCGAGACTTCGCAGAGCGGCCGGCGCGGAGTCGGGACCGTCAATCACTGCATGCACGGTCCCCACGCCATCATCGAGGAGGTGCTGGACTGGCGTCCGTTCGACTACCTTACGATTTCGACGCTGCTGCCGATGCCCGACGCCCCCAAGGTGATCATGTCCTACGCGTTCCTGGAGGAGAAGCCCGGGGCGACGCATATCGAGATCCGGCTGGCGAGGCCGAAGCCGAAGGACCAGGCGTTTCTCGATCATGTCGGCGCGGAATTCCAGAAGACCATCACGGCCGAAATCGAAAAGCTCCGGCAGATGCTGGAAGGCCAGGACGGGGCGCCGGCCGCGGTCGAAGAGCCGATGCTGCCGGTGCCGGCGGAGCGCTTTTTGACCCAACCCGTCCATGCCCACTGACTTATCGACCTGGAGCTGGATGACTTTTCTTCGAGCTGAATGCCCCTACCGTTCCGCGCACGAGAGCTCGCGAGCGGTGCGATTAGATCATGATCCGATTAGATTGAATCGGATCATGATCTCATCCTTTTGTTTGAGCATGATCTTTTCGGAAAACCGGTTCCCACTTTTCCGGATCGTGCTCTAGCCCTCCGCAGGCATGCGATCGTTTCGGCCAGTTCGACGGCGAAAAGGGACAGCATGAGGCCCACCATCGGCACTGCGGGAACCAGATATCGCCAGACGTCGAGGGTGTGGGCGGCGGCGGCGGTCACGATCGAAGCCGCCCACATCGCGATCACGATCCCTGCGCGCGTCAAGAAAGCGGAGCGCCGACGCCGCACAGCGGTCACCGTCCAAAATATGACGGCGATAACGAAGGCGGTGGACAATGCCCTGAACAGATAGGCGGAGATGTCCGGGAGATCGGACAGTAGGCCGATCCGAACTGGTCCGCCTTGCAGATCGATCGGCTGAGCCGCTTGGCCATGCCGCGTCATGATGTCGGACACGTGCGGCACGTCGTCGGTCGACACCGGTATGGCAGGGTCGAGTCCGTAGGGCGGCCATGCGACCGAGGCCCCATAGGCCATCTGACGGACGAACTTGCCCGCGTAGGCCAGCGGCCGGTCGCGCACGGCGGCCAGGAAGATGCGCCGATAGGCTGCGGCCGCGCCGACGGCATTCCCGGTATCGCCGGCGACGTCTCGATCCAGTGCAGTGTCGAAGAGGCACGCGTCGCCGAAGAACCCGAGCACGGGCCAGCGACCCGGCTCCGCGGCGAAGTCGGCGGCAAGCCGCGACATCGTGGCGTCGGCGCGGTCGCCGGCCGTCGACACGATCTCGCGTCGCGCTGCATCGCTTGCAAGCACGATGTTGAGGTGATTGCAGAACAGTGTCTTGGGGACGAACGCGACCGAGGCTTGGTCGGAGTCGGAAACCCCGAACCGGGAACCGGCGGCGAGGAGAGCCAGCGCCGCCGCGACGGACACGGCAATCACGGCAAGGCGCGCGGTCGTGTCTGGCCGGGCGAGGCAGGCGCCCACCACGACGGCGGCAATTGGAACCAGGATTCCCTGCGATCTGAAGCACGCCGCGAGCGCCGCGCACAGGACGGAGGCAGCGACCGCGCAGCACCGCGCAGTTTTTCCGACGCAGGTGGCAACGAGCAATCCAGCCATTGCCAGATTGAGGAAGACCGCAAAGAGAAGCTCTGCGGTGAGGACGTTCCTGAACAGCAGCAGGCCCGGATACGTCGCCACGAGGATGATCGGCACGAGCCCACCCGCGTTACGCGTCGCCGCCTGGGCGGTTGCTGCAAGCGCCAGTATCAGGACGACCCAAGCCGCCTGCTGCAGGCGCACCACCGTTTCGAGGCCGCCTCCGAACCAGAACGTCACGGCCAGGAACGCCGGGTAGCCCGGATCGCGCCCACCCGCCACGGTCGGCCTTCCGGCCTCGAGCGTGAGAAGCGCAGATTCCACAAAGGACGGCGTGTCGCCCCAGATGACCGGGACCGCCGGCCTGAACGACACGACGATCGCCGCCAGCAGCACGGCCCACGCCAGCACGGCCCACGGGGACCCGACGCCGCCCAGGGAGGCGGCTCCGCCCGTTGCACGCGCTGGAGCTTCGCGGTCGAGCACGATCGCCGTCCACACGGGAAAGTTCGAATGCCGCCCTTGCTTCATGCTAGACCAAAACGCTCTACAAAACCATCGGAGGGCCCGGCTCCCTCGCGTTCCCGTCAGCGCGTCTGCGAGACGTGATGGTCGGCGCCTGTATGCGCTGCCCACGACGTCCCGAATGGCTGTCGATAAGCGGCCCTATATTTTTCATCGTATCGCCTTGCTTTGGTCAAACCGGGCTGGAGTGTGGCAGAACGTTGTCGACCCGGTAACTCCGCCGTCCGCCGTTATGCGGGTGACATCGGACTGGGTACGGAGCGCTAATGGATACTGCGCTGAACCCGAAACAAACCGATCCGCGCCATGCCCTGCTCGCGCGCGCGGACGAAGAGCTCGCGCACGCTCATGAACAGATCGCGCGCGCGAATGAAGAGATCGCGTGCGCGGAGAAACAGCTTTCCAAGTTAGAGCACAATGGCGTCCCGGGCAGCCGATCATTGTTTGACAGGCCGGCGGTACGCGGCCTCACGGGCCTCCTGTTGGCAGCTTGCATCTTTGTCGCTGCCATCGCTTGGCAGTCGTCCTACGGCGATGCGGCCAAAGAGATTGTCGCGAGGTGGGGGCCCAAGCAAATCGATGAGGCGCTTCGACGACATCGCTCAAATAAAATCCTGCAAATGATCGCAATGGCAACCAAGGCAGCCAATGAAACCAGCGCTGCCAACGAAAAATTGTCGAACGAAGCAGAACCACCGGCGCTTTCAAATGATATTAATCTCAGTACGGCAAGCCGCAGTCATCTTGAGGACCTTCGCCGCGATCTGAAAGCGGCGGAAGCCAAGGCGGCGACATTGATGCCGCGGGCCATCGCTCTCATCAAAGCCGAGCGCGACAGGGTGGAAACCTACGCCCTCTCGCTCCATCCCGGAAAAGATATCGTCGGCAGGTTTTTGGACGATGTCGACAAACGGCACGCGGAAACCACCGCGCTTACCTCCAGGATGTTATCGGCGCGCGCCGATTATTATCGCGCTTATGAAGGCTATGTCGCGATTCTGGCCGGCGAATTCGGTGCCTACAAGGTCGTCAATGGTCAATTCGTCTTCCCGCTGCAACGCACGGCGGACCGTTACAATGCCGCGGCCCAGGCCATGACAGTTGCCGCAAGGCGTGTCGCCGAATTGCAAGAAGAAAGAAGACAGCTCATGCAGTCGCAGCAGCAGGGATGGGAGCAGTTCGTCGACAACCAATGACTGAACCGACATCCTCGCCCGATATGGCCGAGGGCTGCCTGATCGCTGGTGGCGGACAGCCTGGTGCGGAGCTGCGGAGGATGAAGGCTGCGTGCCGCGCTATCTTACCGCGTCGGCCCGTGTCAATCCGATAATCCGCGGCAAGGCGCCGGTCGAGACCGGGTCGCTCTTCACCGTTTCCGGCGATACCGGCGCCCTCGCGGTCGCGTCCGGGAATCGCG
>WNGG01006055.1_pt1 | contig 16514 bp, 17 predicted proteins | sample 5400661 | NCBI WGS metagenome assembly WNGG01 (sample SAMN13153372, study PRJNA577476) | soil metagenome | isolation source: 100 cm soil or saprolite under Garry oak tree replicate 1 | place: USA:California | collected 2016-06-15 | reverse complement strand
GAATAGCCCGCAGTCGCCGTCGCCGAGAGATCTTTTGAGTTTCCCAGGACAGTCGCCGCGAACGAAACGCCTACCGGCAATGAAGGAGTCGTTACCTGTACAAAACGGATATTCCGTGGCTGAGTTCGCGCGGACGACTCGCTCATGTACGGCCCGTCGAGATTCACTGCAAACAGTACGTTCGATCTGGGAAACGACACTTGAGTGTTGTTGAAGTCGTATTTGTTCATCACGGTTTGCACGGCGCGAGTAGTTGCGTCCGTGATTCCGGCCGCGGACCCGTTGAGCCCTGACACTGCCGCCAGCGCTGAGGCATCCGCCGCATTCTGAAGTTCCGCTTTGGCGGTGTACAAACGACTGATGTCAACACCCAGTCCAACTGCGAGGATTAGGGCAAGCATGGAAATCGTAGCTAATGCGAGGATTGATCCGCGTTCACCCCGGCGACGAGATGACCCCCGTTTATGCATTTGCTTCATGACTTTCTCCTCTCTGTTCACTTTTCGCTTCCACGAAAGTTAAGGCACTTTAGTAGTTGCAGGCTTGGTGGTTGCCGGAACTTCCGCGACCGCAGTTTGCACAGTCGCCGGCGTGTTCGTGGCCTCGGTCTTTTTCTCCGTTTGGGCCGGTGCGGCTTGTGACGAGCCTTCGGGCTTGACCTCGCCGCCGATTGAATAACCCCCGCTCTTCAACCCGTCGACTCCGCGCATCCGCGGAAGATCATCCGGATTCATCGGCTTAATCATCTGGGCAGTGCAGATAAACATTAATTCCGTTTCCTGCTTCTGAAAGCTCTTCGACTTGAAGAGATTACCAAGCAGCGGCACGTCGCTCAGCACCGGGACCCGCGAAAGCGATTTGGTTTCGTTGTTATCCAGCAGGCCGGCGAGCGCGAACGATTGGCCATCGCGAAGCTCAACGCCGGTTTTAGCCCGCCGGGTACGCAGAGCCGGAATCAGAAACCCGCCGAACTTGACGCCGTTGGCGAAATCGATGGTTGAAACTTCCGGCTCCAGTTCAAGACGAATATGATCTTCGTCAATGATCGTCGGCTTAAAGTTCAATCGCACCCCATACTCTTTGAAGACAATAGTGACCGTGTTGCGGTCGCTGCCCGCTTGAACTATTGGTACGGGAAACTCACCACCGGCGAGAAAACTCGCCTGTTCGCCGTCCATCGCGATCAGATTCGGCTCGGCGAGTTCACGCAACGCGCCTTGAGTCTGCAACGCGCGGATCATGGTCATGGTGTTTCCGCCCAGCACGAACAGGTTCAGTGCGCTCGAGAGCGATCCGCTCAACACACCATTGGTTACGCTGCTCAATGAGCTCGGACCGCCGCCGCTGTTAGCGTACGTGCCAGTACCCGGCGAGCCTTGATATGCATAAGACGTTCCCAGATCCTTCGCCCGGCTGCGACTAACCTCGGCGACGCGCACCATCAGTTGGACTTGTTGCGCATTTTTCACGGGCGACGCCAGCATGTTCACCGTTTTGAAGCCGGCGGCCTCAACTACGCTTTGCGCCTGGGCGCCTGTTTTCGGATCGCTGACGCTTCCGGACATCACGACTGAGCCGTTCGCCTGGCTCAGGCGAATATCGTCCTTCGGAAACAGCGCCCGAATTTGTGAATCGATCAATGAAAGATTGGCGCGCACGAATACATCGAACACCAGAAACTCCTTGCCTGATTGTTCCCAGGCAATGAAGTTGACCTGGCCGAATGCTTTCCCGTTCACCAGCACCTGATCGGGCGCCACCAGCACGGCTTCGGCAATTTCCGGATTAGAAACTGAAAAGCGGCCGATCGTTCGATCAAAATTGATCACGCGTGACTGGCCTACCAGCACGTTAATCGCGATCGATTCCTTGTTGGCCTTGAACGAGGCTTTGTAAGAAGTTTCCTGCGCCATTGCGGACGAAGCCAGGAAGAGTACCAGGGCGGCAACGAAACCCGCTGGACGCATAATTGATGGACGGTTGTGCATGATCTTTACTCCAATCTTTCAATTTTGTAGATCGACAGGGAGCCGACCTGGTTTTCAGTTTGCGCTTTGGAAGAATCGCGACTTTTTCTAACTCGATAAATCGAACTCAAGGAAAATCAACGCTACGTTTCTTGGCGCCTTCGATCATTTCGACCGAGGCGCGTGGTGTTGCTGCCGGCGCAGGCTTCGCGGCCGGGGCATCCGTCACCGGACGAAGCCGGCGCGACGCCCTGGTGTCAGTCTTCGGCTGTTCGCTTTTCATCGAGCCCGGCTCCGGAACCGGCTGAGCACGGTCACCGCCCAGGAGGATGCGCTTGTTGACTCCGGCTGTCTGCGTATCGTCCTGATCCACCGCGTTCCGCATTACGAGTTGCAGTTTGCCTTCGGTGGAGGCGAGAGCGAGTTTTTCTGCCTGCTCAGGCGTGACCTGGAGAGTGACCGCACGGACCGTATTGGCTTCGCGTTCGTCCTTCGGGTGATCGATATTCTGACCATTAGCCAGGACCTTGATGTTCTGTAGAACTATTTTGGAAATTGGATCCTGAGTCAGCGCTTTCTCAGCTGGGACGATCACCACGACCACGTCAACCAGAGAACCCGGCATGATGAAACCGGACACACCGACAACATCGTCGACTTTGACGGTCATCGCACGATAGCCTTCGGGGATCACAGCAGAGAGGCCACCAACCGACCCGACCGGCGCCAGCTTGGTATCGGTAAGCGTTTCGCGCGCAGCAATGTTCACCACCGCCACGCGGCCGGCAAGTTTCTCGGCTGAATCAAAGGTGCCGTCCGGCATCGAGCCTTTTGGAAACTGAACGATGCTGATCTGTTCAGGAATGATTTTGGTGCCGACGGGAATCGCTACCTTGGCCACAGCAACGTTATTCAGATCCTTCGCATATGCCTGGGCGCCCGATAGATAACGACTCACCGAGACGGCTGCCAGCAGGCCAAACACCAGGGCCCCGGCCAAGACGAATAGCAAACGTTTGTTTCCCATGATTGTTCCTCTCCTCTTATTTCAGAAATGCGCGAAGTTCACGCGCGAAGTGCTGCGGTTGCGATTAGGCTGCCAATCGTGATCGCAATACCGTAGGGAATTGTGTGGCGTTGATCCCGCGGCAACTCAATTCGCGGCATAGTCCATCCGGGCAGAAACCCCGCGAAGATTTGCACCACGCGAATCATCGTGGCTCGAACCGCATTGGCACGGATCATTGAATAAACCGCCAATATGAGCCCGACCATCATGACGATGAAAAACATTGGCAGAACGAGATTCGCGCCGGTGACTGAGCCGATCGCCGCAAAGAGCTTGACGTCGCCGGCGCCCATCGCGCCAAAAATGTGCAGCACGAACATCAGAACGAAGGCGAGACCGCAACCTTCAAGGCTTGCAACCGCGCCACTCCATCCGCCGAAAGCTACGTTAATTGCCAATCCGCTAACGAGGGTCGCCAAAACGAAGCTGTTTGGAATGCGGCGGTACCTTACGTCGTAATAAGAGATGACCGCGGCGAGTGGCGCGAGTAACAGCAGATTTGCGATTGGTGCTGACATGCTTTTTAAAAACTGAACCCTTCCTGGCCGACGTTGAAAGGCAAGTGTTCGAACCGATTCCGCCGAGTTAGTTACCGGCGGCTATATGTCCAGTTAATTCAGTGATCTTTCCGACGATGGCGTCACCCAGAGCTGCAAAAACTCCGGCAACTGCGATCGCGATGAGAGCTGCAGCCACGGCATACTCGGAAAGTTCCAGTCCGTTTTCATCCAACATGAATTTGGTGATCATGTCTTTGCCTCCACACAAGTTCGAAATTTGGAATGAAGCCTGCCGCACTCTGTTTCACGTCCTTATTTTCCGGTGCTGATATGGGTACCCAGCTCGTTAATTTTGTCGCTGATGGTGGTGCCCAGCGCCGCGAATGCCCCAACGACGGCGATAGCCACCAAAGCCGCCGCCACGGCATATTCGGAAAGTTCCAGTCCGCTTTCGTCATTGAAGAATTTTCTAATCATGATTCCGCCTCTTCTCCTCGGTAGTATTTCAGAAGCCTTTGGCGCGCTCAGACACTGATGTGCTCGAGCGCGCCTCAGCTAAGAAAAGCACTATTTTCCAGTGCTGATGTGCGTGCCAAGTTCGTTGATTTTGGTGCTGATCGTTGTGCCGAGAGCGGCAAAAGCGCCCACAACTGCGATCGCGACCAGGGCCGCAGCCACTGCGTATTCGGACAACTCCAGACCTGTCTCATCGCGAAAGAATTTCTTAATCATTTTGTTGCTCCTTTTGATTTGGTTTCTGATCATTCAGTAACTCGTCCGCAACCAGGGAACGAAAAGTTCATTTCACGGGAACTGCTGAAATACCTCGGTTCCCATCATTCGGGGAGCCACCTCTTCGCAATGCTTGACTCCGCCGGGTCGAACGTCCGAGGCCGTTCAAGGCGCTTACGGCTGCTCCGCCAAACGCCAACGCGATTAGCAACCACTCGTTTCCGTCGCTCTGCGCGATTGCACCCACCCGGCCTCCGGCCATCATCGACAAAGCAAGAACCGGAGCGAGTAATGCGATTACGATTAGCGAGAACCCAAGTTTGGTGGCAAACGCTTTAGCAGACAGCTTCATTCACTTTTCCTTCTTCAGTCATGAACGGCTACTGCTTAGCCGACGGGTGGTCACCTAACAAGAGCTGTACCGTGACCCTGTGGTTGAGAAAGAGCCCGCTTTCGATGGATTTCGTTACCGCAACGCATTTGATTTGTGACCTTGTGTTGACAAGCCGGGCTCCAGCTCCGTCACGCCGCTCAAGAGATCACGCTCGTGCGGGGCAATCTCCACGGAAAGTCGACACTGTCGCCTCTGGTTTACTTCGAACCAACTCGGTTTCAACTGCGGTTTACAGCCGACGCCTAAATCGGGTAGGAGACGGAGTCACCTCCGCTGTCCTCCCACACCACCGTACGTACGGTTCCGTATATGGCGGTTCAAGAAGTCCGCAGAAGACGGAGCCTTATGATCCCGCAGCGACAAGAGTTCACAACGATCAAAGTAGGATTTGCCCGCCGCATCTACGTACAAGCTTTCCGTACAGGTATCGGACTTTGAATCTCTTGGCCTTCTCATCCAACTTGCACGCCTCGTATGCGATTTATGTTCATCAGGCCAGCGTTTTGCCCACAGCTTCCTTCAGATTCCACCTCGCGGTGGACACCCTTGCCGCTCAGCTAACGGTCCCCCTGTCGGGTCCATAGGAGACTTTCACTCCCAAGTGAGTGCGCCCTGCCGGGCGCACCAATGAAAATGGCGTTCGATTTACCATCGAACGCCCCATAATTTGACCTTCCAACTCTCCTATCGAAGCTGTAAACCAGGATGCTGTTCTTCGTTCAAGAAATCGCCGACGTCGATCGCCAGTCGCTTTAGTTTCTTATAAAGAGTCTGTCTGGAACCGAGACCCAGCGCCGCGCTGGTGCGCGCGACGTTGCAGTCGTATTGTTTCAGAGTCTCAGTAATTACTCGGCGTTCAAAATCGGCGAGCAGGTTTTCCAGATTCGGTGGGATTGTCTTGCCATTTTCTCGCAGACCCGCTGGAAATACTCGCTGGCTAATGTGCTCGGCGCCGACATAACTTCCGGGTTCCGCATACAAAATCAAACGCTCGATCTCTGCGGCTAACTCACGGACGTTTCCAGGCCATGAATAGTTCTGGAGAGCTTGAATGGCTTCCTGCGTGATTCCGCCGATATATCGATCGTTGCGGCGCGCATAGTAAGTCACAAAATATGATATTAATTCCTTGATGTCCTCGGGACGATCTCGCAGAGCCGGAACGTGGACCGTCAGCGCCGTGATTCGATAATAGAGGTCCTGTCTAAACGTACCTTCGCGGACTGCGTTTTCCAGGTTCTTATGGGTGGCAGCGACCACTCGAACATTTACTTTCCGAGGCATCCGTTCGCCGAGTGGATGGATTTCACCTTCCTGAAGGAAACGAAGCAACTTCGGCTGTATGGATAGCGGCAAATCGCCAATTTCGTCCAGAAACAAAGTGCCGCCTTCGGCCGCGCGAATCACACCGCCTTGCTCAGCAAGAGCACCGGTGAATGCTCCGCGCCGGTGGCCAAAGAGGGTGCTCTCAATAAGCTCGGCCGGCCCACCCGTGCAATTGAATGGAATAAAGCTGTTCTGACTGCGCCTGCTAAGACGGTGAATTGCCCGGGCTACCAGTTCTTTGCCGGTGCCCGATTCACCTGTTACGAGAACGGTTGAATCTGAATCCTTGATCCGTTCGACGGCCTGCGCAACATCGGACATGACTCGGCTCGTGAATATCATTCCCGGCAGTGTTGTCGTGGCTACGGAAGCGACGAGATTGACTTTGCTGCAACGTGATTCTTTCAGCTCGATATGCGACTGGGCCAATCGAGCTACCTCATTCAAGGCGCTCAATAATCGCGATTGTGGGTCGTTCAAGGGCCGGATGCAACGGCCATAAATCGCGACTCCCTCTCGCTCGTTGGTCGAGGTTACCAGCACAAGGCAAACTGATCGATCTCCTGCGCTTGGCGTGGCTGACGAAGAAATCGAGAAGACCTCAGAGATCGCTTCCTCAGCTTCCTGCAAATCTTCGCTAGACATTCCTTCAGCCCATTGAAGCTGCGGTCTTTTTCCGAGTGTCGAACACCAGGTCGAAAGTCCGTAGGTCGGGATGACGTAATCGGTCATGAGGACCGCTTTTAACATCACCTCATAAAGCTGTTCTGGTCCATGCTTGGCAGCGCGACATATCGCACGCACCACGGCACCCATTGGAAATCCGCCTGTTTCAAATCGACGCTCTTCGATCGAAACGTCGGCTACGCAATGAAGCTCTTGAGTCGGAATCATAGGGGGAACGGCAAGAAAAATTGATATCTGAGGAGGAAGTAGAGCCGGGGCTGGATCGAAGTCTAAGCGGCGTGCGCCGAGTTGTCAACAACTTTTAACGCGGCCCTGAGACCGTGCAGCTTGCCCCTCATTTGTGTTCGCCGAGTGTACGCCGTTTTAAGCGCTTAACTCGCCTTACTTCATGTAAACGTTGAGTTTAGAGTGTTAAATTGTTGCAAAGAAATGTCATTGCCAAGATTAGGGGTCAATGTTACATTCGCCCGAACTTTGCCGCTAAAGCATTGACCGGCAAGGAATTGAAAAGGCAAAAACACCTTATCTTGGGCTTCGAATTTGGAAAGCCCGACTATCTTGTGGTTGTACTTAGTTAAAGCGCCTCAGATCAGTTCGGAGCGTCATTATGAAATCAAAGCCAACGTCGATGCTGAAGGGCTCGCGAACCACCCAATCGCGAATCACCCTTAGGAGAAAGATGGCCTCTTTGCGAATTTGTTCGCAGCGAAGACAGTTATGCAGAGTGCGGATACGAACGAGCCCGGGAGGTGAGGCTTGAACAGGGTCACAAATAACTACTCGGTCGGCATTCCGTCCAGAGCCCAAAGAGTGACGGCTCGCGCGCTGCCCGCCTTGCCGCGCCAGGCTGACTTCTCTCGCGATTTGGTCGGAACCATCGCCAGCGTACAGCGCTGGACTGAACTGATTCCGTCATGGGTCGTCCTGGCAATGATTCTTCTAACGACAGTCGCGGTGTGCGCGACGGTAATCATCCGCGCCCGTTCTGAACTTCAAGCTTCGTCAGCACAACACCAACATATGTCGGCCGAGATCGGCTCGATAAGAGAAGTTAACTCGGCCTTAAAACAAGAGGTCAGTCACCTGCAAAATGATCCAGTCACAATCGAGGCGGCGGCGAGGAGTCGTCTGGATATGGTGAGGCCTAACGAGATTGTTGTAGCACTGGAAACACGAAATTCGATTTCAAGAGTTGGATCGCTTGTCCGCTAATAACAACCGCTTGACCCTGCAGCTTTTTCTTCTTCCGAGTTCCCTCCGAAACGCGCGGCTGTAGCAGGATTGCAGCCGCGCACCCTTCCTGTAGGGTCGCCTGGAATCAGCAATGATCCATCGTTATCACCGCGGATCTCGCGGTTGACACTCAGGTAACCCTAATCTAATATCGAATTCTACTGATTAATTGAACCAAAAAGGACAATCCGCCGGTCCGAAGAGCGCTGAATCTCCGATTCATGCAAGAACTAAAAGAAGGCACGTCTGAGCAATTGGCTGTCGATCGTTGGGAAGAGCGGACGCTTAATCCCGCGTTGGCGCGACGGCCTGAGCGAAAGCAACGATTTCAGACCGTCTCGCTGGCTGAGGTAAACCGACTCTACAGCCCGGCCGATCTGACTCAACTTGATTTCGCAGAAGAGATATCTTTTCCCGGAGAGTTTCCTTACACTCGCGGCATTCATCCGACCGGTTATCGCGGCAAGCTCTGGACGATGCGTCAGTTTGCCGGATTTGGTACCCCCGAAGAAACAAACGCCCGTTTCAAGTACCTTTTGAAGGAGGGTCAGACCGGACTGTCTGTAGCGTATGATCTGCCGGCGTTAATGGGTTATGACGCCGATTCTCCACTATCCGAAGGCGAGGTGGGAAAGTGTGGGGTCGCTGTTTCGTCGCTTGCCGACATGGAAGCGCTGTTTGACGGAATCCCCATGGAGAACGTCACAGTCTCTCAAACGATTAACGCGCCTGCGTCGGTTTTCCTGGCAATGTATCTCGTGGTGGCGGAAAAACAGGGTGCTGATTGGAAGAAAATCTCCGGCACACTTCAAAACGACATTCTCAAAGAATACATCGCGCAAAAAGAATGGATTTACCCAATTCGGCCGGCGATGAAACTCGTTATTGATACCTTTGAGTTTTGCACCAATAACGTGCCTCGTTACAATCCAATTTCAATTAGCGGCTACCATATTCGCGAGGCCGGCGCGACCGCGGTACAGGAATTAGCGTTCACTCTTCGCGACGGCATCGAATACGTTCAATGGGGCATCGACGCCGGTCTTGATCTTGAAGCCTTCGTCCCGCGCCTTTCCTTTTTCTTCAACGCGCACAACGATTTCTTTGAAGAGATTGCCAAGTATCGCGCAGCCCGCCGCATTTGGGCCCGGGTTATGCGGGATCGTTTTGACGCCAGCAACGAACGCACAAAGCAACTCCGCTTCCATACCCAGACGGCAGGTGTCTCACTAACGGTCCAACAACCGCTGAACAATATCGTGCGCGTGGCGATTCAGGCACTGGCGGGCGTGTTGGGAGGAACGCAGTCACTGCATACGGATGCTTACGATGAGGCTCTCGCCCTGCCGACAGATCAGGCTGCTCTGATCGCTCTGCGGACACAACAAATCATTGCCGAAGAGACTGGCGTCGCCAATACGGTTGATCCACTCGGCGGGTCGTATTTCGTCGAAGCGCTGACCAAGAAAATGGAAGACGGCGCACTCGATTATTTTGATCGAATCGATCGCATGGGCGGCATGGTTGAGGCGGTCGAAAAAGGCTTCCCGCAACGCGAACTCCAGGAATCAGCTTATCAATATCAAAAGGCGCTGGAGCGAGGCGATCAGACGATCGTCGGCGTTAACAAATACGAGATGGAGAACGAACCGCAGGAAGTGCCGATCCTGGTTATTGACGAATCGGTACGTAAACATCAGTTGGATCGGCTTGAACAAACTCGGGCCCGAAGAGATAAAGGCGCCGTGAACAGATCGCTCGATAATTTGCGACGCGCGGCACAACGCGCCGACAACACGATGCCGGCGACTATCGAGTCTGTGCGCGCTTATGCGACGCTTGGCGAGATTTGTTCGGCGCTGCGCGATGTGTACGGCATTTATGAAGAGCCCGCAATCTAGGTTTTATTCATTCAGTTATCGATTCCTTTCGCCCGGGCACTCGTACCCTCCTTACGGTCGGGCCTGCGGCCTGCGTAGATGATTCAATTATTCGATGGATCAATCCTCAAGAAAGATTCGTGTCCTGGTTGCTAAACCCGGTCTTGATGGTCACGATCGCGGCGCCAAGGTAATTGCCCGCGCCCTGCGCGACGCCGGCATGGAGGTTATCTACACCGGCTTGCGGCAGACACCGGAGATGATCGCTACGGCAGCGTTGCAGGAAGATGTGGACGCGGTAGGTGTGTCAATTCTTAGCGGCGCTCACAATACGCTATGCCCCCGCATCATTTCATTATTACGCGAACAAGGGATGAATGATTGCCTGGTAATTGTTGGCGGCATTGTACCGGAAGACGACATTCCCAAACTGAAAGAGCAAGGTGTCTCCGCGATTTTTCTACCTGGCACTTCAACGCAGGACATTGTGAAATTCATTCGCGAAAACGTGAAACCGCGCGAATAACGGCGGCGCGACTCAATTCTTCTTAAGGAAATGCTCGATTCCTCGCCGGCAATCCTCGGACATTCTGGCAATTGCATTTACATCCGCGCCGGCGCTGAGCGCGTCTTCAAAACTCAAGCTGTCCGTTTGATAAAGCAAGCGCTTTGATTGGGCAATTGCCGAAGCGCTGAGAGCGCCAAAGCGCCGGGCCAGGTTATCAACTTCCGCCTCGAGCCTCTCTTCTTCATACGCGCGATTGATAAAACCGAGGCCTTCAGCCTCTCCCGCGCTGATTTCGTCTCCGAGAGTGATTAGTTCGAACGCTTTTTTCTCGGATACGTTGCGTCGCAGGATCGCCGTGACCATCGCCGGCACAAATCCGATCTTGACTTCCGGAAAACCGAAGCGCGCCGACCTTGCGGCCAGGACGATGTCGCATGCCAGTGCGAGCCCGCACCCGCCCGCGAGCGCGCGGCCGCGCACCGCAGCAATAACCGGGCGCCGAACTGCTCTAATCAGCAGAAACAATTCCATTAACGAGCGAGCATCCTCCAGATTCTCGGCCACGGAAGCATTTGAAATCTTCTGCAAAGCTGCAAGATCGGCGCCGGAACAAAAATCGGATCCGCTGCCACTTATAATTATTACTCGGACAGTCTCGTCCTGATCCGCGCGACGCAAAGCGCCTTTGAGCGCAGCGATCATGGCATCATTCAGGGCGTTTTTCTTATCGGGCCGATTGAGAGTAATCCGCACGATCCCACTCTGAGCCGAATAGAGGACGATTTCGCTGTTAACACTCATCACTGACTATCCCATCAGCATTCCTGAGTCAGGAATTCCAGGAGCGCGGTATTGACCTCATCAACGGCTTCGTTTTGCACCCAATGGCCAGTGTCCGAAATTCGGAGTTCGCGATAAGGAGCATCGATAAAACGACCCAGGTCGCGCACGGTCGAAGGAATGATCGCCATATCCTGTTCGCCATAAATAAAAAGGGTCGGCACGCGAACCCGCCCGTTCTGATCCGCAGGCGTTTCGACACCGCGGCGAAACAATGATCGAAGAACGTTCGCCCGATAATAGTTGATTGAACCCGTTAACGCGCCCGGCTGTCTCAGAGCTTCTTTGTAGGCTTCAATGTCGTCGTCACTGAATGCGCCCGGACGAACGGAAGTTTGACTATACATCTTTGCGAGCCGCGCGAAGTCGCCGGCGCCGGTCCACCACTCGGGAACTCGCGGCAATTGAAAGAAGAACATGTACCAGCTGCGGCGTAATTGCGCGAATGTCATATTAGCGCGCCAGGCGGCCGGCAAGGGCACTTGTAGCGCTGCCAATTTCGAGACGGCTTCAGGATGTCTTTGGGCGACGGCCCATGCTACGGCGGCGCCCCAATCATGTCCAACTATCGCGGCCGTGGATTTACCAAAATGTTTTATGAGCCCGAGGACATCTTCAACCAGAAACTCGATCCGATAGTCTTTGATGCGCGCGGGTTTATCGCTCAAATTGAAGCCCCGCATGTCCGGAGCTACCACATGAAAACGTTTGCCGAGTTCCGGCAATTGATGTCGCCATGAATACCAGAATTCGGGAAACCCATGAAGCAGAATGACCAGGTTGCCGCTGGCGCTCCCGCATTCAACGTAATGCAGCCGCACATCGCCCACCTGGGCGGAATCATGACGAATCTCTCCCATGTCCAACGCCGCTGCAACTTGCATAATCAGATCAGTCCGAGCGATCGAGCTTCGTCGTCCGATATCTCGATCTCCATTCTCAGCAACGCGGTCGAGAATGTTTTTCCCTGCGCGTCCGTCATCAGCGAAAGTGTCCCGCCACCACCGAGACTTCCATGCAACAGAAAATTGAGTGCCCCAAGATTTGGCAATTCGAATCGTTCAACCTCACCTCTGCAGATCCCTTTGAAGTGTCCTTTTACGCGATCGGCCGTAACCTCGCGCACAATGATCGGGTAATACTCATGACGCAAAGCGATCAATCCGACGTTGGCCGTGTCGCCTTTATCGCCGGAACGCGCATGCGCCAGTTTTGTAAGTTTGACGAGCATCAAACCTCTATCGTTTTTACGTGGGCGGTAATCTCACGCTTCGGAATCAACGCCGGCCAATAAGCTACGATTTCTTCAACCTTTGGGCGACCGCCCGCAAAACCCGTGACCACCGGGGGTCCGGTTAGGATCAGCGGCGCAATCTCTTTGGTGAACTTTTCAATCGCCTGGCGATCATCTCCGCGTACGCCAACCCGCAGTTGTACTTCGGCGAGATCAGCTGAAGGTTCGCCGGCCAATGGTCCATGCGTCGCGCTGACACCAACAAATTCCGTTAAAATCTGATCGAAGCGTAGTCCCAGCCGCTCAAGACGCGCGCGCAGGATTCTGTCTGCGGCTTTCGCTTTGTCGTACGCCTCGGGCCAGGCGTAAACCAGGGTGCCGACTGCTTTGTAACCGGCCGAATAACTGATCGAGACCTTCAAGGAATCAGTCGCCGGACGGCCTTTGATGGCAAACACTCGAACGCGATCTTTCCCGTCATCCGCGAGGTGAATCGTCGTGAAATCCGCCACGCAGTCGGGCGTGATATATTCACGCGGATCGCCCATTTCGTAAACCAGTTGTTCTTTTACCGAAGGCACATTAACGCGACCACCGGTCCCCTGATGTTTAGTAATGATGAAGGTTCCATCCGCGGAGGCTTCCGCGATCGGAAAACCAACGTTTGCCAGATCAGGAATGTCTTGCCATTCGTACTGGCAGTTGCCGCCAGAGCATTGGGCGCCGCATTCGATAATGTGTCCGGCGATTGTTCCCGCCGCCAACTTGTCCCAGTCATTTAACGCCCACCCGAACTCGTGAATCATCGGCGCCAGCGTCAGGCCGGTGTCGGTTGCCCGTCCGGTGATGACGACACGCGCTCCCTCGTTCAGGGCCGTGACAATTGGCGCCGCGCCGAGGTACGCATTCGCGCTTTGGATTCTGTCATGCACCATTCCCAGGGGCTCATGAGTGTCCATGTTCCGCAATTCAATTCCGCGGGCGAGAAAATCATCAATGCGATCAAGAATGTCGTCACCAGTAACGATCCCGATCTTCATTCTGCCGCTGAGACCAAGCTCCCGGGCCACGTCTCGCACCGCTGCCGCGCAGCCCTCGACGTTCACCCCACCGGCGTTCGCTGTAACTCTAATGTCTCGTTCTAGACACGCTGGCAGAATCCGCTTCATTAGCGGCACAAAATCGCGCGCATATCCCGCCTTAGGATCTCTGGCTTTCTGTTTCTGCATGATCGACATCGTAACTTCGGCCAGATAGTCGAGCATCAGATAGTCGATTGGTCCTTCTTCTACCTGACGCACCGGCGCCTCAGGCAGATCGCCCCAAAAGCCCTGGCCGGCAGCGATGCGAATCTTCTGTTTCATCAATTGATTTGCTTAAAGAAAGACGCGGCGCACGAACACCGGTGGATCAAATCGGCTATTCCCATTCGGGCGGGCCGATTTTTCCATCGCCCTGTTCCGTGTTCCGCGTCTACGCGTCGATTGTAGTTTGCGGCCGCTGCTCTTACTGCGGCGGCGGCGGAGGTGGCGGTGTCTTTTTCGTCGTGTGCCGTCGGCTCGCCCTCCACGCTCGTCAAGCTTAAGCTGTCGCCGACTTTCTTCGCGCGCAAAGACATTGCTTTGGGCGCGCCGTCAGGCATCACCGTAACCGCCGTGTAATTACAGGTCGTCACGGCCGTGATAGTGCCGGAATGGGTGTCGGATCCAGCGGTCATCGTAAACTTATTGCCGGTAATCGTAAGCGTTCCATCCATGGCTGCTTCGCTGCCATGTTTCACTTTCCCAGTGTAAGTTCCGGAAAGATCGGTCTGCTCCTGTTGCATGGGATCGCAACGACCAGTACGCCGCGGTGCCGGCGCTGGAGCTGGTGCGGCCATCGTACTCTCGGTCGCGCCCTCAGCAGCTTTCGGCTTCGATTTGGTACGTCGCGGTTTCTTTTTCGCTGCAGTATTGGTATTGGCGGTACTCGTCGAAGAGTTGGAATTCTGCGCGGAAACAACCAATCCGGCAAAAACAAAACAACTCATCACAATGATCGCCACGCCGAGCAGAAATACTTTGCTCTTTCTCACAATTGTTCCTCCTTTAATTATTCGCGAACACTTTAAGACGGTTCCCGAGAACTCAGAATTACAGGGGGAATATTGCCCAGCTTCCTTGAATGAATTTACCTTAGGCTACGCCAAACCTGCGGGCAAAACAAACTGCCCCAGATGGGGTCCTGAATAATTGGAGCTGACTCGAAAAGCCAACTCGAGTGCGTCTCGCGTTTCTTCCGGCACAATGACCGCGTCAACAAATCCACGGGCGGCGGCGTACTTCGCGTCCAGGTCTCGCTCGTAAGTCTCACGCACCTGCTGCATTTCCATTTTAAGTTCTTCGCCTGGCGCTTCGCCCTTTGCTCTGAGCCTTTCCAGTTCACTTCCAAACACCGCTTGTACGGCAGAGTCGCCTTCCATGACACCCATCCGGCCAGTGGGCCAACTGAAAATAAAATTAGGATCAAAGCCCTGTCCGGCCATCGCGTAATAGCCGGCGCCCGATGCATGATTAATGGTCAGGACAATTTTGGGAACGATCGCGGTGGCCATGGCTTCGACAAAACGTGCGCCCGCGCGAATTATTCCTGAATGCTCGGCCTCCGCGCCGACCATGAAACCGGAGACATCCTGGATAAAGAGCAGCGGTGTGTGATGACGGTTACAAGTCTCGACGAAGTAAGCCACCTTCTCAGCCGACTCGGTATAAATGATTCCACCAAATCTCGGCGCGCCACCTGCCGGATCGCGAAACATGCCGCGCGCATTCGCAATCACGCCAACTTGAATCCCGCGAATGCTCGCATGACTGGTGATAATCTCTTTCGCATAGTCCGCCTGAAACTCGTCAAGATGACCCTCATCAAGCAGGCATTCCAGAATGTCGCGCATGTCATAGGGCTGGCGATGATCTTCAGGAATGATTTCGTAGATCTTTTCGGCGGGAGCTCCAGCGTCCGGAGCGCCCCCATCCTTGCGGGTGGTTCGCAGGCTTCCAGCCGACACCGGCAACTCCGTCACAAACTCCCTGATCTTCGCAATCGCCTCTTCGTCATTCTTCACTCGATAATGCGCAACGCCCGAAATTTCATTATGCGCGCGCGCGCCGCCGAGCGTTTCATTGTCAATTGTTTGGCCGGTTGCTCCTTTGACCAGGTTAGCTCCGCCCAATCCCATGAACGAGGTGCCTTCGACCATGATGATGATGTCCGAAAGCGCCGGCAGATAAGCACCGCCGGCGATGCATGGACCCATTACGGCTGAAATCTGCGGCACCTTGAGATACCGTCGCATGATCGAGTTGTAATAAAAAATGCGGGACGCGCCATACTGTCCCGGAAAAACTCCACCCTGATAAGGAAGGTTCACGCCCGCCGAATCGACGAGATAGATTATCGGCACATGCGAACGCATGGCGATCTCCTGCGCGCGCAGGATTTTCTTAATCGTCTCCGGCCACCATGATCCGGCTTTGACGGTGGCGTCGTTGGCGACCACAACGATCTCTCTGCCACGAACACGACCAATCGTCGTCACCACTCCTGCGGCTGGCGCCGCTCCGATTTGATCATCGATTTGTTCGCTGCTTTCTGCCTTCTGCCTACTGCCTTCTGTCTTCCGTTTTTCCCTTTCCCCTTTACCCTTTGCCCCTTGCTGTTTGTATTGGTCCCAGGCAACCAGCAACCCTATTTCCCGTCGATAACTGTCTTTGTCCAACAGCAGATCGATTCGTTCCCGCGCCGTCAACTTTCCCTGCTTATGCTGCTTTTCAATCCGCTCGGGCCCGCCGCCTTGACGGAGCTTCGCTTCGAGTTCGCGCAGCTCTGCCGTTAGTTGATATAAACGAGATTTCTTAGCCTGACCGTGAAAAGATTGAGGCGACAATGAACTGTCTTCGGCCTTCGGCTTACTGCCTTCTGCCGTTGGATTGGACAGCGGGCGCACTTTAAATGCTGAAGGCGACACTGCTTCAGTTTCCGTCTCAGCCATGTTTAGTCCTCTAACTCCTGGCTTCTGGCGCCTGACAAGCGAATTTGTTTGAGTAAGCTGTCGAAAATATCATGAACAATCGGCCTGCGCCAATACCGGTCATTTATGCCAGAG
>WNGG01004029.1_pt1 | contig 16521 bp, 14 predicted proteins | sample 5400661 | NCBI WGS metagenome assembly WNGG01 (sample SAMN13153372, study PRJNA577476) | soil metagenome | isolation source: 100 cm soil or saprolite under Garry oak tree replicate 1 | place: USA:California | collected 2016-06-15 | reverse complement strand
CGCACAGCACCAGCTGGGCGCGCGGGTCGAAGCGCATGGCCGCGTCGAGCAGGTAGGGGACGCCCTTCTGCCGGGTGATCCGGCCGACGAAGATGACCGTCGGCCGTGAGGGGTCGACGCCGTAGCGCTCCAGCACGTCGGTGCCCGGGTCGGGACGGTACTGCTCGGCGTCGATGCCGTTGCGGACGACTTTGACCTTCGCCGGGTCCAGGTCCGGGTAGCAGGCCAGCACGTCGGCGGCCATGCCGTCGGAGACCGCGATCACCCGGTCAGCCCCTTCCAGCGCCGTGCGCTCGCACCATTTGGACAGCTCGTAGCCGCCGCCGAGCTGCTCGGCCTTCCAGGGACGCAGCGGCTCCAGGCTGTGCACCGTGGCCACGTGGGGGATGCCGTAGAGCAGCTTGGCGAGGTGTCCGGCGAGGTTCGCGTACCAGGTGTGGCTGTGCACCAGCTCGGCGCCCTCGACCCCGGCGGCCATCGCTAGGTCGGTCGAGACCGTCCGCAGAGCGCTCAAGTGGCGGGAGGTACCGTCGAGCGCGTCCCACGACGAGTAGGCCGCCACCGGCGGTGCGCTCGGCGGGCGGGCCCCGCCGAAGCAGTGCACCCTCAGGTCGATCAGCTTGGCCAGGTCCCTTGCCAGGTATTCGACATGCACCCCGGCGCCTCCGTAGACGTCGGGTGGATATTCACGGGTCAGCAGGGCCACACGCACGACCGGCCCACTCCTTTCGAATCGCCATCGTCAAGGATCCCCCGGACACCCGGGGCGGTTAGTATCCATCGCCGTGGGCAGGCGTGAGCGCACTGTGCGAGCGCCCGTGTAGTTGACATCCGTTGCTGCGTATTCCAGACTCGTGGCGTAGTTGTACATATTGTCCAGATCCTCGAACTTGTAGAAACCGCAGGCAGGACCAGGGATAGAAGGTAGGCGAGGGACGGTGGCAGCCGGTCGATTCGCGGCGCTCCGGCGCGCGGGCTCCTTCCTGGCGCTGCTCGCGTCCGAAGTCGGTGCCGTGGCCCTGCTCAGCCGCCTCGGCCAGGTTCCCGCCCTGCGAATCCCCTGGCACCACCTCGGCCCCTGGCTGCTGAACAGCCCCCTGCAGGACGTGCTGGGCGCGATCCTGCGGATGGTCGCGCTGGTGGTGGCCTGGTGGCTGCTGTCGAGCAACCTCCTCTACCTGCTCGCCAGCATCTCCCGCATCCCGGGCGCGGTGCTGGCGGTGCGCTGGTGCACCCTACCGGTGGTGCGCCGCGTCACCGACCACGCCATCGCCCTCACCCTCGCCACCTCGATCATGGGCGCGGGCACCGCCGCCGTCATCGCCAATGCCACCCCCGCCGCCGCCGCGGTCCCCCGCAAACCCGGCCCCATCGCCGCCAGCGCCACCCCAGCTCAGGCGACCGGCGGCTACGTCCCGCACCCAGCCGGCCCGCCCTCGGCTGCCGCGCCGGCGACGACCACCACCACCAGCTCCTCTCCCCCGCCGCCCTACGTTCCCCACCCAGCGGGCACCCCCGCCCCCCGGCCGCCCGCCTCCAGTTCCAGCACCACGACCAGCACGACCCCCCCGGCGGTCACCACCCCGCAAGCCACCACCACGTCGAGCACGACCTCATCAAGCACAACCTCATCGACCAGCGCCCCAACAACTACGACCCCAACAACTACGACCCCACCGACGACGCCACCAACTACCACACCACCAACCACGACCCCGCCAACAACCCAGCCGCCGCCCACCCCACCGCCGCAGCGCCCCTCCCGCTCCGCCAGCGGTCAGCACGAGGTCAAGACCGGCGACAACCTCTGGACCATCGCCCGCGACCGCCTCGCCCTGGTTACCGGCAGGCGCGCCAGCGACCTCTCCGACCACCAGATCGCCACCTACTGGCTGCGCGTCATCGACGCCAACCGCTCCCGCCTGCGCTCCCACGACCCCAACCTGATCTTCCCCGGCGAGGTCATCCACCTCCCCCCAGTAGGCGGCTGACCCCGGGCACCCCTCGGCGAGGCGGGCCTGGACCTGGCTGTCCATAGCTGCCTCGGTGCTGGTGTTCACCATCTTCGCGACCTACGAGCGCCGCACCGAGAGCCTTGGCGGCTCGCCGCTGGTCGAGCCGAGCGTCTTCCGCAGGCGCGCCTTCAGCGGCAGCCTGGTGGTCGCCCAGACCTTCTTCGCGGCGATGAGCGGCTTCCTGCTCCCCCACCGCGCCCGCCCGGAGCACGCAGAGGTGCTGCTGGCGCAGGCCACGGAGGCGGAGGCCGTCAGCGTGCGAGCTTACGAGTCATGAGCAAGGCAACCAAGTACGATGCGGCCGGTTCGATCGCTTCTGCCTAATGTACTGCCGGGGGAAGCGGTCGGCCGGAACCATAACCGGCTGGAGGACGCGGGTCCTCCCGAGGGGGTATGCAGGTTGCGCTTCAGAAGTATGTCCATTCGGCGGGCCGCCACGCGCGGGACCGTCGTGCTGGTCGCCATCGGCGCGCTGGCGACGATGGTGTCGATGACCGGCCGCGCCTCGGCCGCGAGCCTGGCGCTGGCCAAGCAAACGGCCACGGCGGACAAGTTTCCCTGCTCCGACCCGAAGAAGCCGTGCCGGCCGTACACGCTGACCGTCGACAAGCTGTGGATCGCTTCCCCAGGTCCTGGGGGGGACTCGCTCAGCCTGTACGGGGATGTCACCGTGAATGACTCGTCCCTCTGGTCCTACGCGGATGGAGACGGCCCAGACGCTGGCAAGGGCTACCAGATCGATCTCAGCAAGACCACCTTCACGACGTACGTACAGACCGACCACAAGGGGAACCCTGTCTGGCAGAACCCGGCGTCCTTCAAGGTCGCCGTGGACCTCACGGACGACGACAACACCTGGTGGAACCCGTTCTCAACCGATGACGCCGTCGCGTCGGGCACCCAGGTGATCGATCCGGCCGCCTACTACTCGGATCCGTTCTGGTTCACTGACCCCATGGACCCAACCAACACGCCGATCTCGGATGAGGTTGTCTTCGGGGCCGGTGGCGGTTCGGTCAAGATGGACTACCACTGGACACCGGGCAAGACGATTCCGCCGTCCTCGTAGCCGCAGCACCGCACGCAGTGCCCGCGCCCTCCCGTCCGCGCCCTGCGCTGGACGGGAGGGCGCTCGTCACTTCGGCGTCACCGCCACGGTCCAGACGCGCCAGCGGCCGCCGAGACTGGGGTCCTGGCGCAGGTAGAGGTCCCAGCGGTAGCGGTGGGTCGCCTCACCCTGGCGGCTGGTCGCGACGGTGCCGCGGAGGATCTTGTCGCTGCCGGAATTGATGATCTGGAACGGCGACTCCAGGGTGAACTGGTAGGGCGGCAGGCCGACGTGGTGCTGCTGCAGGCCGGGCGCCTCCTTCTGCAGCTCCTTGTATTGCGGGCCGTTGGGCCAGAACGAGCTCCGCACCACGACCAGGTCACCGGTGGCGCCGAATTGGCCCCACTCCTTCAGCGCCTCCTTGGCGTCGCTGACCACGCGGCTGTTGGCGGAGAGCGTGCTGGGCGGTGGGATGGTTTTGCCCGGACTGATCCGAAGGCCGTGGACGATCGCCCAAACCAGTGCCGCCACCACGACGGCGGCAACGGTGGCCACGAGCCAGGCCCGCCGGCTGCGGACGCGGCGTCGGGAGTTCAGCCACTCACGCTCGTTCTCGTCAAGTGGGTCGAACCTGCTGGAGGACACGGCGGCACCTCGCTGAACTGGAGATGAAGACCAGCCCAAACGTGATCGTAGGTACGACTCTAGCGGCATCCTTGTTCACCGTGTAGCCGTCCCGCAAGCGTGCCTGCGGGTTCCGCATCGGATTCCGCGGGGATTGCCGGATCCAAGGTGCCCATTGACAGCTCTGTTTCTGCCGGGTGAGATCATCATGACATTGGCCCACAACCAGAACAGACAAGCAGAGCGTGCCACCAACGAGGGAGGCCGTGGCGATGACCGTGATCCGCAGCCCCTACCCCGATGTCGTCATCCCCGAGGTGCCGCTGCCTGACTACGTCCTGGCTGGGGCCGGGGAGTACCCGGACCGGCCGGCGCTGATCGACGGGCCCAGCGGGCGCACCCTCACCTTCGGCCAGCTGGCGGCGGGAGTGCGGCGAGTCGCGGCGGGCCTGGCCGCGCGCGGGTTCGGCAAAGGCGACGTGTTCGCCATCTACTGCCCGAACCTGCCCGAGTACGCGCTGGCGTTCTATGGCATCGCCGCCGCCGGCGGCGCGGCCACCACCGTCAACCCGCTGTACACCGTCAAGGAACTGACCTTCCAGCTCAACGACGCGCGCGCCCGCTACCTGCTCACCATCCCGATGTTCCTGGACCGGGCCCTTGAGGCCGCCGCCCGCTCCGCCGTCGAAGAGGTCCTCGTCCTCGGCGAAGCCGAAGGGGCGACCCCGTTCGCGGCCCTGATGGCGGCCGGCGACCAGCCGCCAGCGGTCACCATCGACCCGGCCGAGGACCTGGTGGTGCTGCCCTACTCCAGCGGCACCACCGGGCTGGCCAAGGGGGTCATGCTGACCCACCGGAACCTGGTCGCCAACCTCGCCCAGTGCCAGGAGCAGTTCACCCTGAGCAGCGACGAGCGGCTCATCGCGGTGCTGCCGTTCTTCCACATCTACGGGCTCGTGGTGCTGATGGCGATGTGCCTGCGCCAAGGGCTCCCCCTGATCACGATGCCACGCTTCGACCTGGAGGAATTCCTGCGGATACTGCAGGACCAGCGCATCACCAGCGCCTTCGTGGTACCGCCGATCGTGCTGGCGCTGGCCAAGCACCCGCTGGTCGACAAGTACGACCTGTCGGCACTGCGGCGCATCGGCTCGGGCGCCGCACCGCTGGACGGCGACCTGGAGCGGGCCTGCGCCCAGCGGCTGGACTGCAGCGTCGGCCAGGGCTGGGGGCTCACCGAGACGAGCCCGGTGGTGACCACCAATTTCTTCGATCCCGACCCCCGTCCCGCCACGGTCGGCCGACCGATCCCCAACACCGAGATGCGGGTGGTCGACCCGCTGAGCGGCGCCGACGTCGGCGTGGGCAGCGACGCGGTCGGCGAGCTGCTGGTGCGCGGCCCGCAGGTGATGAAGGGCTACCTCAACAACCCCGAGGCGACGGCGGCCATGATCGATCCGGACGGCTGGCTGCACACCGGCGATCTCGGCTACGCCGACGCCGACGGCTACCTCTACGTGGTCGACCGGGTCAAGGAGCTGATCAAGTACAAGGGCATGCAGGTGGCGCCCGCGGAGCTGGAGGCGGTGCTGCTCGCCCACCCGAAGATCGCCGACGCCGCCGTGATCCGCTTCCCAGACCCGGAGGCCGGCGAGGTCCCCAAGGCGTTCGTGGTGGCGCGCGAACCGCTCGACGAGGCCGAGGTGATGAGCTGGGTGGCCGCGAGGGTCGCCCCGCACAAGAAGGTCCGCCTCGTCGAGTTTATCGAAGAAATTCCAAAATCTCCTTCTGGTAAGATTTTGCGCCGGATTCTGATGGATCGCGAACGCCCCGAAAGTAACTAGGGAGTACGCAACCGAGAGGACGCCCTCTCCCTAGAGGTACGTAGTTCACGATTTCCGACGGTCGTGTAGGGTTCGTATCTAATGGTGGCTCGCGCACGGCCGGACGCGGCCGTCCCCCCGCCCCCTTCGACCCTTCCGCGGTCGAAGAATGGGCATGCTGGAGTGCCGGAGGAAGTCAGAACCCGGCGAGGGTCGGACACTGCCCTGCCATCGTTGGGACCCTTCGCCGCACTCCTGGGCCAGCCCTATCAGCGCCTCAAGGTCGCGGTCCTGCGCGAGCTGGCCGCCCTGCCGAGCCGCTGGCAGCTCGCCGAGGCGCAGGCGGCCCTCACCTGGCTGGAATCGGGCGAGGCGGGAAGCCTGCTCGCCGAGTTGGAGGCCGACGGCTTGATCGTGCCGGCCGGAGGCGGAGGCGGCCGCGGTCAGGGTCGTTCCTGGAAGCTCTCGGAGGAGGCGCAGCTGGTGGCCGCGGTCTGCGCGGTGCTGGCGGTGCCACGGATCGACCCGGAGCGCATGGTCAAGGTCCTTGGTGCGGCTTCCGGCCTGGCGGTCGCCGCCGGCACTGAGGACCAGCCGGCGCTGGCCCCGTTCCTGGCCGCGGTGAGCGTGCTGGAGGCAGACCGGGAGCGCCTTCACGGGCTGATCCGCGAGGGCGCCGAGGGCGAGCTGCTCGCAGTCGCCCACCTCGCGCGGGCCCACGCCGTCGACCTGCGGGCGCTGCTCGAACGGCAGCGCGACGACCTCCTCAAGCTGGAGCGCGGACCGCGCATCGCCACCGTGCTCGACCGTGCCGGTCGGCTCGCCACCCGCGTCGAGCTGCTGGCCAGCGAGATCGAGGCCATCCTCGCGGTCGGCCCTGACGAGGTCTCGCAGGCCAGCCTGGTGCCGAGCCCGGTCGAGTTGCGCGCGCTGATCGGCGGCCTCAACCCGGGGACGCTCGCCCGGCTGCTGCGCCGCGAAGCGGTCCCGCTGCCGCTGCCGGTGACCGTGCCGCCGGCGGCACCGACTGCCAGCGCGCTCGCCACGCTCGACCGCCGCCTGGGGCGCGAAGCCCCTCCACGGCCCGCGCCGCTGCCAGCGCCGAAGGAGCTGCCGGTGGAGCCGATGGACGTGGTCCCCGACATGGTCGCCGTGGCTGCCGACGCACTGCGCTGGCTGGCGACCCTGGACGACGGCGGGGACACGCCGCTCGCCAAGTGGGTGGTCGGCGGGAGCTGGCAGGAGGCGAGCAGCCGCATGGCCGCCGCAGTCGAGGCCTGGTCGCGCTGGGGCCCCTCCGGCGACGGCAGCCTCGGCATCGAACTGGAGGCGCGGCCCCTGGTCGAGCCCGTCGGCCACGACGCCATCGGGGTGACCTCCCGCACCGTGATCCGCAGCCTGCCGCAGGAGCCCAAGCCGGAGGCGGAGGCCGAACCCCCCGAACCCCCCGACCCACTACCGGAGCCACTACCGGAGCCACTACCGGACCCGGAGCACGAATAGGGAGAATTGCTACGTATGGATCCCGGGGAGCTTTGCCGTGTGCTCTTGGCCGGGTCGGTTCCGGCGGTGGAGGTGCCGGAGCTGGCGGACGAGGAGACCAGGGCGCAGGTCCGGCAGCGGCTGACGGCAGTCGGCTGCGCGCTGGCCTACGCGCCCCGGTCGGACCGCTGGGTGGTTTCCCTGAACGAGCCCCTGCCCAAGCTGGAGGACCATGCCATGCCGGTGCGGCTCGGCGAGGACGAGATGGCGGTGCTGGCGGCCTGCTGGCTGCAGCTCTGCTTCCTGCCCGCCGAGCGGGGCCGCCAGCCCGGACCCAGCGCCAGCGCGGCCGACCAGGACGAGGAGGGCGAGCCCTGGGTCGACCATGACGACCTGACCGCCCAGCTCGGCGACAGCATCGGCAACGCCGCCCTTGACGCCGCCGTCGAGCGCCTCTGCCGGGCTGGCTACCTGCTGCCACACGAAGGCCAGCTCCGCGCCGGACCGCTGCTGGAAACCCTGGACGACGGCGGCGCCAGCGAGGAGGCCCGCGCCCTGCTGGTCAGGCACCAGCGCCTGATGCATCTGCGGCGCCGCGCGGCCGAGCTGGAGACAGAGGTCGGGATCCCCACCGACCACGGCGGCGACCACCGGACAAGCGGTTATCGAACCAGCGGCGATCCACCGCCGGACTTCCAGCCGGACTGGGGCGTGAGTGGTTCGAAAGGTTCTGGGGGAGGAACCCATGCCTAGGATCGAAGAGGTCCAGTTCGTGCACTGGGGGTCGCTGCGCCCAGACCCGGTGCCGCTGCTGACTGACGGGATCAACGTGTGCACGGGGCCGAACGGCTCCGGCAAGACCTGCTTCCTGGACGGCGTCAAGTGCCTGCTCGGGATCACCAGCTTCGCGCCGGGGCGCAGCTCCACCAAGTACATCTTCGACGGCGGCCCTGGCGGGGTCCCGGCTGAGCGCGCCTGGTTGCGGGCCACTCTGGCCAACCCCCTGCTGCCCGGCGGTGGCGAGCGGCTCTTCGCCGTGGTGCCCGGCTGCGAGGACGCTGAGCAGATCAGCATCGTCTGCCTGGTCAGCAAGGAGGGACGCCGCTACCGGGTGCTGCCCGGACGCCTGCGCTGGGGCTTCGGCCGCACCCTGGAGGAGGACCTGGAGGCGTTCCTGGCGGCCAACCCCGAGGAGACGTGGCTCGGGCCGCGCAAATACACCGAGATGCTGGAGCGGATCGGCATCACCCGGGCGCTGCGCGAGGTGCTCGCCCTCCCGCAGGGCGCCATCGACCGCATCGTGGAGGAGCGGCCTCCCGGCCTGCTGCGCAACCTCTTGGAGCTGACCGGCGAGCGGTCGGTGCTGGAGGCGGTCCGCAGCGGCCGCGAGGGCAACGAGCGCGCCCGCGCGGCCTATGTGGAAGCCATCGAGCAGAACCGCGGCGAGAAGGACAAGCTCGCCGCGCTGCAGGCGCTGGTCACCCGCCACCTCGAATGGGCGGGCCTGCGGGACCGGCTGCAGTTGCTGCGCGAGCTGGCGCGGCCGGCCGCCGAGTACCGCGACCTGGCCGCGGACGCCGCCGAGGTGGCGTCGCAGGCCGAGACCAAACGCCGCGAGATCGCCGCCGACCAGGCCATCCTCGACGACCTGGCCAAGCAGGCCCCGGCCCTGGAGGCCAAGCTGCACTCCCTGACCGACGAGAGCGAGCAGCTGGTCGAGCGGTTGGAGGGCGCCGCCGCCGAGCGGCGCGACCTCGACATCCGCATCGCCGCGCTGCAGGCGCGTGTGGACGAGGCCCGCACGGCCGCGATGCGCCTGGCAGGCAACAGCGGCGGCGAGCGCGACGCCGAGCAGGCCGAGGCAGAGGCCAAGGCGGCCGAATCGATGCTGCAGACCACCCTGGCGCGGCGCCGCGAGGTCGCCACCGAGCTGGCCGAACGCCAGGCCGAGGCGGCGACGCTGGAGGCCGGCGGGGTGATCGTCCCGCCCGAGGTGGAGGCGTTCCGCGCCCTGCTCGCCGAGCAGGGCGTGCACAGCGCGGTCGTGGCCGAGCTCCTGGAGGTCACCGACGAGGCCGACGTCGCCACCCGTGCCGAGGCCGCGCTGGGCGAGACGCTGTGGGCACTGGTGGTGCCAGCGGACACCTACCGGGACGTGACCGCGCTGGCGGCCTCGCGCGGCTACCGCTACGGCATCGTGAAGGCTGCCGCCGGCGAGCCGAGAGGAGTGCTCGCCCAGGTGATGGCACCCGGCGAGGTCGGCCTGCTGCTGGAGCGGGCCGACGCCCTGGCCGCGATCGAAGCCGGCCAGGCCCTTAGCCTGTCCGCCCGCGGCCACGTCGCGGTCACCGCCGACGGGATGCACTACTCGGAGGCGATGGCGAAGCTGCAGGCCCCCGCTCGTCCTGTCCTCGGCCGCAACGCCCGCGAACGGCACTCGGCGGCGTTGCAGGCCGAGATCGACCGGCTCAGTGAAGAAGTGGCCAAGCTCGACCACGCCATCCCTGAGCTGCGCGCCTCCTGGCTCAAGGCGATGCGCCTGCTTGAAGCGGCCCGGACCACCGCCGACCAGCACTCCGGCACGGGCCAGAGCGAGCGCGCCCTGGAACAGGCCAACGCCGCCCGCCCCGGGCTGATCGAGCGGGAGAAGGTGCTGACGCGGGAGCTGCGCCGTATCGACGAACGACGCGGCAGCGCCGGCGCCGAGCTGGAGATGGCCAGGAACATGCAGGCCGAAGTGGAGGGCCGCCTCGCCAAGGACCTGCCACGCCTGACCGAGCTGGAGACACGCCTGGCCGGCTTCCAGGCTGAGTTGGCGGAGCATACCCTGGACGCGGCCCAGCAGGCCGTTCTCGACGCTGGCGACCTGCCCGGCACCGAGTCGCTGCTGCGCGACCTGGAGTGGCTCCAGGGGCAGGTGGACGACCAGCAGCGCTTCGCCGCCGAGGTGCGGGACGACGGGGTGCTGGCGCAGCGCGACGCGCAGGCGCGGGTAGTGGCGGAAGCCGATGCGCTCACCGAGCAGCTCCACCAGGACCTGGAGGCGCAGCAGACCCGCGCGGAGTCCTCGACGCACCGGTTCGACCAGCGCGTCCGGCGGGTGATGGACCGGCTCAGCATCGAGTTCGCCAGGATCTGCGAGATCGCCGGCTGGCGTGGCGAGCTGCACCTGCTCCCAGGTGACCGCCCTGACGACTACGGGCTCGACGTGGTGGTGGCGCAACGACCCGGCGACCGGCTGCGCTCCTACCGCGACGCCGCCCACTCCGGCGGCCAGCGAGCCACCATCGCCATCGTGCTGCTGCTCGCCGCCATGGGTGCTGCCGACGCCGCCGACCTGCTGCTCATGGACGAGCACATCGCCCATCTCGACTCGACCAACATCGACCACGTGGCCGCCCTGATGCACGCCCTCGGCGACCGGGTGCAGTTCCTGCTGGCCACCCCGACCAATGCCGAGTCGCTGCGGCTCTCCTGGTGCGACCTGCAGCTCGCCTTCCTGCCACGCGACCCCGGCCGTGCCTACTCGCCGCCGATCCGACTGCTTTCGCGCCTCGGAATCGGCAATCTGGAGACGCGCCTGCCGGAAGGCGAACTAGCTTCCTGAGCAACAAACAAACAGCGAACAGCAACAAATAAAGAGGACGGAGAGACGCTGGACCGAGCGCTCTCCGTCCCCCTCTGAGGGCGGCGGGACGGGCTGCCCCCACATTCCCGCAGGTGAGCCGCTACCTTTGGGTTGTGGGGGCAGACCCCCCACCCCCGCCCGCCCACGCTGGCAGAGGCTCCGTCCAGCGGATTCCCCTACCAATTCGCCTGACTCATCGCCTGGCCAGCTTGGTCGATTGGCTACATTCTATTCGACACCGGGCCGCAAGAAAAGTTTCGCGGCAATTTCCAGTCACAGCCCGGAGCGGCGCACCGGGCGGTCGAGCAGCCAGCGATGCGGGATTTCGACCATGCTGCCGTCACGGTCGGCGATGGTGATGCTGGCGATGCCGACGTCGGTGATGGTGCCCACGTAGTCCTCGACCGCGATCTGCTCCCCGACGCTGAAGCGGTCGTCGACGTAGCGGCCGGCGATCACGTTGCTGGCGAGCCGCCAGGCGCCCAGCCCGAGCGCCAGCGCCGTGCCGAGCCCGATGGAGAAGATAAGGATATAGAGCACGGTGGTCAGCACCGCGGTCTGCACGCCCAGCTCATCGGCAGCCATCAGGATCCCGAGCCCGAGGATCGCCCAGTAGGCGCTCTTGGCGACCAGCGGCCCGGCGGCGACGTTCATGCGCCGCAGCATCCCCTCAGCGATCCCGCGGACCAGGCCCGCAGCCAGGGCGGCCAGCCACAGCATCACCAGCGCGGTGCCGAGCTTCGGCAGGAAGCGGATCAGCTGTCCGGGCACGTCTGTCAGCAGGGTCGGCGCCAGCAGGCTCAGCGAGATGATCACGGTGACCAGGACCAGGAACCAGAACACCCCGTTGGCCGCGCTCTGCGGCTGCAACGGCCCGCCCTCCTGCGCTGGCAGCACCCGGCGCAGCACCCGCGTGATCAGGATCCGGGTCAGCGTCGCGACCCCAATGCCGACAACCAGGATGGAGCCAGCAGGCACCAGGCGTGCGAGCAAGCTCATCGTGTCATCCCTTCCCCCTCATCGGCTCCTCGTCAGCCCGGAGTAGGCGAGCAAAGCCCATCCGAGCCGTGGAAGCAACCCACTGAAGAACTCCGCGACCTTCGCGGCGAATAAGGCCCGGCGGATACGCTGCATCGCCACCTTGTCGATCTTGTCGGGCGCCGTGACCCGCTCGGCGGCCAACTCCCCGACCAGCATCCACAAGCGCCGCAGCTCCAAGAGGGCCGCCTGGCAGAACCGGCAGCCGGCTTGATGCGCCAGATCGCCGCTGTCACTGTCGGCGACCTGCGCCATCAGACCGACCAGGTCGGTCCCGCAGGTGAGCCTCCTACTTACCGTGCCGTTCATCGCCATTGCCTCATGGCGTCGAGGAGGCCGAGGCGGGCGCGGTGCAGGCGGCTTTTGACCGCAGCCACGCTGATGTCCAGCATCGCGGCGATCTCGTCGTAACGGTGACCCTCCAGGTCGTGGAGGACGAGCGGCGCGCGCTGCTCAGGCGTGAGCTGGTTGATCGCCAGCTTCAGATCGTGGAGCTGCCAGCTCACCTCGACCACCCGCTCGGGTGCCCGCGCCGGTGACGCCGCGATCTCGGTCCCGGGACCGGGAAGCGGCTCGGCCGTTCTGCGGCTGCGCAGCAGGTTCAGGCAGCGGTTGGTCACGATCCGGTGGATCCAGGTCGAGAACCTCGCGTCCGACCGGAACCCGGCCAACCCGCGCCACGCCTGCACGAACGCCTCCTGCGTGGCGTCCTCGGCCTCCCCCTCGTCCCCCAGCATGCGCAGGGCGATCCGGTACACCGTGAGCCGGTGCCGGCGCACCAGTTCCTCGAACGCATCGAGGCGTCCCGCCTTCGCCCTGGTAACCAGATGGTCATCGTCGAGCTGCAGTTCCATCCAGGCCGGTTCCCGTCCCCTGGTTCGACAACCTCACCAACGGAAAGTTACGCACACCAGCCGTGAAACTCTCAAATTGCGCTCTAGTCTAGGAACTGCTACGCAGCCTCGTCCGAGGCGGTCTCGGTTTCGGCGGGAGTTACGAGGGCGTTGGCAGCGGCCGGGTCGCGGTGCCGGCGGGCGGCGAAGGCGGCGACCGCGGCGGCGAGGAGACTGGAGACGCCTGCCAGGACGATGGCCGAGCGGGGGCCGTAGTGTTCGGCGAGCCAGCCGACCAGGGCGCTGCCGAAGGGGGTCGAGCCGAGGAACACCAGGCCGTATAGGGACATCACCCGGCCGCGCATCTCCGGGGCGGCGCCGAGTTGCAGGGTGGAGTTGGCGGTGGCCATGACGGTGACGGTGGCGAACCCGACCGGGGCCAGCACCAGCGCCTCGGTGGCGACGGTCGGGGCGGCTGCCGCCAGCAGCGACAGCAGGCCGAAGGCGGTCACCGAGCCCAGCAGCAGCTTGCGGGTGGGGCGGGCGCGGCTGGCGATGAGCAGGGCACCGGCGACCGCGCCGACGGACTGGACCGAGGCGAGCATGCCGTAGAGGCCCGCGCCGCCGTGGAAGCTGAAGCGGGCCAGCAGCGGCAGCACCACCCGGTAGTTGAGGCCGAAGGTGCTGACCACCAGCATCAGCAGGATGGTCCACGACAGCAGCGGCGTGGCGCGCACGTAGCGGAGGCCGTCGCGCACTTGACCGCGGGAGCGCTCCACCGGCGCCTGGCGGTAGAGCCGGCTTGGGTCCATCAGCAACAGGCTGATGATCACCGCCAGATAGGACGCTGCGTTGAGCAGGAAGGCGGGGGCGATCCCGGCAACGGCGATCAGCACGCCGGCGGCGGCCGGGCCGATCACCCGGGCGGAGTTGAACACCGCGCTGTTGAGCCCGACCGCGTTGGCGACGTGCTCGCGCCCGACCATCTCAGTCACAAACGACTGGCGGGTCGGCATGTCGAAGGCGGTGGCACAGCCGAGCAGCGCAGCCAGCAGGTAGACCATCCACAGCCGCACCGCTCCGGTCGCGGTCAGCACGCCGAGGGCGAGCGCCAGCGCGGCCATCGCGCTCTGGGTCGCCAGCAGCAGCTTGCGCTTGTCGACGCGGTCGGCGATCAGGCCGCCCCAGATGCCGAGCAGCAGCACGGGGGTGAACTGCAGCGCGGTGGTGATACCCACCGGCAGGGCACGGTTGGTAAGCCGCAGCACCAGCCAGTCCTGCGCGATCTGCTGCATCCAGGTGCCGCTGACCGACACCAGCTGCCCGAAGAAGAACAGGCGGTAGTTGCGGACCTGGAGGGAGCGGAAGGTGCGCCGCGTCGCGACCCCTAAAACTCCGATACCGGCGGTCAACCCAGCTCCACCTCCAGCAGGCGCTCCAGCACGGAAGCGGCCTGGCGGAGGAGGTCGATCTCTGCGGGGGTGAGAGCGGCCAGGCGGGCCGCCAGATAGGCGTCCTTGCGGATGCGGCCGCGCCGCAGCAGCTCGCGGCCGGCGGGGGTCACCTCGACCCGGACGATGCGGCGGTCGCCGGGGTCGGCCTGGCGCGCGACCAGCCCGGCCTCCTCCAGATTGGCGACGATGCGGGTGATGCTCGGCGGGCGCACCTGCTCGACCGCGGCGAGGGTGCCGAGCGTGACCGGCCCCCGCTTCTCGATGCTGCCCAGCGCCGAGAGCTGCGAATAGGTGATCTCCTCCCCGGTCTGCTGGCGCAGGCGCCGCCCCAGCCGCGCGATCGCCAGCCGGAGCCGCACCACCAGGTCACGATCGACCTCGGGCGCCTCTGCACGGGCATGAGCTGGAGCCATCGAACCTCACACGACTTCACAGGGGTATTTCGCAAGGGTAATTAGCATTGCTAACTATCTGCTGACAGGATAACACCGTGACGTATCGCCTGCCAAGCCTTAGGTCCTAGGTCTGGAGTTCGGGTCAGGCCACGGCGGGGCCGACCACCGAGCCGAGCAGATCGACCATGTCCAAGTCCTCGTGGACCAGGTGCTGCAGCATCACGCGGTTCACCCCCGCCGCCTCCAGCGCGCGCAGCCGCTCGATCACCTCGTCGACGGTGCCGATGATCCAGCGCTCCGGCGGATGGGCGAGCAGGTCCTCGGGCCGCTCGCCGCTGCCGGTCCGCTCCAGCAGGCGGGCGAGGCGGTCGCGCAGCTCACCCCGGTTACGCCCGACCACCGTCGCGGTCATCAGCGAGAACTGCAGCGTTTCCGGGTCGCGGCCGGCCTGCTGCCAGGCGCTGGCGAGCTTGTCGTGGCGCTGCTTGCAGTCGTCGATGGTTGCAGCGGTGGTGTTGTACTCGTCAGCGAAGCGGGCGGCCAGCTCGGCGCTGCGCGGTCCGGCGGCGCCGCCGAGAATCAGCGTCGGGCGTGGCCGCTGCAGCGGCTTGGGCAGGGGGTCGACGTCCCCCAGGCGGTAGTGAGCGCCACTGAACGAGAACGACCCGGGTTCCCACGACCGCGTGACGATCTCGAGCTGCTCGGCCAGCAGGCCGAGGCGGGTCCCGGTGGAGGGCATCTCGAAGCCGAAGGCACGGTGCTCCGCCTCGTACCAGCCGGCCCCGAGGCCGAGCTCGACACGGCCGCCGGAGATGTGGTCGACCGTGGCCACACTCTTGGCGAGCAACGAGGGATGGCGGAAGGTCACTGGCGAGACCATCGTGCCGAGCCGGATGCGGCTGGTGCGTGCCGCCAGCCCGGCGAGGGTGGTCCAGGCGTCGAGCGAGCCGCGCTCCAGTTGCCCGAACACCGACAGGTAGTGGTCGGAGCGGAACAGCCCCTCGAGGCCGTGCCGCTCGCAGGCGTCCGCGAGCGCGAGCCACTGCTCCCAGGTGACGTTCTCCTGGCCCTCGATCATCAAGCTGAGCCGCATACGCGCACCTCCGGGCGCGAGGGTACAAATCGCATCAAACTATCCATCAAAAGGCTGCGAGTCCATTCGGAGTGCCAAGACCCGTCGGACCATCGTAGCCGGGCCCCGCCACACACAGGTAGCTCGGCCTGCAGGAGCCGTTGCTGCCGCTGGTGACGTCGGACAGCCCGCCGCCGCCATGGGCGGCGTTAGCGTAGGGCAGGAACGCCATCGTGACGGCGGCGTAGGTGGCGGCGCCCGCGTGGCCCGACAGCACGTAGGCCGACGCGACCAGCGGTGCCGCCGCGCTGGTGCCGCCCATGGTCAGCCAGGGACCGCCGCTCACCCCGTAGGTGCTGTACACCGCCACGCCGTTCTCGGGGTCGGCCATCGCGGCGACGTCGGCCACAGTGCGGCCCTGGCAGCCGCCGTCGGTCTGCCAGGACGGCTTGGGGAACACCGTGGAGCAGCCGCTGGAATCGTTCGGCCAGACGGATTCGGTCCAGCCACGAGCGTTGTCCGCCCGTACCAGGCTGGTGCCGCCAACCGCGGTGACGTGCTCCGAGGCTGCCGGGAAGTTGACCCCGAAGCCGCCGTCGCCAGCAGCAGCGGTGATGGCGATGCCTGGATGGTCGTAGGACGGATCGAGGTCGACGTCTGCGGGTGTCTCCGCGTCTCCGTAGGAGTTGCTGATCGCGGTCGCGCCCATGGTCGCCGCGAGGTCCACGGCCTTGGCAAGGTCTGTGAGCCTGCTGGTGTCAGCTTCGATCAGCAGGATCCGGCAAGCCGGGCAGGCCGCCGAGACCACGTCCAGATCGAGGGCGATCTCGGCGGCCCAGCTGCCGTCGGGCGGCGGCGGGTTGGTGCCGCCGCGCTGGTTGACCTTGCGAAAGCAGCCGTCGCTGCCGCCGCATGGCGGCAGGCTGTAGTACTGCCGGTAGGCAGCCAGATCGGCCTCGGCATTAGGGTCGTCATAGGAGTCCACGATCGCCACGGTGGGAACGCCGCTTGCCGGCTGCCCCGGCATGGCGTAGGCGCGGTGCAGGTCGTCCGGGCTGTAGCCACGCGGGGTCGCGGAGAACGGCACCGCCCCGTCAGGGCTGGTGACG
>WNGG01004025.1_pt1 | contig 16526 bp, 13 predicted proteins | sample 5400661 | NCBI WGS metagenome assembly WNGG01 (sample SAMN13153372, study PRJNA577476) | soil metagenome | isolation source: 100 cm soil or saprolite under Garry oak tree replicate 1 | place: USA:California | collected 2016-06-15 | reverse complement strand
GGTGCGTTCAGGCGCATCCTGGAGAATTCATGAGCCTGGCCTGGCATCCAGGGGGCGGCAGCCGTGGCACTCCAGGATGCGGGAGAGCAAGAGGTGCGCTTAGGAGCCAGGCGCGAGCACCACTCCGGAAACGAAGAAACAACAGACCGAACACCGCAGCCAGGCCGATCAGGACAACGGTCTTCCTCACACGTGGACAGCCTAGCTCAGCCCGAGCGGAGCCAGCAGGGAGCAGGCGGCCATGCGACCGCCAGCTCCCCCGCGCTTGCTCGCCTAGGGCCGCAGCAGGTACTGCATCGCTCGGCCCATCACGTCGTTGCGGGTTGCGGTGCCCGTGATGCCTTCGAAGCCGAAGCCCATGTAAAGCGTGTCCGCCGTCGCCACGACGGCAGCTTCCGGAAAGCCTCCCGCAGTGGTGCGGACGAAGTTGTTCGGGTTGGGCGAGCTTCCAGCGGGCGGTCCGGTGATCGCCCAGCCGTCCATGCCCGTCTCAAAGGACGTCGTGCCTTCGCCGGTGGAGACGGTGATGTCGTCCACGAACGTGCCCAGGCCCTGGGTCGCCCAGTCACTGACATAGGCGATCGAGACCTCGATCTGCTGGCCCGCATAGCCTGCGAAGTCGACGTTCCACTGCTGCCAACCGCCCGAGTTGCCGGTGGAGGCGTTCCATGCGCCGGTGGTGCCTGTCGGCGAGCATGTGCTGTCGGCGTTGAGGGTCTGGTAGTGGTCGATGAACGGGTGCAGCTCCCGCCAACCGGCGGGGCAGCTATCGCCGGTGTTCTGGCTCGTGTGGCCGTTCAGGTCCGGCAGAGTCGTCCAGTTGTTCTGTCCGACCGTGTGCACCTCCACGAAGACGAAGTCCCACGGGAACTCCGTGTCGTGAGACGTCCAGAAGGACATCGTTGCCCCAGCCGCGGGCACATTGATGGTTCGTGTCAGGCGCTTGTAAGAGATGTCGCCGATCTGCGAGTACACGTAGTACGTGCCTGTGTGGGGATCGAATGGTCCACCCGGGCGGTCGTACTTGGCGGCGACCCGGCTCGCGAACTGCGGGTAGGTCGCGGCGGGCAGGATGCCGCTGGTGGTGATGAAGGAAGCGCTGTGGTTCTGGTTCTGGGCGCTGTCGGCGCCGTTGAAGCCCCATGACGTCGCCGAGAAGGGATTGTCCCTGCCGTTGACGTTGTCAAGTCCGCCGGTGCCGTTGGTGCCAGCGTTGTCGTTCAGCACGTAGGCCCCAAGCCAGTACTCGAGGAAGTCGTTGGTGCCGTCACCCGATCCGCCCAACGCCCGGCAGCGGGCCTGGACAGTGGGATTCGCGCGGCACTGCGCATTTTGGAATGGGTCGTACAGCTGTGTGCCATGGGCTCCGGTGTACTGGTGCCCGGCGGCCTTGCCTGTGTAGAGCAACCGGCCGCCCTCATTGAGGAAGTCGCGAACCTCGAGCACCTCTTCGACCGCGAGCCGCGATGCATTGCCGGCGCTCCAGCCAGGCTCCCGCGTGACGAGGTCGTTGCCCGTGTACCAGACAACGGCTCGGTAGTGGCTCAGCACACCTAGCGCGTCGGCCGCCTTCCGGCCTCGTGCGTCAACGTCCCAGACGTCGTAGCCGATCCCGTTCGCGGTCAGCGCGTCGGTGTAGTAGGAAAGGTAGCGGGGCCCGCCCGATGGATAGCCGGGCGCGAGTGAAGACGCGCCGGTGTAGTCCTCCGCCGCCAGCACGAGCACGGGGTTGGTCGTCTCCACCGCGGCTGTGTACGTGAACGGATCGGTGGCCTGGCCACCGGCCTCGAACCACACCCTGACCGTATCGCCGGGGCTGGTGCCGGTCACCTGGCTGCGCATCACGTGGTAATAGGTGGCGTTGCCGATGCCATAACGCTCGCCGGCGCTCCATTCCGAAGTCGGCGTGCTCTGCACGGGCCCGCTGCCGATCTGGTACTTCAGCGTGACCGCTCCGAGGCTGCGCTTGGCGAGCACGCGCACGTCCTGTGGGTCGCCGTACGAGGTGTCGAACTTGAAGTCGAACATCGCCAGCGGCGCGTTCTCCGGATCGACCTCCGTCTGGTCAAGGTACAGGCCCTTCGTGTGATTGCCGAGATGCGACGTCGGATCGTCGGGGTGCGGCGCGGACATCGCGATGTCGAGATCGAAGGGCAGCGTCTTCTGGAACTCGGCCTGGATGAGCGCCTCGTTGTCCGGGAAGACGAAACCACAGCCGGGGCAGCCCTCCTCCAGCTCCGGCGTGAAGGCCACGGTGCCGGCGTTGATGTCGGCGAAGTCCGTCGTCTCCCCGTTGGTCACGTAGAGCTCGTCGGAGCTGATCCCCGGGTCGAAGCCTGGGATGCCGGGGTGGGCGTCGGTGCCCGCGAGCGCGGCGTAGATCGGGTTGTCGGCGTCAGGGGTCGCGACCTGCCAGCCCTGCGGATAGAGGATGTAGGGTCCGAATGAGTGGAAGTTGACGAGGAACGTGGGGTCGATCCGTCTGATCAGGCCGCCCAGCGATTGCGTCTCGGGCTCGGAACCCGCCCTTGGCCCGCGGTAGGTCTGGCTCGAGAAGAGAGATGAGGATCCCTCCTCGTCGTAGTTCCAGTGCTCGTTGTAGTTCCGATTGGGGTCGACGCCGTCGGCGTTCGTGACCTGGCCGTCGCCGTCGTTGTCACGCAGGTTCTTCCGCCAGAGCCGCTCGTGGTCGAATGTGTACTGATAGCCGTCTGGATTGGCGGAGATCACAAACCACAGCTCGGTGTCCTTGAGCAGGCGCTTGATCTCCTTGTTGTTCACGCGCCACTGGTCGATGAAGAAGCGCAGGAGGCGCCGGTTGACCTCGACGCTGATCCACTCTCGAGCGTGCTGGTTGGACACGTAGAAGGCCGCCGGCCGTGTCCCGTCGGCGACCTCGTTGGCGCCCTGGGTGACCTTGAGCGCGATCAGCTCGCGGCCCTGGTAGGTGTGGCCGAGGACTTCGAGCTTGACGAGTTGCGGGTTGTTCCTGGCCAGCGCCCTCAACTCATCGCGAATGCCGCCAGGCTGGTCCCACGAACGCCAGACTGTGTACCCGGCTGCGGCCTGCTCGGCCGCGAGCTGGGTCTCCGTCTTGCCGTCTTTGGTTTTTCTCGGCGTGACTTTGAGCCCGTGAGCCTGAAGGCTGGCGCGCTCCTTGTTGGTCAGCACGACGTCGACCTCGACGCCGTCGCCAACGTTGCGCACCGCCACCACGTCAAGGCCTTGCCGCAACAGGGTGTCGACGTCGCCCGCGGCCGCCTGGACCGTGTAGACCTCGAGCTTGTCCTTGCCGCTGTTGCTGCTGCCTTTGGCCTGTGCGCTCGGGATAGTTCCGGTGAACGCGAAAACGAGCACGAACGCGAATACCAATCCCCGCTTCATCGCCGTCCCCCTAGTCCCCGCTGTGTCTGACGCCAAAGACGATTGTTGCAAATCCTTGCGCGGATTGCTATCGCGTCCCGTGCCTACGCTGCTCGGCCTCCTGACCGGGCGACAGCATCTTGAGGCGTGCGGCCTGCGCAGTGAGATAGCGCCGTTCGGGAAGGCTCGTCGTCCTATCGGCCGCCGTTCGATAGTGCGCGAGTGCGGCCTTCGTGTCACCGGCCATCTCCAGCAGGTGTGCACGGACGGCGTCGAGGCGGTAGTAACCGGGCAGTCGTTCTTCGACCGCGTCGAGCATGGCCAAGCCCGCTGACGGGCCGTCGACCATGGCTGCTGCGACGGCTCTGTTGAGCGTGACGATCGGGTTGCGGGTCATCTGCTCGAGCAACCCGTAAAGGGCAAAGATCTGTGGCCAATCGGTGTCGTCGGCTCGTGGGGCCTGGTCGTGAACGGCGGCGATCGCGGCCTGGAGCTGGTACTCGCCAACCGCGCCCTTGCCGATTGCGCGGTTGAGCAAGGCAACCCCTTCGGCGACGAGCGCCTGATCCCACTGTGTTCGGTCTTGCTCTGCGAGGGTGATCAGCTCGCCTGCTGCGTTGGTTCGCGCAGGACGCCTGGCATCGATCAGCAGCATGAGAGCGAGCAGACCGGAGACCTCGCCGTCGTCGGGAAGCAGTCGCTGCAGCATCCTGGTCAACCGGATAGCCTCGTCCGACAACTCCGTGCGGTGCACCTCGCGACCGGTGCTGCTGGCGTATCCCTCGTTGAAGATCAGGTAAAGCACATGAAGCACTGTGCGCAATCTGGCCGTCTGCTCTTTCCGTGTCGGCATCTGGAATCGCACACCTGAAGCCTTGATGCGCTGCTTCGCCCTGGTGATGCGCTGAGCCATGGTCGCCTCGCCGACCAGGAATGCGCTCGCGATCTGGGCCGTCGTAAGCCCACCGATGGCTCGTAAAGTCAGCGCGATGGCCGAGGCAGGGGTCAGCGCTGGATGGCAGCACATGAACAACAAGATCAACGTATCGTCCTGATCGGGGACCTCTCCCATCGGTGCTTCCTGCAGCAACGCCAGGCTCTCCCGATCCTTCCGAGACTGTTCACTTCGCCTCTGGTCGATCATCCGCCGCACGGCGGTCTGTACGAGCCAGCCGCGCGGCTTCGCCGGAACACCGTCGCGCGGCCAGTGCAACGCGGCCGCGATCAACGCCTCCTGGACGGCGTCCTCCGCAGCGTCAAAGTCACCGGACCTGCGCACGAGCGCGCCAAGGACCTGCGGCGCCAAGTCGCGCAGCAGATCCTCGACACTCGACGGCACGTTCAGCGCTCGTTGCCTACCTGTTGAAGGAATGCCTCCATCTCGGCGACATCGGAAGGCGCCTGGTCCATTACCTGCCGCACCTGTATCGGCTGTTGGGTCGCAGCGCCGCCAGGTCCCGGCACAGCGGAGATCTTCGCGGCTATCTCGATCGCACGCGCCTCCGACTCCACGTCAACGATTTGGTATCCGGCCAGCCACTCCTTGAACTCCTGGAAAGGACCATCGGTGACCACTGGCGCACTCAGGCCGTCAGAGGTCACGATCTTGGCGAGGTTGGGCCCAGCCAGAACCTGGGAGTCGACCAGCTCACCGCTACTCACAAGCTCCCTGTGAAGGGCCTTGTAGTAGTCCAGGTGCGCGGTGATCTCCTCCGGCTTCCACTCGTCCATTGGCGCGGCGACGACTCCTCCATGGAAATTCACGACCAGCAGGTATCTCATGATCTGACTCCTCGTTTTCGGATGTGTGCCCTACTTGGCACTGTCACCATTAGAACGGAGCACGCCGTCCGTTCTCGACATCCCCGGCGCGAATTCAAAACCGGGCTAGGCCACCGCCGGATTGCCAGGGTCGGTGATGAGAAGCTCGATGACACTGCGCATCGTCACGATTCCCAGGTGCGCCCCACTCGGGTCCATGACCACTGCGAAGTGGCGACCTGCGCGACGCATCACTTCCAACGCTGCGACGACGCCTGCAGCCTCGTCGACGTACACGGCGTCGCGAATCAGCCTGGCTTGGATTGGCTTGTTGCGGTCATCGCCGTGGACCAGCCCAAGGTCACAAGACTTGACGTAGCCGATTATCCGGTGGTCAGCGGCCGCCCGCAGCGGGAGCCGGCCGCGCCCGGATTCCGCGAATGCTCGTTCCAAATCAGCCACAGACGACCTCTCAGGAACAGCCACCACTTCGGACCAGGGGACCATAGCCTGGCTCAAACGCATCTGGGAGAAGGCGAGAATTCGTTTCAGCAATCGCTCGTCGTAGTCGCGGATCAGTCCCTCCGTGCGCGAAGCGTCCAGGATCGAGCGTATTTCGCCGGCGCTGCGTGCAGCCTCGATCTCACTTGGAGATTCGACTCGCAGCAGCCTGAGCAGCAGGCTTGTGCTGCCCCAGAGCAGGGGGACGAACGGGGTCGCGAGCCAGACGGTCACCGAAGTGGGGAGCGACAGCCAGCGAGCGGAAGCCTCCGGCTCCGCGATCGCGAGGTTCTTCGGAACCATCTCCCCGAACAGCGTGTGGAGGCCGGACACGATGGCGAGCGCGAGGGCAGCCGCCAGAGCATCGAAAGCAACGCTGGCGGCCGGCGGGACATGACCGACCACGGGCTGGAGGCCGGCTTCGACGATGGCCTCGAGGGTGAAGCCGAGGCCGATCGAGGCAGCGCTGATTCCCAGCTGCAGCGCCGCCAGGGTCCTGGGCAGCCGGCGTGCGTGCCTGATCGCCGCCGCCGCCATCACATCGCCGGAACTGGCGAGCTGCTGTAGGCGCGAGCGGTGGGCGGCAACCAGGGCGAACTCCGCGCACACGAAAACGGAGTTGGCCAGAAGGAGGAAGGCCCCTAGAGCGATCAGGGCAACGATCACGGTGGGAGCTCACCATCCTGTTCCAGCGCCTCAGGGGGGTGGATGCGCACCCATGCGATCCGGTGCGCGTCCATGACGGCGACCTCGAGCCGCCAACCGTCCACGGTGACCTCCTCGCCAACCGAAGGGATGTGTCCAAGGCGGCTGAGTAGAAGGCCCGCCAGCGTTTCGTACTGACCGTCGCCGGCAGGCATCCGAAAGCCTGTCTCGTCGAGGACCTGGTCATGGCGCGCCGATCCGGCGACAAGACCCGGCGCGTGGGCCGGTGTCTCGCCCGGCCGGCCTTCCTCGATCTCACCGACGACCTCCTCGAGTAGGTCCTCGTCGGTCACGATCCCTGCCAGTCCGCCGTACTCATCGATGACCACTGCGAGCTGGATTCGCTGAGCGCGCATCTCATTCAGGAGGGACGGCAGCTCCTTGGTCTCAGGAACCACCAGCGTCATGCGCGCCATGGCAGACAGCCGCCTCTGGAGGCGCTCGGACGGCGCCAAGGCGAGTGCATCCTCGACTCGCGCGACGCCAACTATCTCCTCCGAGCTCGCACCCTGGACTGGGATGCCGGTGTGACCGCTGCGCGCCGCCGCTGCGAGCAGGTCTGCGGCCCTGGCCGAGCCGGGAAGGCTCACGACCTGTGGTCGCGGTGTCATTGCCTCGGCCGCGCTCTTATTGCCGAAGTCAATCGCACGCGATAGAAGGCGAGCTGTGTCTCGATCCAGCGTGCCGTGTGCGGCCGACTCACGAATCACAACCTCCAGCTCTTCAATGCTTCGCGCGGCCGTCAACTCGCGTCTGGGCTCCACTCCCAGCCGGCGGACGATGGCATCGGCCGAATCGTTCAGCAGGCCAACGAGCGGGGCCGAAAGCCAGGCGAAAGCGCGCAGCGGACGTGCCACCAACAAGCCGACCCGCAATGGGTTGGCAATCGCCACCGCCTTCGGAACCTGCTCTCCGATCACGAGCTGCAAGTAGGTCGAGAGTGCGAGCGCGAGAGCCAGCGACAAACCCAGGGCAAGATCCTCCTCGGCCAGCGGCAAGCCGCGAACAACTGGATGGATCAGCCCGGCGACCACAGGCTCCCCGATGAAGCCAAGCAGGAGAGATGAGAGCGTGATCCCGAACTGGGCGGCAGAGAGATGGCGAGTCAGCTCGGTGGTCGCAGAGAGCAGGGCTGCGGCTCGGGAATCGCCACTTGCCGCTCGCTCTGACAGCTGTCCTCGATCGACGGTGATGAGAGAGAACTCGCCAAGAACAAAAAGAGCATTGGCGATGACCAAGGCCAGAATCGCCAGCAGCCCGACAGCGACCATGTGTGGGCCAGCCTAACTCGTGGCGGTCAGGTGAGCTCTCGAGCCTTGCCCAACGTCGGGCAAAGCGGGAAACTGACCCGCACGTTCGATGGTTCCAGAGACCCGCTACGCGCGGAGCGGCGACGTCAACATCGCCTACCAGGTGACCGGCCACGGCCCGATCGACCTCGTTTTCGTCATGGGCTGGGTGAGCAACCTGGAGGCGTTTTGGCAGGAACCGTCAGTAGCCGGCTTCTTTAATCGCCTCGCTTCCTTTTCCCGGCTCATCCTTTTCGATAAGCGGGGAACCGGCTTGTCCGACCGCGTCCCGATCGATCGCCTGCCGACCATTGAGCAGCGGATGGACGATGTCCGGGCGGTGATGGATGCGGCTGGCTCAAGCCGGGCGGCCCTCTTCGGAGTCTCCGAAGGTGGGCCAATGTGTTCGGTTTTTGCGGCCAGCTTCCCGCAGCGAACCTCTGCCCTCGTGATGTACGGCTCCTACGCAAAGCGTGTCTGGGACGCCGAGTATCCGTGGGCGCCGAGACAGGAAGAAAGGGAGAGCTGGTACAGCTTGCTCGAGCGGGAGTGGGGCTCGGGCGCTGACATCGAAATCCTTGCTCCGAATGCGGATGATCGCTTCAGAGACTGGTGGGCACGCTACCTTCGCATGAGCGCAAGCCCTGGTGCCGCAGTCGCTCTGGGCCGCATGAACACCGCTATCGACATCCGTCAACTGCTGAGCGCGATCCGCGTCCCAACCTTGATCCTGCACCGGACCGGCGACCGAGACATCGACGTTGGCGGGAGCCGCTGGATGGCGCGCCAGATCGCCGACGCGAAATACGTCGAGCTCAGCGGTGACGACCATCTACCTTGGGTCGGCGACCAAGACGCCATCCTCGACGAGGTGGAGGAATTTCTTACCGGCGTTCGGCACGGACCCGACCCCGATCGGGTCCTGGCCACGATTCTGTTCACGGACATCGTGGAGTCCACCGTGCGGGCAGCGGAACTGGGGGATCGGGGATGGCGCGATTTGCTCGGGCAGCACAACAGCGTGGTCCGAGGCGAGCTGGAGCGCTTTCAGGGCCGAGAGATCGACAACGCAGGCGATGGTTTCTACGCATCATTCGATGGGCCTGCCCGAGCGATTCGTTGCGCGCTTGCGATCAGAGACGGCCTCCGCCGGATTGGCCTCGAGGTGAGGGCCGGCATCCACACGGGCGAGTGTGAGGTCCTCGGCGACAAGCTCGCCGGGGTTGCGATTCATGTTGCCGCCCGGATAGCTGCCACAGGTGGGCGTGGGGAGGTGCGAGTCTCCGGAACTGTGCACGACCTGGTCGCCGGATCAGGCATCGCGTTCCAAGATCTGGGCCCGACCGCCCTGAAAGGGATGCCTGGCGAGTGGGGACTCTTTCAGGTCGCCGCCTGACGGCGGTGACCCAAGCGCTCATTCAGATATGAGCAAGTAAACGGTCCAGCGGCCGAGGCACCTGGGCAAGATCCAGCGCCTCGACGAGCATGGCTGCGGACTGGATCTTCCGACCCCCGCGGGTGCCGAAAAAGCGCCGGAGCTGCTCCTCATTTGTCCGTCCTCGCCATGCAGGCTGCTTCTGGAATGTGCGGAACGATTCAAGGTCACCCTGAGCGTCGATCACCCGTTCCGCGGCGTCCGAACCGAGGGAGCGAATCAGCTCGTCTTCCAGGTCTGCGACGCACACGTAGAAGCCGAGCCGTTCCATGTCAGCGCGAGTGAGGTTGGAGCCGAGGCCGGCCCGCTCGAGGCCGCGCTGGAAGTCGCCCTCCTCTCCAGAATCACAGAGGCCTGCCAGCCTGACGTCAAGGCCCTGAGGGCCGAACAGAGCCAGGAAGCTGCCGATGTTTGTCGCGCCTCCCATGGCCACGATGGCAATGCCTGCGCCGTCAAGATTCCGGCCACGGCGTGCAGCCAGCGCCTCGAGCGCGAGCTTGTCGCTCACACCTTCCACGAGGACGACCGTACGCGGGAAGAAGGCTTCAGCCCCTTGTGAGGGATTGAAGTCGGGGTCGACCCACGTCCGCTCGTCGTGAGTCATTTCCATGCGCGACAAGGATGCGCTCGGGCGCCAGTTCCCGCGTGCGTCCTCTGACTAGTGCGTGTCAGCTCAGTACCCGGGGTTGCGCGCCGCGTTTTGGGGCGGGCGGGCAGTTCGTTTCTTGACAACTGATCCAGAGCAGGGACACGCTTGGCGCGCAAGAGGCCTGCACATCGAGCGAGACACAAAGGGGGGTGTTCGCATGAGGCTCAAGTGGATCTTTCGCTTCGCTGCCATGGTTGCTGTCCTCGGACTCACGGTCGTCGCTACGCATGCCGACGAGGCGAGTCTGTCTCTCAAGGCCAAGCTCACAGGATTCCATGAGGTGACGCCCAAGCTGAGCCCCGGCACAGGCCGCTTCGAAGGCGCCGTGACCGGGTCGACGCTCTCGTACACGCTCACGTATACGCAACTGTCGAGTCCCGTTTTCATGGCCCACATCCATTTCGCCCAACCCGCGGTGAACGGTGGCATCTTCCTGTGGCTGTGCGGGTCGGCGGCGGCTCCGGGCCCAGCTGGTACGCCGACATGCCCGCCGAACGGTGGCACAGTGTCGAGAAGCGGGGTCACGGCTGCCGACATCCAAGGTGTCCCAAGCCAGAACTTGTCAGCCGGAGACTTTGCTGGGGCCTTGAGCATCATCAGCAGCGGCGACGCCTACGTGAATGTTCACACGATCAACTTCTCGGGCGGAGAGATCCGTGGCCAGGTGAAGTCGGACAACGACTGATCGACCCGACAGTGCCAGGGTGTGACGGCGGAAGGTGTCATCCGCCGTCACCCTCGACTGTCGCCACGCTTGCATTACCCCGGCCGGCGCCGCGCCCGCGGTGCGCGTTAAGCAGCCACTTGACACCTTGATTAAGCCCGAGCAGAATGACCGCGCTGCGTCCAACGGCTGGAAGGAGGGGGCTCCTAATGAAAGCGAGGACCACGGTCCTGTCCGCGTGTCTGGCTGTGTTCCTTCAACTCTCTTTTGGGGTCATGTCGGGCCCCTCGGCGAAGGCAAGCGGGCCCGACCCGGTCACCATCACCAAACACGCTGACCTGGGCTTCACGACAAGCATTCCGGTCAGTGTCGACACCGGCGTGGGGGCCCCTCCGTGCTTGCTCACGGTCGTGGTCTGTCTTTTTCATGGCGCGCTCGCTTTCAGCGGCACGATGAACGTGGGGGTGAAGCTCGGCACGGACGTCGCGCTGACCTACGACCCGTCCGACCTGAACACGCCCACCGGGCCTCTACCGGTCTCCGTCAAGTACAAGCCGACCCCAGGCGGCTCAACCGCTACCTACGCGCTGACGGGCAACATGACTTTCAACTTCGACGGCTGCGTCAACTGTCCGAGCACGCTGCCGTTCTCTGCCAATTCGGCGCCGGTCTCGTTCACGGCGCCGATGGACGGCGACGCCCCGATCACGATCCCGGGCTCCAGCACTTCACTGACCCTGGTGGTCGCGGGGCTCCCGGTCATTACCGCGAGCCTCGGCAGCAGCCTCACCCTCGCGCCCGCTCCGCCTGGCTCGCTGCCCGGACTTGGCGGTGCGGCGGCCGTGGTCAAGGTCACCGGCGCCAGCGGAGCGCCCTTTCTACCGATCGAGTGGGACTCGGCCGGGACCGTGCAGAGCTTTACGCTGACGACGCCGTCGACACCGACTCCGGTCGACATCAAGCTGACTCCGCTCCTCCACTGGGTCAGCACGTCCGGCAACGCGCAGATCAATCTCCACTGGACCGACGAATTCCAGGACACCGTGGCGGTCATCGCCGACATCGTCACTGCCGGGGTCTGCTTGATCGCCGACTGCTCCATCGATGACCCGTCTCCGATCGTTCTCTTCTCCGGCGGCCTGGGTCCTGTCTACACGGCGGCTGGACTCGACACCGCGATCGGCACCGCCGTCGGAGGGATCGCCGGACCACTGGTCGCGGCCCGAGTGGCGGCCGGTTTCGTACCCGTGCCCTTGACATCGCCTCCGCTGGCTTCCATCCCGCCCATAACCATGGGCTCGCTCGTATTCGCCATCCCCAGCGTGGCCATCACCGGCGTGCCGGCCGGCGTCGTGCTCAGCGGCAATGCGATCCACCTCACCGCCGCCCCGAGTGGAGGCACAGCGCCGTTCACGTTCGCCTGGACCAAGAACGCCGCGCCGTTTGCGACGACCCCGACCATCACCGACACTCCCGCGCTCGGGAACACGACGTACGGGGTGACCGTGACCGACTCGTTGGGTGCGGTCTCGAACTCACCCACGACTCTCGTTCGCGTTTACAACTTCACCGTCAGCGGCAGCCCAGCCAGTCTTCAGGTGTTGACGACGGGCATGAACACGTACGCGATCACGGAATCGCTGGTCCTCGGGTCTCCGACCTCGGGTCTGCCGACGATCGCGCTTTCGTTGTCGGGCCTGCCGTCAGGCGCTACCTCCAGCTTCAACCCCGCCAGCGGAACCGCGGGAGGCTTCACCTCGACGTTGACCATCACCACGGTCAGCGCACCGCCCGGGAATTACGTCCTCACTCTGACCGGCACTGACGCTCGACCACTGATCGGCGGAACCAGGACATCCACACTGAACCTGCAGATCCTCACGCCGGCGCAGGCGATCCCCAACGTGATCGCGACGATCAACGGGCTGAAAGCTGCTGGCGTGTTGAACGGCGGTCAGGCGAATTCATTCATCGTGAAGCTGAATCACGCCATCGACAGCCTGACCACTAAACCCGACCAGCCCACGGCGTGCAACCAGCTGCAGGCATTTGTCAACGAAGTCCATGCCTACGTAAACGCGGGAAAACTGACGCCTGCGCAGGCCGACATGCTGCTGGGCGGGCCGCTTGGCATCCTCGCGGTCATGGCAGCCATACCCTGCTGAGCTTCTTGGGCTGAGCTTCCAGGCTTCAACCTGGAAGCTCAACCCCACCGTCGAAGCGATTCCGCGCTTTTGGCGCCAAACGCGCGCATCGCGCGCACCCGAACCGCGCTTTTGGCGCCAAACGTGCGGAACCGGGAAAGGTTCAGGCTCAGAGGTTGTCGGCGTGGAATGTGTCGCAGTAGGCCATGTCACCCTGCTGGTAGCCGATCGTGAACCACTTTTGACGCTGAGCAGAAGAGCCGTGCGTCCACACTTCAGGATTGACCCTGCCCTGAAACTCTTGTTGGATCCGGTCATCCCCGACGGCTGCGGCGGCGTCGAGCGCTTGCGCGATTTGATCCTTCGTCACGGGCTCGAGGAACCCGGTGGCCGCGGCATGGTCGGCCCAGACTCCCGCGAGGCAGTCGGCTTGCAACTCTGTTCGCACTGATCGGCCCGTCGGGCCCTGCTGCTGGCCGGAGCTTGGCATCAGCTGGCCGGTCAGATCCTGGATGTGGTGGCCGTACTCATGCGCCACCACATAACCTTCGGCAAGCGATCCACCACGCGCGCCGAACCTCTTCTGCAGGTCCTGGAAGAACCCGAGATCGAGATAAACCTGTTGATCTTCCGGACAGTAGAACGGCCCCACTTCTGTCGTAGCCAGGCCACATCCGGTCGACACCTGGTCGGTGAAGATCACTGTCTTCGCCGGCTGGTACTGGACGCCCTGTCTTGCGAACTCGCTCTTCCAGTAGGCCTGGACGCTGTTGACGTAGCCAACGATCCTGCAGTCCTCGCGCCGGTTCGCGTCGGCGCCTCTGGTGCACTCCTGCTGAAGCGTGCTGCTCTCGCTCCCTGGTCCCACACCGGGGTTGACCAAGCCGCCCAAATCCTCCGGGTTCCCGCCAAGCAGCAGATAGACGACCACGAGAACGAGGCCGAGGCCGCCGCCGCCGATGGCGAGGCCGCGGCCGCCGAACCGCGTCCCGCGGACGTCCTTGACCTGACCCGGATCGAGCCGGGCGTTGGGGTCGAATGCCAAATTAAGCCTCGATTTGAAAACGTGCTGGCACGAATTAGTCCCTCAAATCAGGCACGGCGCAGTCAGCTACTGGTGTAACAGCTCTTTCGCCCGGGTCGCGATCTCTTCGGTGGCTGCCGTCAGAAGCCTGGTGTCGGACTGCAGGGCGAGCATGAGAAAGCCCGCCTTCCGCCACTGCAGAGCGACCTCCGGCGTGCCGCACATGATCCCCGGGGTGACTCCCTGCGCACGCGCGGCGTCGGCCACCGACTCGATCAGCCGCCTGTGTTCCGGGTTACGCCCTTCGTAGCTGGACTCGAGACCCGCCGAGACAGCAAGGTCGTTAGGGCCGACGAAGACGGCGTCGACACCGGGCACGGAAAGAATCTCGTTGGCGCGGCTGACGCCCTCCACCGTCTCGATCATCACGACGCTGATTGGCAGCATCCACTCGCCGTCGACCGCCCGGGCTCGGGTCGGCCCCATGCTCCGAATGCCGTGGGGCGGGTAGCGGCACGCATCGACCGCGGCCTTGGCCTGTTCGGCTGAATTGACCATGGGCACGATGACCCCGCCGGCACCCGCATCGAGTGCTTTCATGATCGCCCCGGGCTCGTTCCATGGCACGCGCACGAATGAGGGGACCCCGCCGGCCGAGATGGCCTGGAGCATGGGCAGCATCGCGTCATATCCGATCAGGCCGTGCTGGGTGTCAACGCAGACCCAGTCATGCCCCGACCGGGCCGCCACCTCCGCGGTCCAGGGATTGGGGATCGTGCACCAGGCGCCGATCGTGGGCTCGCCTGCCTTCCAGCGTTCTCGCAGCGTTGTCATCGCGCCCTCACCTCGACCGCATTGACCACGTTGACCGGCGGCAGCCCGTCCAGGACGCGCAAGAGATTGTCCCCGACAATCTCGATCAGCCTCGCCTCGGCCTCCTGCGTTCCACCTGCCCTGTGGGGGGCCAGAACCACGTTGTCCAGGGTCCGCAGGGGGGAATCCTTCGGCAGCGGCTCGACCGCGAACACGTCGAGCCCGGCGCCGGCCAGGTGCCCTGAGCGCAAGGCGGCCACAAGCGCCTTTTCGTCCACGATCGCGCCTCGCGCGGCGTTCACAAGGTACGAACCGGGCTTCATCTTGGCGAGCGCATGCACGTCGATCAGGGACTCCGTGTCGACATCGAGTGGAGTGTGAACGCAGATGATGTCGCTTTCCCCCAGTAGGGTGTCGAGGTCGACCCGCTCAGCGCCGGCGAGGCTCCGCGGCAACGGGTCGGTGAACAGAATCCGGCAGCCGAACGCGGTGACGCGTCGCGCGACCGATGAGCCGACGTTTCCGAGGCCGATGATGCCGATCGTCATCGCCCCCAGCTCGCGCCCGATCAGCTCCTCGCCGCGCATCAGGTCGCCGGCGTCCCAGCGGCCGGCGCGTAGCTGCCGGTCGGCCCAGAATGAGCGGCGGATCAACGCGATCATCGCCATCACGGTCCAGTCGGCCACCGAATCCTTGTTGTAACCAGCGGCATTCGCGACCGGGATGCCGTATTCGGCCGCGAGTCGATGGTCGACGGTGTCGAAGCCGACCGCAGCCTGCTGGATGAGCATGCACTGGCTCATTCCCTCGAGCACCGGGCGGTCGATTCGGTGCTTGTGCCGCCTGTCGGCGATCACGAGATGTGCGCCGGCGCACGCGGCGGCCACGGCGGGCTGAGCGGGGGGAGGAGGCACCAGCACCACCTCGACCTGGTGGCGGCCCTTGAACATCGCTTTCACGGTGGCCTCGTCGAACGGGCTCAAGCATGCGACGCGGGCCTGCATCGGTACCGAAGGCTAGCACTGTGGGCTGGGACCAACGAGTAGTCGTTGCGCGTGTTTGCCGGTGCTGTCAATCTCGTCGCTACATGGACGCCATCGACCAGGTCGTCATGAATGCCCGGCTGCACTACCTGGGCATGGCGGCTCGAGTCATCGAACCGGTCATGAAGCTCGCAGTGCTGACCTGCATGGATGCGCGTGTTGACGTCGCCGCGCTGCTCGGCCTCCGGCCGGGCGATGCTCACGTCATTCGTAATGCCGGGGGCCGCGTGACCGTCGACGCGCTGAATGCTCTAGCTGTCTCGCAGGCGATCCTAGGCACCCGCGAAGTCATGGTGCTGCATCACACAGAGTGTGCGCTCGGCCGGTTCAATCAATCGGAGCTGGCTGAGCGAATCACGGCTGCCACCGGCCACCGATTTACTGCGGATCTCGGCTGCTTCGCCGACCCGATCGAAGCCGTTCTGGAAGATGTGGACCGCCTGAGGGCATCTGGGAGCCTTGTTCATCACGACAAGATTCGTGGCTACATGTACGACCTGGCTGCCAACACATTGGCCGAGGTCCGTCGAGCCCAAGAGTCCTGATCGTCAAACCGGGTCCACGGCGGTAAGCTGTTCGTGTAGGAGGGACCATGAAGCGTCCCCGTGTCATCGGTCGCACAGCCAGTCTCGGTGTGCTGCTGCCGGTTTTGATGCTGGCGTCAGCGCCGACCTCGGCCCAGGCGACCATCAGCGGCGGCTGCTCGGCAACCGCGGTTGCCTCCAAGTCGGGGTCTATCGACCTCACGAACGCCGACGTCTGGCACGTCCATCACGACGACATAGTGACTGGGGAGGGGAAGTCCCCAACCGCCCAGACCTTCGCTCAGATCCAGGTCGTCACATTCGGAATTGCAACGTCGCTCCTGGATCGCAAAGCCAACAAGCAGAGTGGATCGGCTGGACCTTTCAAGGTCTCCGACTACGATCGCTACATCCGTGTCCTCCTGGTAACGGGCAAGAGCAACAGCTGCGACGGCTCCATCCTGGTCGTCGTCGACGACGTCAGCCCGCAGGCCACGCTGGCCGGTCTCCTGGGGCTCATCATCGGGGTGCTCGGACTCCTCGGGCTGGTAGCCAGCCTGTACCTCCCTCGGACGCTCTCTTCCCGATTGGTGGGGACGGTCCTCGGCTTG
>WNGG01004024.1_pt1 | contig 16526 bp, 9 predicted proteins | sample 5400661 | NCBI WGS metagenome assembly WNGG01 (sample SAMN13153372, study PRJNA577476) | soil metagenome | isolation source: 100 cm soil or saprolite under Garry oak tree replicate 1 | place: USA:California | collected 2016-06-15 | reverse complement strand
CGGCGTGGCGTCCGTCACCGTGGACGTCGTGACGAGCCCGACACGCATCCCGCGCTTCTTCGCCCAGACGGCGATCGACTCGAGCCGCGCGCCGTCCCGCCTGGCGTAGACCGCCGAGGCGTCCTCGCCCAGGACGCCGTTGACCGTCTTCTTCCCGCACGCCATGGCGGTCGCCGCCGCCGCCGAGTCGGTCACCGGGCTGTCGGCCGAGTAGGTCCGCGACAGCGCCGTGTACGGCAGGCCGTCGATGCGCAGCTTCCCGCGCGATCCGCCGCGCGCCACCCGCGTCACCGTGATGTACGCCGGCCCCATCCCGTCGCCGATGAACAGGACGGCGCCGCGCGCCGGCGCGGCCCGGGCCCGATCCGGCGGCCCGGGGCTCTTCCGGGCCGCGCCCACGGCGACACACAGGGCGGTCGTGACCAGGATTGCCGCGACGATCGCCCGGCCGACTCCCGCAACCGGAACGCCCCGGGCCATGAGCCGCGCTCGCATGCCGATCCCCCGCCGCCCCGAATCGGGCGGCCGGGGAGGTTAGCACGGTTTCGCGCTCAGCTTCCTGCGCTTGGATTCCTGATCGGAAAGGGAACGATGTTGGGAGCGCGCTCGAGGCGGAAGTTCTTGCGGGTCGACTTGTTCTGGTACATGTTGTGGTCGGCGCGCACCAGGAGATCCTCGAAACCCTCGCCATCCTGCGGGTAGAGTGCGATCCCGATCGACAGGCCGGAGCGCGCCACCTTGCCCTCCTCGATGCGCAGCGTGAACAGATCCACCGCCTGCTGCAGGCGCTCCGCCAGGAGCGCCGCCTGCGCGAAGCCGGTCAGGGGCAGAAGGGCCGCGAACTCGTCTCCCGACAGGCGCACCAGGACGTCGCGCTCGCGCAGGTGGCTCTTCAGCACGCGGCCGATCTCGGACAGGTAGCGGTCGCCGACGTGGTGGCCGTAGCGGTCGTTGATCGCCTTGAAACTGTCGAGGTCCGCCTCCAGGAGCGCCATCGGCTGGCCCGCCTGCTGGCTGCGGATCTTCTCCTGCTCGAACACCTGCCGCAGGTAGCGCGAGTTGGGCAGATTGGTCAGGGCGTCGGTCAGCGCGGACTCCTGCGTCTCGGCGAAGATCGTGCTGTTGAACACCGCGGAGGCGGCCAGCTTGGCGATGATGTCCATCATCCGGATGTGGTCGTCCAGGCACGGCACGTTCGTCCGGAAGTAGAGCGTGATGACGCCGAGGACCTTGCCGTCATGGCCGAACGGGAAGGCGGCCACCGTCGAGTAATCGGCGAGATCGATGCCCGCGCCGGCGAGATCGAGCTCGGGGCTGTTCGAGAAGCGGTTGCGTCCCTGCGTCGCGGTCCAGCCGGTGATCCCGTCACCCAGCCGCAACGAGCGCCCGCGAAGGCCCTCGGCGTTGGCTCCTGCCGCGAAGCGCGCCGACAGCGTGTCGCCGTCGTCCTCCAGCAGGTAGATGACGCAGGAGTGGTACGGTACGAGCTGGCCGATCTTCGCCGCCACGATCTCCAGCACCTCGGAGAGACGCAGCGACGAGCCGAGGGTCTGCGCAATCTCGTACAGCGAATAGATCTCGCGGTGCGCCGAGGAGATCGTGCTCAGGACCGACGTCTGCCGGCCCACGATCGCGCCGCTGGGATCCCGCTCGAGCCAGACGCTGGTCTCCGAAGCCGCCGCGGGTGGAACTCCGGCGCCACCGGGGTCGGGCGCCCCCTCGGCGTTGACGCCCCGGTTCAGGCTGTCGCCGAAGCCGCCGGCGTCCTCCCCCGCGGCCGGCGGCCCGTTGCAGAGCCCGAGCGCGTCCAGAGACGGCAACGGGACTTCGCCGGACTCCCGTTTCCCTTTCGGGAGCGCGTGCGTGTCGTCCAGGAGCCGGCTGCCCACCTCGACGATCGCGTCGAGACCCTGGCGCAGCACGCTGACCAGGGCGGGATCGAACTGGGTCCCCGACCAGGCTTCGATCAGCGCGCAGGCCTCCTGGTGCGACTTGGCCCCGCGCCAGGCGCGGTCGGAGGTCAGGGCCTCGAAAGCGTCCGCCACCGACAGGACCCGGGCCGCCAGCGGGATCTGTTCTCCCTTCAGGCCGTCGGGGTACCCCGATCCGTCCCAGCGCTCGTGATGGTGCCGGATGGCCGGGAGCACCGGGTACGGGAAGCGGACGTTCGCCAGGATGTCCGCGGCCACCGACGGGTGGGCCTTGACCTTCTGGAATTCCATCTCGGAGAGCCTTCCCGGCTTGTGCAGGAGATGGTCGGGAATCGCCAGCTTCCCGATGTCGTGCAGAATCGCGGCGGCGCGCACCGCCTCGAGCTCCTGCCTCGGAATCCGCATGCGGCGGGCCAGCTCCAGCGCGTAAGCCTGCACGCGGCGCGTGTGACCCTGCGTGTGAGGATCCTTGGCGTCGATCGCCAGGGCCAGGGCCTCGACGGTCGACAGATGGACCTGCATCAGGTCGTCCAGGCGCCTGAGGCTCTCGGCGACGTGCCGCTTGTAGGATCGATAGACGATGACCGCGAGCAGGAGAATCGGCGGGATGACGACGCAGGAAACCAGGCCGATCTGTCCGATCAACAGCAGCGACAGCGCCGCCGCGGTGGTGGTGCCGAGCAGAGCGGCGGCGGCCGCCGTGACCGCCATGAGATAGAGCCTCCCTCCCGGTCCGCTGGTCTTCATCTTTTCTTCAGGAAGCTCCCAAGGGAAACGTCGGCCGGACCGCCTGATGTGGCGATCCGGCCGACCCGGTATGCGGGAGCCCCCTGGGCCCCCGTCAGCCTCCGCCCACCGGTCGGGGGGGACTCGGTCGGGCGGACAGCTGCCGCCGGGGACGCTCATTGCAACACCCGTGCCAGGCCCCCGGCCCGCTGCTTCGTCACTGGCTCGCGCGCGTAAGTGGATGAGCTTGAGCAAATTAACGTCCGAAGGCCGGGCTCGCTTGGGACCCCGTTGCCAAACCGCCGGCGGCTCGATGCCCCGGCTTTTGATCAGCTTTCGCACATGCCGGCACGATGGCAGAATGACAGATGTACAACTGTTGCAAATGCGGTGCTTGCCGATCCACGGCCGTGTCCAGGCCACGCCACGCGGTGGCCCTTCTGTGCGGATTCCGGGCATGAGGATCTAAGCGCCCGCGAATCGTGACGGCGGCCTGCTCAAAAGAAAAAGGCCGGTCCCGCTGCCAGGTCGGGACCGGCCGGCCGCAGGGGTCGCCTGCGTGTCAGCCATGCACGGATTCGCCTAGAAAGGCACTCCTCCTTTCGTCCGCACCAGCCTGTCGAGGCAGGCGCGGTAAGTGAGATAGAGGATGCCGGGGAACGGCAGGATGGCAAACGCCGAGGCCACCCCCAGCTCCCGGACGACCAGGAAGACGATCGCCGCCGCCACGGATCCGGCGAGATAGGCCGAGCCCGCCCAGGGCGACGAGTCCTGCCAGATCGCAATGAGTGACTGGCGATCCTTCAGAGCCACGACGCCCGAGACCAGCGCCGTGTTCAGGATGTACTGCGTGAACGCCAACGCCGCGACCGGCACCATCAGGCCGACTGCCGAGAAGCGGGCCCCCCACAGCCCGTCCTGTGGAAGGAGCCATGCGAACACCCGGGCCGACAGGTTGACCGAGAGTGCCATGCCCCCCATGTTGAAGGCCCTCTTGTGCCAGGTCCCCTTGTCGCGGCTGGACGATGCGAAACCGTCAAGGGCCGCCGTCAAGGTCGCGAGATCGCCTCCGAAGACCATGACCGAAAGGAAGATGAAGGCGTCCGAGAAGGAGACACGGCAATTCGGCAGAGGCAGCTTCACGGAGAGCCTGCCGACCAGTAAAGTCAGGATCGCGATGCCGAGCCAGGCCAGGTCCCTGGCCTCAAGGCCGGCGGCGAACAAACGGTACAGGCTCGACGCCAGGACGCTCGCGCCCAGCCCCGCCACCAGACCGATGTAGAGATTCCCTTTCATCTCATCTCTCGGGAGATTCATCGCGGTCCCTACTTCCATTGACGTCCCGTCCATATCAGGCTCCGCGTATCGATGCCCCAGATCAGGCTCTTTGCATCGATGCCCCAGATGAGGCTCTGGCTCGAGATGCCCCAGATCAGCCCCATGTCGTAGCCGCCGTAGCCGTTGATGCCCCAGATGAGGCTGCTCGGCACCACGGCGAAGAAGTCGCTCGAGATCACCTGGTTCTGCCACACGACACCGGACGCGGCGAGGCAGTCGGCCCAGATCAAGCCGCTCGACTGCGGCGCGCCGTCGCTCCAGGTCACGTAGCTCCACTGGTTGTTCTTGCCGAAGGCCACGTAGTCCTTAGAGTAGAGACCATCGTAGTAGGTGACACCCGCGCCCCAGATCAGTCCGGCGCCATTGACGCCCCAGATGAGCGACTGGGCGAAGGCCGACTGCTGCGAGGTGAAGATCGCGTCCCCGCGCAGCATGCCGAGGCCCCAGATCAGCCCCTGGCTCCAGGCCACGGTCTCGCCCGCGATCGTGCTCTGCGGGGTCGGCAGGCCGGAGGACGCGAGGGTCTGACCGACAGGCAGGGTACAGGCGTACGGGCTGAGCGAGCGCGCCAGCCGCACGGCGCCTTCGACATTGAGCAGCCCGGCGCCCTGCTCGAAGAGGTTCGGGCCGTCCATGATCTGGGCGGTGTACATCAGGATCGCCTTGACCATGTTGGGTGTCAGGCCCGGGTTGGCCTGCAGCATCAGGGCCACGGCTCCCGAAACCACGCCGGCCGACATCGATGTCCCGCTCAACCGCATATAGCGGTCTCTCCAGTTGTTGTCGTTCGGCGTGGGCACGTGAAGGACCGGGTAGGAGGTCACCAGGAGGTTGTTCTGGCGCTCCAGCGACACGATCCGGCTACCCGGGGCGACCAGGTCCGGCTTCGCCAGGTTGTCATAGACTACGGCGCCGGTGAGAGAGTCGATTGAACGGGACATCGTCGGACCGCGCGAGGAGAACGGCGCCACCGTGTCGTCCGACCGGACGTCGGTGCCGCGACTGTTGGTCGCGCCGACCGTGATCGCCGCCGGCGAGGTCCCCGGCGAGGTGATGCCGCCGTAGACCTTGTTCCCGTACCAGTCCGAGCCGAAGTTGCCGGCCGCCACCACGACGACAAGCCCCGTCTTGACGGCGCGCTCCACCGCCTTGCACAGGGGGTCGTTGACGTACGAGTCGACCGGCGGCGCCGCCAGCGACAGGTTCAGGACCCGGATGTTGTAGTAGCTCTTGAGCGCGATGGCCTGGTCGATGGCCGCAAGGACCCAGCTGACGGAGCCGAAGCCCCGGTCGTTCAGGACCTTGAAGTTGATCAGTTTCGCGCCCGGGGCCATCCCCTTGTAGTCGGGCACGAGGGAGGCGGACGCGCTGCCGTCCCCGGCGATGATCCCGGCGACGTGAGTGCCATGGCCGTATGGGTCGGTCAAATTCCCCGTGCCGGTGAAGTCGAACGACAAAACCACCTGGCGCGCCGAACCATCTCTCAGATCGTCGTGGTCGGGGTTGATTCCCGAGTCGAGGACGGCGACCGTGACACCCGAGCCGTCCAGACCCGAGGTCGTCAGGGCCAAATTACTGGACGAAATGGTGTACGCCGCGCTGGCCCCGGTGGTGATCTCCAGGTGGCTGGTGACTCCCGTCACCGTTCTGTCGGGAGCGACGTAGTCGATCCCCTCGACCCCGGACAGGGCGTCGACCGATTCTAGGGGCAACTCAACGAGCATGTGATCGACATGGCGGAAGTACTTCCGAACCACGCCGCCCAATTCCTTCACCCGGATGGCGACGAAGTCCGGATCCGCCCCCTGCAGGGAGATGACCAGCGGGACGATGTTCGACGGGGAATTCTTCTCCATCGACTGGGCGAGGTCGGGAGCGATCCCGGCCTTTCCGCCGCGCGCAGCGAACACCGGAGAGAACGCCAGGGTAGTAAAAAGGATGGCGAGGAGGGAAGGAGCGGCGCGTCTAAGGAGCGTACCGCGGTGTCCGGGTGCGCTCCCACCTGCGACCGATCGCGGCTGTCTCCGCATGACGCCTCCCGCAGTTCAACGGAACGGCTTCCGGCCGGTCCCGTTGGCAACCCGGCTGTCTCTGAGAGACCCGCGGCTTTCCGTCCCACCCTTGCGGGTGGTTTGGCCCGATCAACTGGTCGCCCGTACCATCGCAACCGATGTGCCACTCCGCCTGCGGCCCGCGGGGCCGCTCCGCCGTTCCTGTTCTAACCGGTGTTCTTGCCAGGAGTTAGACTGGGAATCGACGGGCCCAGAGGAGGTTGATTGCCGGGATGGTTACGATCCTGGAGCTACTCGTGCTGGGCAGCTCTTGGACACGATCTGCCCAGAAGTTCGTCAGTTTGCTCCAGTCTCTTGGAATATGTGCTTGAGACTCAGTGACTTGGAAATTGTGTCCAGGATACGCCGGAACGTGTCTGCGCACTGTCGAGGGACTGGTCAGCGGGAGCGCGACATAAGGTCCGGGATGGATCGTCTTGACCGGTATGCCTCTTAGCGATATGATTCCGGCAGTTCGACCGCTCTCAGACCCCCTCAGAGGACTGGGCCGTCATGGAAATAGCGTGGTTCAAGAAGATCCGCAAGCCGAAACAGCCGATCGAACACAGGCGGATCCAGGTCCCCGAGGGCCTCTGGGTCAAGTGCAACGGCTGCAAGGAGATCATCTATAAGAAAGAGGTCCTCCGGAACGCCAACGTATGCCCCAAGTGCAACTATCACTTCCGCATCTCGGCCCGCGAGCGTCTCTCCTCCCTGCTCGACGACGGCCGTTATCAGGAGGTTGACACCGACATCTACTCGATCGACCCCCTCAAGTTCCGCGACATAAAACCGTATCGGGACCGGCTCCGTGAGTACCGTGAGAAGACCGGGATCAATGACGCGGTCATCAACGCCCGCGGTACCCTGGGTGGCATCCAGGTGATGATGGCGGTCATGGAGTACGGATTCATGGGCGGGTCGATGGGCTCTGCGGTCGGCGAGAAGGTGACCCGTGCCATCGAGCGCGCCCTGGACGAGCGCATCCCCGTGATCATCATCTCCTGCTCGGGCGGGGCCCGCATGCAGGAGGGCGTCCTGTCCCTCATGCAGATGGCCAAGATCAGCGCCGCCCTCGGCAAGCTGCACCACGCCGGGGTCCCTTACGTCTCGATCCTGACCGACCCGACGACCGGCGGCGTCACCGCGTCCTTCGCGATGCTGGGGGACCTGAACATCGCCGAGCCGAAGGCGCTCATCGGGTTCGCCGGCCCGCGCGTGATCGAGCAAACCATCCGCGAGAAGCTCCCCGACGAGTTCCAGAGGTCCGAGTTCCTGGTGGAGCACGGGATGCTCGATTTCATCGTCGAGCGGCGCCAGATGCGCGACGTCCTGATCCGCTGCCTGAAATTCATGTTCAACACCGAGACGCTGGCCGCCTCGGCACCGGCCGCCGCCTCGTCGACCGAGGCCGCCACAGGAGCGGGGACCGACGCCGCTTCGTCCGGACAGGGAGGGGCGGCCTCCGCCAGACCCGGAAGGGCCCGCGAGCCGCTGCCGTTCCCGACGCCGTTCGCCGCCCGGAGCAAGATCACCACACCCACCCCCGAAATCGGCTAGCGTCCGCATGCGGGTCGCCGACCGGCTGGATCGCCTCCCCCTGGCAGGCTTCCACTACAGGCTTCTGTTCCTGAGCGGTCTCGGCTGGCTGTTCGATTCCATGGACGGCGGGCTGATGTCGTTCGTCCTCGCCCGGCTCAAGACCGAATGGCATCTGACGGCCGACGAGATCGCCGCCGCCAGCAGCGCCGGCCTCGCGGGGATGTTCCTCGGCGGGGCGGTCGCCGGCTCTCTTGCCGATCGCTTCGGTCGCAAGATTGTGTTCCAGTGGACCCTGCTTCTCTTCAGCATCGCGACCGGACTGTGCGCCCTGGCCCAGGGACTCACCTCGCTCCTGCTCCTGCGCTTCCTGGTCGGCCTCGGCCTGGGAGGGGAGCTGCCGGTCGCAGCCGCCCTGGTCAGCGAGTTCGCGCCGGCCCGTCACCGCGGACGGCTGGTCGTGCTTCTCGAGTCGTTCTGGGCCTTCGGCTGGGCCGCCGCGGCGATCATCGCGGAGTTCCTCGCCCGCCACGCCGAGGCTGCCGGTCACGAGTTCCCCTGGCGCATCGCGTTCCTCGTCGGCGCCCTGCCGGCCCTGTACGTCTTCGTCCTGCGCCGGTCGCTGCCGGAGTCGCCGCGCTACCTGTCGTCGCGCGGGCGTCCTGAGCAGGCCGAGGCGATTCTCCGGTCGATCGAGATGGAGAGCGGCGTCTCTCCGGACGGGGCGACGGCTTCCGTGGCCATACCGGCCTCGACCCCGACCCGGACATCCGGCCCCGCCGCCGCTCCAGCACCCCGCCGGGCCCGCCTGCGCGACCTGTTCGGCCCGGGCGTCGGCCGGCGCACCGCCACGCTCTGGATCCTGTGGTTCACGATGGCGTACTCGTACTACGGCATCTTCACCTGGCTGCCGACCCTCATTGCCGGCAAGGGGTTCCCGCTGGTGCAATCGTTCCAGTTCACTCTGGTCATCACCCTGGCACAGATCCCGGGCTACTTCACCGCGGCTTACCTGGTGGAGAAGCTCGGCCGCAAGGCGACCCTCGCACCGTTCATGCTGCTGTGCGCGGCGTCCTCGTTCTTGTTCGGAGGCTCCGGCTCGCCGCGCGAGCTGATCCTGTGGGGCTGTCTCGTGTCTTTCTTCAACCTGGGCGCCTGGGGCGTGACATATGGCTATACGCCGGAGCTGTACCCGACCCGGCTGCGCGGCACCGGCACCGGTTCTGCCGCCGCCTTCGGCCGGATCGGCGGCGTCCTCGCCCCTCTCGTGGTTGGCAGGCTGATGGGCACCTGGGGCGGAGGGTTCTCCGCCGTGTTCCTCATGTTCGCGGCGATTCTCGCCGCGGGCGCTCTCGGCGTCGTGGTCCTGGGAGAGGAGACAAGCGGCCGCACCCTGGAGGAGATCTCCGGCCGCCTCTGACCGGCCGGTGTCGCCAGGCTCCTGTCCGGCGGGGCGATCGCGTATCCTTCCCTTTCGATGACGTATCGCGAGGCCGTCGCCTATCTGGATTCGCTCGAGGCGCTCGGAATCCGGCCCGGTCTCGACCGGATCGAAGGCCTCCTGGCGCGTCTGGCCAACCCGCAGACGACCTTCCCGTCGGTCCTGGTCGCCGGGACGAACGGCAAGGGCTCGGTCGCCGCGTTCCTCGCGTCGATCCTGCGGCGGGCCGGCCACGCGCCGGGCGTGTACACCTCGCCGCACCTCGTGCGATTCGAGGAGCGCATCGTGATCGGGGACCGAACGATCTCCGAGAGCGGCCTGGCCGCCCTCGCCGGCGAGGTCCGCGACGCCATCGAAGCGGGAACACGTCTCGACGAAGACCAACCGACCTACTTCGAGGCGACCACGGCCCTGGCGTTTCTCCATTTCAGCCGGCAGCGAGTGCCGATCGCCGTCCTCGAAGTCGGGATGGGCGGCCGGTTCGACGCCACCAATGTCGTGCGCCCCCTCGCATGCGCGATCACCCCGGTCTCGCTCGACCATACCCAGTGGCTGGGAACGACGCTGGGCGAGATCGCCAATCAGAAGGCCGGCATTCTCAAGCCGGGCGTTGCCGCCGTCGTTTCAAGGCAGGAGCCGGCCGCTCTCAAGATGATTGAAGCCGAAGCGTCCCGCGTCAGCGCGCCGCTCATACTGACAACCGCCTGCACCATCGAGCCCGCTGCCCCCTCAGCCGCTTCACCGGACGCCCGGTCCGGACGTCTTCCCGATCCGCCTGTCTTCTCGCTCGTGACTCCGTCCGGCCGTCGCTACCCCGATCTCGCCCTGTCGCTGCGCGGAGCCCACCAGGTCGACAACGCCGTCGTCGCCGTCCTCCTCGCCGAGCAGCTTGCCGCCGGCGGCGTTCTCGGCATCGACGCCCGCGCCATCGCCGCGGGCCTCCGCACGGCGATCTGGCCCGGCCGGCTCGAGATCGTCCCCGGCAGGCCCGATCTGCTCCTCGACGGCGCCCACAACCCCGCGGGCTGCGGTACGCTCGCGGCTTACCTGCGGGAGCACCAGCCGGGCCGCCGTACGATCCTGGTATTCGCCGCGATGAAGGACAAGCCCGCCGACGAGATGCTCGAGCTGCTGTGCCCCCTCGTGCGCAAGGTGATCGTCACACGCGTCCCCGTTCCGCGCGGCGAGATACCCGAGACCCTTCGCCGTCTCGCCATCGCTCGCCATTCGGACGTCGCGCACAGCGACTCGGTCGCGGAAGCTCTGGCCCTCGCCCGCTCGGCCGCCGGCCCCGACGGCCTCGTCGCGGTAAGCGGCTCGCTCTACCTCGTGGGGGAGGTCAAGAAATCCCTGCTCTGACGAAATGCTCCTCGCCCGAGAAGTGACGATTCCCTGGACACACCGCGTCCACTCACCGGACACCCATCCAAGTCGTTGAGTCATCGATCCCGGCGGCCGATCCTGCAATCGGCCGCGGGAATCGTGTGCAGGAGCGAGACATCCGGCCCATCATGCGGTCTCTGCCGAGAGTCCCGGGCTCCCCTTCCAACTCCCTGCCCTGCAAGCGTTTCGGAGCGCCGATCACGAAAGTGAGTGTGGCAGCCGTCTTGCTGTACTTCCCGACGACCGGCGGTGTGTGCAGTGCGCCGGCGGCGGAAGGGAGATTCGGACATGCGGACGGCCCGAGAGATGGTGCGGATGGTCCGGAAGGGATTGGTGCTAGGCACCATCCTGGCCATGCTGTCCGGGAGCCTGCCGACCGCCTCGGCGCAGGAGGCGCGTGGCGCGGGCAAGCTGTCGGGCGAGGTCGTTCAGAAGACGCGCGAGGCCGCCTCGGACGACTTGATCCCGCTGATCATCGAGACGGCGGGCCCTCCGAGCTCGGCGCACTTCGCGCGGCTGCACGGGCGAGGCGGCATGGTCAAGGCCGTGCACTCGTCGATCCGCGGCTACTCGGCGAGCGTGCCGGCGTCGCAGATCGAGGATCTGGCAAACGACCCCGAAGTCGAGCACGTCTCCTTTGACTCGCCGGTGCGGGCGCACATGGACGTGGCGTACCCGGCCGTGAAAGCCGACGCGGCCTTCATCGATTCGGGAGGCCTGGACGGCTCGGGAGTCGGCGTCGCCATCATCGACACCGGCGTTTACGCGCACGACGACCTGATGAGGTCATCCAGCCAGTCCCAGGTCCTCGAGGTCGAGGTGGTCGGGCACGAGCCCGGCCTCGCAGACTACTACGGACATGGCACGCACGTGGCGGGGATCATCAACGGCAACGGCGCCGACTCGACGGGCGGCCCCTACTACCGTACATTCCGGGGGCTCGCGCCCGGCGCCCGCCTGATCTCGATCCGGGCGCTCTATCCCAACGGCAGCGGCACGACCTCCGACATCCTGACGGCGATCGACTGGGTGATCAAGTTCCGGTCGGTCTATAACATCCGCGTCCTGAACCTGTCGCTCGGGCACCCCGTCTACGAGTCGTACACGACCGACCCGCTGTGCCTCTCCGTGCGCGCCGCCAATAACGCCGGCGTCGTGGTCGTGGTCGCGGCGGGCAACGAGGGCGGGGCGGGGACCGGCTTCGGGACGATCGACAGCCCGGCCAACGAGCCGAGCGTCATCACCGTCGGGGCGATGGACGACCGCAACTCGGTCAGCACGACCGACGACGTCCTCGCTCCTTACTCGTCCAAGGGTCCCACCCTCATCGACCACGTCGTCAAACCGGACATCGTTGCCCCCGGGACCCACATCGTCTCGCTGCGGGCCGTCGGGTCCTACCTCGACACCAACTATCACGCCTGGACGCTGACCACCTCGCAGTACAAGAACGGCGGGGGGAACAATGTCGACGGCGCCTACTACGACCTGTCCGGGACATCCATGGCGGCGCCGATGGTGGCTGGGGCTGCGGTCCTGATGATCCAGAAGGATTCCACCCTCGGCCCCGCCACGGTCAAGGCGCGCCTGATGGCCTCGGCGGTCAAGGATACCGCGCTCGACTTCGAGACCGGGGCCGGCTACCTGAACGTCGACGCCGCGCTGAAGGCGACCGGCATCGCGACCTCGGCGCTGTCGCCGACCGCCATCCTGGCCTCCGACGGCGGTGTCTATGTCCAGAGCCTCTCGCTGATCTGGGGCGGCGGCTGGGACAGCGGCCTGATCTGGGGCCTCAGCAAGGGGGCGTCGTACGGCATCGTCAGCACCAGCGTCCCCCCGTCGATCACAACAAGTTATGGCCTGATCTGGGGATTCAGCGCCGGTACCGGGACGATCATTCAGAACACCCAGGCCACTGCCTCGGGCCTCATCTGGGGGGTCGACTGCTCCTCGCTGATCTGGGGAAGCGCCGTCGACACCCTCGGCTCCATCTGGGGCGGCGGCAAGCGTTAGACTCCCCGCCGTGAGCTCGAGCGGGCCGCCGGGGCATCGCCGCCCCCGTCCCTCCGCCGCCTCCGGCGTCGCCCCGCCCCCGGCTCCGCGGCCCTGTCTCAGAACCGGTACCGGAAGAACAGCCCGGTCCGGCTGTACCTGAGCCCGTTCGCGACGTTCAGCGCGTAGTCGCTCCTCGTGTACGACGCCTCCAGCGCCCCGCGGCCGGCGGCGAAGTTGATCCCGGCGAGGGCGGACGCCCCCTTCACCCGGTCGTCCCGCGGCGCCGCCGCGCCCACGGTGAAGGCCTGCCGGCCGTACGTCCCCTCGGCGCGCCAGTGGAATCGCCCCTCGTGATAGTCGTCCCAGATCGCCAGGGTCACCAGCTCGGAGTCGTAGCGCAGCGGATCGAAGTAGCCGTCGTCCCTGTCGGCGTTGAAGGCCCGGTAGCGCGCGTCGAGCAGCGCCGAGAACCAAGGATGCGTGCGCGCCGCGCGCCACTCGAGCGCGGCGCCCGCAGTCTTGCGCCCGTTGCCGTCGGAGTACGCGGCGACCCCCCCGCCGCCGCTCACGAGCCACGCCGGCCGGAAGCGATACTCCAGCCGCGCGTCGGCGCTGAAGGTGCGGATGCCGCGATCGATGAGCGGCGCCGTGTCCAGCAGCATGTCCCAGCCGCCGCTGGTGCCGACGGCGAAGCGCGGGCCGACCTGCCAGCGCATGAAACCGCCGAACACCCCGTCGGTGCGCGACGGGCCCCCGAGCGTCTCCTCGCGCACGGCGCCGGCGTGCGCGCTGAAGGTGAGCGGCCCGAGCAGGCGTGAGGTCGCGCCGGCCGTGAGCATCTGCGCGTGCGTGTCGATCTCGTCGCCGACCGCGAGACCCGGCTCGTTGCAGAACGCCGGGTCTTCGCAGCGGAACGAGGCGTCGTAGGTCGAGTAGGCGATCCGCACCGAGGTCTGCGGCTCGGCCATGAACACACAGGCCCCGGTCGCCGCGTCCACCCGGTTCGAGCCGGTGTCGCTGAGCCGGAACCCGTCGGCATCGGCGTGCGGCCGCAGACCGAGGCGGATCGCCGCCTGCAGATCCTTCGCGTCCTTGCTGTCGGGGTGATCGAGGACGATACCATCGGCTTGGTCGCGCGCCGAGCGGTCGAGCCCCTGCCAGTGGTGGACGTACGCCACGCCGATGCGGGCGTCGAGGTTCCCGGGATCGGCGCGCAGCACGTCGCGCCAGTAGTGCGCCGCCTCGTCGAGCCGCCCCTCCCAGCCGCGCAGGCGGGCGCGCCCGATGTGGGCCTGGATCGGCTCGACGCGGTGCTCCTCCATGTAGGCGAACACCTCGTCGGCGTCCCTGAAGCGGCCCGCCCACGACAGCGTCTGCCCCAGCCCGAGCAGGACCTTGGGGTCGTCCGGGTGCTTCTCGCGCAACGCCCTGTAGGTCTTTATCGACTCCGAGAATTCGTGCTTCCACGACAGCACGCGGGCCAGCCCGAGCCGGGCGTCGAAATCGTCCGGCGCCAGGGCCAGCGCGCGCCGGTAGTTGTCGGCTGCCGGTGCCAGGTCCGAGTCCCACGACTCCAGCATCGCCGCGCGGATGAGCGCGTGGACCTGGTCCGGCTGGCGGCGGACCGCCTCTTCGTACAACGGCCGCGCCTTCTTGAAGTCCTGGCGCGCGAACGCCTCGTCGGCCTCTCGCACGACCTCCGCCAGCGGACGATCGGCGGCCGCCGGTTCCGCCGCGCCCGCGAGGGCAGCCCCGAGCGGACCCGCGAGCAGCCCGGCGGCGAGGACCGCGGCGGCAAGGCCCCGCACGCGGACGCTCACCGGGCCTCCCGGTGGGCGGGCAGCGCCTTCTTCTTGAACCATTCGTCCGAGGGCCTCGGCGAAGCGTTCGGCGGCGTCATCGCGATGAGAGCGGCGCACAACAGGCACGCGGCCGGGAGCCGGCCCGGGTCCGGCGGTGAGGCCCCCGGACCGGTTGACAATCGCGCGGACGGCAGGACGGTCGAGGTCGCCCCTCCGCCTGTCTCGTGCCTTGAGGATCGTCGAGAACGAGATGGGCCCGCCGCTGTCCGGCGGCGGCACCTTATATCGCATGTCGGCTCGCCTTGACAAGCGCGGCCCGCCGCTGCTAAGGTCGTCTGCACTCCGCGTCGGCTGTGAGGTCCGTTGACACGATCGGCCCTCCTGTGGGCCGCATTGAACATGCACTTCGCGGCCAGCCCGGGCAGGCGGCAGCAGCTTTTGCCGCGTGACGGACGCGGAGGCGCGGAAGACTGGCCCTCCGTCCTGGAACCTTTGACGTCCGAGCTGCATCCAGGATGGGTGGAGGCGGCCCGCAACGAGCTGGAGCGGGCCCGCAGACACGGCGCCTCGGTCCTGACTCTCGAGGACGAGGGCTATCCATCTCTGCTGCGCGCCTCGTCGGATCCGCCGTTGCTCCTCTACGTCCGGGGCGAGCTGCGGCCTGAGGACGTCCTGGCGGTGTCGGTTGTCGGCTCGCGGCGCGCCACCGCGCACGGGCTGCACGTGGCACGCCGGATCGGGCGAGACCTGGCGGCGTCCGGTTTCACCGTCGTCAGCGGCCTGGCGCGGGGCATCGACGCGGCGGGCCATGCCGGTGCGCTCGAGGCCGGCGGGCGCACGCTGGCGGTCCTCGGATCCGGGCTCGATCGCATCTACCCGGTCGAGCACCGCCGGCTGGCGGAATCGATCGCCCGGAGCGGTGCGGTGCTGACGGAGTTCCCGTTCGGGGCGGCTCCGCTCAAGCGCCACTTTCCGGAGAGGAACCGTCTCATCGCCTCGCTGTCGTGGGCGACGGTTGTCGTGGAGGCGGCGCACGATTCCGGGTCGCTGATCACCGCCGATCTGGCGGCCGACGAGGGGCGGGCCGTGTTCGCGGTGCCCGGCGCCCTCGACGAGCCGAACGCCGAGGGCACCAACGGCCTGCTGCGCAAGGGCGGGGTGGTCTGCCGCGGCGCCGCCGACGTTCTCGAGGACCTGGCGCCGCAGATCGTCGAGGCGGCGGGCTCGATCGCCTCGTCACGGTCTCCGGAGCCGGCTCCGCCGGGCGGCGCGCCCGCGGGAGCGGTGACGGCGGCGGTCGCCGGCCTGAGCGCCGACGAGCGTCGCGTCCTCGAGCGGGTGCCGCAGACCCGCGGCATCGGCATCGAACGGCTCGGCGAGGCCTGCGGTCTGGAGCCCGGAGCGCTCCTGGCGACGCTTCTCGAGCTGGAGCTGCGCGGGCTGGTGCGGCAGCTGCCGGGCCGCCGCTTTCTGTCGGCGGCTTGCAAAATTGGACGCCAGCCACTATTTTCAAAAGGATAGCAGGGAGCAAAGGAGAGCCTTTGGGCAAATCGCTGGTCATCGTCGAGTCGCCGGCCAAGGCGAAAACGATCAACAAGTTCCTCGGCAGGAACTTCACCGTCAAGGCCTCGATGGGCCACGTCCGCGATCTGCCGAAGAAGAGCCTCGGGGTGGACGAGAAGCACGACTTCAAGCCGACCTACGAGATCCTCCCCGGCCGCAAGAAGGTGATCGACGAGCTGAAGAAAGCCGCCGAGACCGCGGACACGATCTATCTCGCCCCCGACCCGGACCGCGAGGGCGAGGCGATCTGCTGGCACCTCGCCGAGATCCTGAAGAAGACCAACAAGAACCTGCACCGCGTCATGTTCAACGAGATCACCAGGAGGGCGGTGCAGCAGGGGATGAACGACCCCCAGAAGATCGATTCGAACAAGGTGGACGCGCAGCAGGCGCGGCGCATCCTCGACCGGCTGGTCGGCTACAAGGTCAGCCCGCTGCTTTGGGACAAGGTCCGCCGTGGGCTGTCGGCCGGCCGCGTGCAGTCGGTGGCGCTGCGCATCGTGGTGGAGCGCGAGCGCGAGATCCTGGCGTTCAAGCCCGAGGAGTACTGGACCCTCGGCGCCCTGCTCGAGGCCAAGGAGCCGCCCCCGTTCGAGGCGCGCCTGTTCAAGATCGGCGACAGGAAGGCCGATCTCAAGACCCAGGCCGGCACCGACGCCGTGGTCGCGTCGCTCCAGAACGCCACGTTCGTCGTGCGCTCGGTCGAGTCGAAGGAAAAGAAGAAGAACCCCGTCCCGCCGTTCATCACCAGCAAGCT
>WNGG01004023.1_pt1 | contig 16527 bp, 10 predicted proteins | sample 5400661 | NCBI WGS metagenome assembly WNGG01 (sample SAMN13153372, study PRJNA577476) | soil metagenome | isolation source: 100 cm soil or saprolite under Garry oak tree replicate 1 | place: USA:California | collected 2016-06-15 | reverse complement strand
ATGTCCACCTGGAACTATTCAATCGATCTCGGCATGTATCCGCTTGGCTCGTGCACGATGAAATACAACTCGCGACTTAATGAGCGGGTCGCGCGGATTGCGGGTTTTGCTCATCTCCATCCGCTTGCTGTCAAGGAAGATGCTCAGGGCGCACTCCAGGTAATTTATGAATTGCAGGAGGCACTGGCAGAGATTACGGGCCTGCCCGGTATTTCTCTCCAGCCCGCAGCCGGTGCTCACGGTGAAATGACCGGCATCATGATAATTCGAGCCTTTATTGATGCTCGCGACGGCAAGGAAGCCTCGGGGCGCCGGCGCACGATGTTGATTCCGGATTCAGCTCACGGAACGAATCCCGCTTCAGCGCATTTATCGGGCTTTGCAGTAAAAACAATTCGTTCGACGCCTGAAGGTTTCACCGATCTCGATCACCTTCGCGAGCTTTGCGCGCATGGAGACGTCGCCGGATTGATGTTGACCAATCCCAACACGCTTGGCCTTTTCGAAAAAAATATTCAGGAGATCTGCCGCATTGTGCACCAGGCCGGCGGACTTGTTTACATGGATGGGGCGAATATGAATGCGCTGGTTGGTGTCGCGCGCCCGGGAGATATGGGCGTCGACGTCATTCATTTGAACCTGCACAAGACATTTTCGACTCCTCACGGTGGAGGGGGCCCCGGCTGCGGGCCATGTTGCTGCACAAAAGAACTTGAGCCATTTCTTCCCGTGCCTCGCATTGTGAAAGAGAATGACCGATTTCTTCTCGACTCCGACCGGCCGAAATCAATCGGACGCGTCAAGGCGTTTCATGGTAACTATGGAATGATGTTGCGCGCGCTCGCATATGTTCTCACGCATGGCCCTGATGGGCTGCGGGAAGCGACCGAGGCGGCCGTCCTGAATGCGCGCTACATTGCGCACGGACTTGTTACCGAATACGACAAACCGTTCGCAGCACCTCCGATGCACGAAGTCGTTTTCACCGACAAGCGACAGTCGCGCAAGGGCGTGCACACGCTGGACATTGCCAAACGGCTGATCGATTACGGATTTCATCCGCCGACGATTTACTTTCCATTAATTGTTCAGGGCGCCATGTTGATTGAGCCAACCGAGTCGGTCGGTCATCAGGAACTCGACCAGTTTATTGAGGCTATGCGTTCGATAGCACACGAAGCCGTCGAGGACCCCGAGCTCGTTCTAAATGCCCCACACACGACACGAATAGGCCGGCTCGATGAAGCAACTGCGGCGCGCCGACCCGTGTTGCGTTGGAAAACGCCCCAGGCCGCTTTGAGCAAAACTCCCACCGCGTCATAAGAATCAATTGATCCGCGGCGATAGCCCTTGATCCGCTAAATATAGAGCCAGTCCGCACGATATCGTGTTTCGTGTGAAAGAAAAGTTACGATCTCAGGCATTCACCTGGGCAATGCGGTTGTGCCCGGTTATTTTTGACCAAGGGCACACCAGTTGCTGAGACTTCGCGACAGGAGGTTGTATATGACTTCAGATTATTTAAAGACAAAAATCGGCGGCGTTATCTTGTCGCTGGCGGTTCTGTTCGGTATCGGCCTGGCTTCAAGCATAACTGCCCAAGCCCAGTATCCTTATCCACAGTATCCGCAGTACCCGCAGTCACAGTATCCGCAGTACCCGCAGTACCCGCAGTATCCCCAATATCCGAATGGTCAAGGTCAAGGCAGGCGCGATCGCGACCGTGACCGTGATTATCGCAACGGACGTGGTGGATACGGAAACGCTTATCGGTATGCTATGGAACAGGGCTATCGCGACGGGCTCTACACCGGCCAAAGTGATGCTCAGCGTGGCCAGAACTATAACCCGCAACGGTCGCACTACTATCGCAGTGGTAGCGATGGGTACAATGGTTCATATGGTAACGGTAACCGCGATGGGTACCGGCAGGCGTTCCGCGAGGGCTTCCTACGCGGATATGACGAAGGCTACCGGCGCTATGGGAATAATCGGCGGGGCGGAATCTTCGGTAGACGATTCCCGTTCTAAAGTCGATTGTTAGGTAATTCGAGCGTATCCCCAGACGTATTCCTTGGACAAAAATGCCGCGACTTTGGTCGCGGCATTTGTTTTTGAGCCTGGCAGGGCGCATCAAGCTTCCCAGTCTCCGGCGGGGCCGAGTTCGACGCGATCAGAAGCAAGGGCAACCGGCAGCTTCAGTAAAGCCAGCCGCTCGACGACGTTGCCACCGATGATGTGTTGCTGAATAATTTCCTGGACGTCTTCCGGGCGTACCTGAGCATACCAGACCCCATCCGGATAAATCAGTACCGCGACTCCAATCGCACAGAATCCGACTGAGGTGCATTCAGTCAGCACCACGCTGCCCTTTGGATTCTTCCCTTTCTTCTCGTTGCCGAACAATATGCCAAGCGATTTCAGTTCGCGCTCGAAAGTCTCCTTGACCTGCGGACTACGGGCTGCAGAGCAGGACTTCCCGGTGCAAACAAAAATGTGATAGCGAATAGGTGCGGAAATCACCGGCGCCAACCTGTTTAGTTCGTCAATGTCTTCAATAAATATGCTTTCCATTCCCAAAGTACCCGCAGTTATCCTAACATGAACGCCTACTGTCGATTAGTCAGGCTAAGTCCAGGCGGGATGCACTCGTTGTTTTCGGAATACGTCAACCGAGGCGGATATTCCAAATCTTTTCTGGCAACTGAATTCATTGTAAGATTATGCGAACGGGCGACCGCTTCGCCGACCGCGGGAAACATCGGGCGGTCACGCGCGCGGGCGCCTGATTTGATGTTGGCGCACAATTGGCGGACGAACAATGGCTGCACACGATGTCACCGGCCTGGTCATCCACATCTCATCCGTGAACGATCGGTCCACGGAAGTTGTGATGAGCGAACGCATTCGCATCGGCGCCTGCGAAGACTGCGACGTCAAGATCCGATTACCGCAGCAACTGATTGAAGCGACCGCGAAAGTTCCCGTTATCGAACTGGCCAGATCGAACGGATCTTATCGGGTCACGAGTCTGAATTCCGGCGTTGAAATCAGACTCAACGGCAAGCGAATCAGACCTAATGCGGCGATTGATGACGGTGACGAAGTCTGGATTGGTCCTTCCGGTCCTTCGATCCATTTTTTCCCTGTTGGATCTACGGCCGCTCTTGTTCCCGGCCGCCGCGATACGGCGCACGTGGCGCCTTTCATCGAACAAGCGGCGATGGAGTCTTCATCAACCGCGCGGCGGGACGATGCCAAGATCTTTCTCCGCGAATTCACCCGCGAATTGGTCCGTGAGATTAATCCCAGCACCAAGATCCTGGTTTTTGCGATCTTGATCGCCTCGGTCCTCGGCGCGCTTTACATCGGCATCGCCTTATCCAGCGAGATCCGGCGCCTGCGTAAGATCAATGACGATCTACGTAGCCAGGCGGCGGCAATGAACGATCAGGTTTCCAAAACTAATGAACAACTTTCAGACCTCGACCGTTCAAACAAAGACGTCATTCGAAGCCTCTCGCTCGCCGTGAAGCTCCGTAGTGATTACGGCAGTGGTGTCTGTTTGATCGCCGGTTCTTACATGTTCGTCGAAGCTGGAACCGGGCGACCGTTACGTTATCCCGAGACCCAAACGAACGAATCCGGCGAGTCTGTCCAAAGCGGAAACGATAATCCGGTGTTGACTCCGGAGGGCCGCGGTCCGATTGCGGAATATGAATTTGCGGGCACCGGGTTCTACGTCGGTGACGGCTACGTCGTCACCAACCGCCACGTCGCCCAACCCTGGCTCGCTGATGAACGCGCGCAAAGCTTGAATAGCAAAGTTAACGGCCAACCGCGGTTGAAGAAGTTCATGGCTTTCTTTCCGGACCATCCGCAGCCGGTCACTTTGAAATTCAAGCAGGCCGGCCAAAGAGAAGATGTCGCCATCTGTACGATCGATGCCAAAGAGATTCCCCCAAAGCTTCCATATCTGCCATTGGAAAAAGAAGCTGAATCGGTCGCCGTCGGAAAGCCGGTGGTCATGATGGGATATCCGAACGGCCCTGACCGCCTGCTCGCCTTGCTGGATGAAAGCGAAGCGCGCAGCATTCAAGCTCGTTACTCTTCGCCCCTTGCATCACTGGGATATCTCGCTGAAAAAAAACTGATTCAGCCGTTGACGACGCAAGGCAATATCACCGATCTCGACGTGCGGCGAATCGTTTACGATGCGCGCACCGCGGAAGGCGGATCTGGCGCTCCTTTGTTTGGCCCATCCGGGCGTGTGATCGGGGTGTGCTTTGGCATCTTTACTGAAAATGCGGCTTCGAATTTTGCGGTTCCGGTGCGTTACGCGACAACGTTGCTCGAGCGATCCGGGTGGAAGCCGCCCGAGGCGCCAGAGGCTGAGCAGGGAGCGAACACCGGTCAAGGCAATCCCAAGACGGCCACTCAACGGTGACGTCTGCCGAAGCCGCGCAGAACTGGCATGAGCATTGCTGAGAAAATTTTTGCTGCTTAGGATCAGGGCGTTCGGGCAACCGAAAGAGGGGTTTTTGTTTCTGATGGCGCAGTAGGTTTGCTCTTTTGGAGTTCGAGATTGAAGACTGGTAGCAGGGACTTTCTCAATGAAAGGCGCACGCCTTCTGAAAAAGACGCCGCCCATTCTGCTTGTGGTTCTTCTGGCCGCTCTGGGTTTTACGCCGTGCGGATATAGAATTTGTCACGCTCAATCGCTGCCTCAAATTGAGTCAAGTACACCGGACATAAAGCCTGAATCCAAACAGGACGATCCTGAAAAGCCCGTCTCGGCGACCACCGAAGGCGAAGGGGGGCGGCTGAGCCGTCAACCGACCGAATTCCGCCTCGAACACATCTCGATTAGAAATGGCGCTGAGTTAGTAACCATCTCTGCAAACGTCAAGACGCCCAACGGGAAAATGGCAAATTTTCCGCTGGTAAGCGTCGTCCGCGATACCTTAGGCGATGACGATCCTGAAAATGATCGGCTGTCTTATATATGGATGCTGACCTACGCGCAGCCGAGCTTGCGCCAGCGTCTGGCAGCGGCCATTCCTTTTCTCTACACGCGCGTGGCAAACAGATCGACCTCGTCGTCTCCACCACCGCCGCTGCTCAACATATCCACGACCCGACAGAAGGCGTGGAGCCGAATATGGTGGTTCGGGCTGCAACATCTCATACTGGATACCCATGGCTTCGCTCTCAAAGCCGCTTCTCGGACCTACAGTCGCAACTGGACTGATTACCGCACGGCCCATTTAACCCAGGCACTCGCTGTGCTTTCGATGTATGACCATCTGCGTCCGAAGACGCGTGACGAGAATGAGACGATTGCCACTCTGGAAGCGCCTCCCGAAGCTCCGAACGGTGAACAGCTGTTTAGAATGTTTCGCACCTCGGACGATTCGAGAATCGCTAAACCGCAAAACCAGACGGCGGTAATTTCAGTCGCCGACTCGCTCGAGATCCGCGCGCGCTTGTTGTTGACCAAAAGAACTTTTGGCGGCTTCACAAATCCGGACAAGTTCTCACGCTTTGCCGAGAAGCAGGGAATTAACTCGCGCGATTCTGTCGGACGCAATTGGGAGCTACTGAGACAAAGCGCCGAGGCCGCCGGGTTGTATTTTGAGCCGTTGAGGATGCCCGACGAAACCGCGACGCATGCCGTGCTTTGGATTTCGAAATCGGACCTGGCTAAACCCGCTGACGCTGGTACTAATCTTCGATTTCTTAACATCGCGAATCCCTGGACTGACGAACGCTTGCGAAACTGGCGAGGCCTGACGAAGGTTCGCTATTTCGATGCCGATGGTCGTCCGCTAAGGACCTCGGTTCCCGGCGCGCACCCGGTCGAACTGATTCCGTTAGCTGTTTATGGTTTGGACAATCCGAAAATTCCCACGTTGCTGGTTGATTTTCGCGACTCGCTAAATCCGAAGGCGCGCGAAATCTCACATCGCCTTACCAAAGATGTCGCCACCAATATTCTTTCCTGGTCGCCCGTCAACAGCGCTTATTTCCTGGGCTGCAAAGCCTTTGACTGGATCACGCATCGACGCGGCATGGACATCAACCAGCCCACCAGACTGCAAAGTTACTCGCAATTGAAATTGTTGCTGTCATTGAATTCCGAAATCGATTCTGACCTGAAATCGGAAATCGAGCGCCGTCTCGAACTGGTTTCGCACGATCCTCTGGCGAACGATCGGGCTGGAGAGATCAAGCTGGCCCAGCGGCAATACGAGGCATTGGTAAATTCCGCTAACGATCCGGATGGGCTGGCGGCAAAGATCAATCGGGATCGTCGCGCGGAAATGACCTCGTTACAACATGGCCGGGTTACCAGGTTCCTGTTTCAGCTTGGCACGGTCCTGACGTTTGGCCATTATGTTCATCGCGAGACTGCGACTCCTGAGCTCTTGTCAAGAATGGATCGAGCCCGCCGCTATGAATACCATGCGCAATTCCTGCGGGAGGTGGCTGCATCCACGCCACAGATCGAGGTGACGTCGAACCTCGAGGACGTCAAGCGGTCACTTCAATTCATCGCGGAAAATGCTTCCGAAGCCGGCGCCTCCGCCGCCAGGGCCGCCGCCTTGATTTTTCCGCGCACCGAAGACGCTGAGACTCGCCGCCTGTGTCTTGATGCCCTGTATAAAATCAGGGGACAAACAGCCAAAAATGAGTTGGTGCGCATCTTTCGGAATTCGGAAACTTCAGTGGAATGGCGAGCGATAGTTGCGGAGTATTTGAGAAAAGCAGTGACCGAAGATCAAACTCTCTCCCCCGCGCGGGCAAAGGCCTTCCTCGATCAGACCGGCGGCAAGTAAGTCAAATCCATTTTCGGCGATGAAGCGATTGAACTCATTCACTAACCGCCAGTTCCGCACTTGTCAAAGAAACATCATTGTCCTGGTCGTTCTTCTGTTATGCGCTCTATCGCTTGATGTCCAGGCGCAAACCAAACGAGTCGTCATTATCAAAGTCGACGGTCTTCCGAACGATGTGGTTGACCAGTTCGTGCATGAGCGAGATCCACAGACCGGGAAGAGTTTGTTGCCCTGGTTCGATCATATTTTCTATCAGAGCGGAACCAGGGTCGCGAATTTCTATGTGCGCGGCACAAGTCTTTCAGGTCCCTCGTGGTCACAGATCGACACCGGCCAACACGCACAAATCAAAGGGAACGCCGAGTTCGATCGCGCCACCGCTTTCGCGTACGACTATTTCGGCATCCTTCCTTATTATGCCAAGCAGGCTGTCAAGCGGAACGTCGATATGCCTGGACCCGAAGTTCTGGACTCGCTCGGCATTCGCTTGTTAATGGACGCGTACGACAACGACGAACGCTTGCCGGGTCTTCAGATTTATCAGCGGGGCGGGCGGCTTGGTACGCTGCAGCGCGCAAACGAAGAACGTTTTCTAAAACATCCCAAAGATTTGTGGGACGAAATGAATCTCGGTCTGGATTTGCACGACGTGTTTACCGAGCAGGTCGAGCGCGAGTTAATCGACGCCCTGCGCGATCCCCGCATCCGTTACCTCGATCTAATGACTGGTTCGTTTGACCATCAGGCGCACGCCAATGGAGATCGCGAATCGCGTCTTGCCGCGCTGCGAAACATCGACGGCATCCTTGGCCGTGTTTGGACGGCGATCCAGAAGAGTCAAATGGCGGACGAAACCGCATTGATACTCGTTTCTGACCACGGCATAAATAGTGACGAGCATGTCTACAGCCAGGGCTTTAACCTGGTGAAGCTGTTAGGAAGTTCGGAAGGAGGCAGCCACCATGTAGGTACCAAGCGGAGGCCATTGCTCGAATATGCAATCAAGGGTATCTACCCGTTCCCTCAACTAATTATCACAACTTCGCCACAGTCGTATTATTTGAAGAACCAGAGTCCTGATTATCCCACGGCGTTGCTGGATTTCGACGGGAATGAACGCGCCGGCCTGCACTTGCGAAATAACAACCTGAATGTTCTGCAGATCGTCCTGGAGGAATTACAGCGTAAGGACCTTTCGCCGCAACTACGCGCGGCGCTTACGAATTATTTTTTTTCGACACTCGAAATCGCCAAAGCCCGTTGGCGCGGCGAGATTGATCAACTCGACGAAGAGCTGGCGGCCTTGCGACGAGCCATTGAAAAGCAGCAGGCGGTGGTGAAATCCCAGCCGAAGAAATTCTCCGAAGCAGATCGCAAGCTTGGACGAGACGACCAGGCGCGTCGCGGCGCCACCCAGTTGAGACAATGGATTGGACTCGAAGAGAGCTACAGTGTTTACGTTCAGACGATGCGTAAACTGTTTTCTTTTCAGCGCGCGACATTTGACCCGTTGCGGCTGAGAATCGATGGCGTTATTCCCAGGAGATCAATGGGTGCGAACAATACGATTTACGATTTGCAGAATTATGTGGTTGGGCTTGCACCCTCAGGGCCGGTCCTGGCCGGCGACGGATCGCTGGACGCGGAGAAGAGCTTTCGCCGGGTCAACTATTTCGAGTTATTTCAGAAGCAGGCCGTGCGCAACAACGTGCAGGAACCAGTTTCCAATCATCCGATTGACTTTACTGCTGTGCGGATTCCGCGCGATTCAATTGTGCCGGTCCTGGACGAAGACCTGCGGCCTGATGATGATGCTGTTTGGGTCTATGGCGGCCCGGACAGGCAAGCCCTGATACTCGCGCGTGGCGAAGCCAGTGACAAACTGATGTTGCGTTACGTGCCGATCGCCAATCTGCGTCAGGACAAAGATGGCGCAATCCATTTCGAACGAAGCGACTGGAAGCCCGGACTTCCGTTGCGCATGTTTGAAGACAGTCAGCTGAGTGTGTCGGGCAATTCCCGAGTTGAATGGTTAAATGAATGGCACAGTGACGTTGAATGGCTCAGGAGCCTTCATCGGACGCAATACTCGAATGGCCTGATTGGGCTGCATGAAGAACTCACTAACTTTCCTTCCCCGGGAATTGATGAGAAAGCGCCGGGCTTAACTGCCGATGAGCGTTTGCTCGCGCGATTCCGAATGCGCCGGCGCCGGCTGGTTGAAACTGATCTTTTCATTGCCGCCAACGATCATTGGAACTTTGACGCGCGCGGATTTAATCCCGGCGGCAATCATGGTTCATTCCTGCGCATCTCGACCCATGCGACTTTGATGTTTGCCGGCGGTAAGAAGACGGGGATCGCTCGCGGCGTGGAAATCAAAGAGCCCTACGACAACCTGAGTGTGACGCCGACAATTCTGGCGCTGACGGGAAATCTTAAGATGGACAACAGTCCCAGCGACGAATTGGCAAAGCGTGGTTTTCGCAAATTTCCGGGACGAGTAATCACCGAGGTTGCCGGAAAAGATTTCGCAAGCGTTGGCAGCGCGACAAACGCCGCTAATCATTGAGCCTAAAAATTCTCGATTACTACGAAGTTGCTATTGAGTGGTGACAAAAGCTCTGATCCAAAGCGCCGTCGCCGCTTCAACCGGGGTCCCCAGCGTGGCAGCCACGCGGGATGGTCAATCTGCTGGCGCACTCCAAAAGATAGGGGATCAAAGATCGGGGGTCAGGCCTGCGCCGTTCTCTCATTAATCCCAATCCGTTTAGCGCATCTCTAATCATCTGCTAAACTTCTCCCTTCGTTTTGATCACCACCGACAAACATCTTACCCACGATGAGTTCGGCGAACAGGCTTTAGCTGACAGCCACGATTCGCAGGCTCCGGCGAAGGCGCGTGGAAATCGCACTTTGGCCTGGGTGCAAACGATCGCGTTTTTGCTGGGCGTTGGTTTGCTCGTCTACGTCATTCGCGCGGTCGGCATCCAGCCTGTCTTCGACGCTCTGGGAAACGTCGGGTTCGGCTTCTTTATTATTCTGGCGATTAATGGACTGCGACACGCGCTGCGCACAGTCGCGATGCGCGTAGCGGTGCCACCCGACCAGCGGCGTTTTAGTTTCATGCAGGCTTTCGCCGCGCGACTCGGCGGCGAGTCGATCAGTTTCCTTACTTTCGCCGGGCCTTTGCTGGGCGAAGCAACCAAGGTCGCGCTGCTCAGAAAACGAGTGCCGCTGGTCCACGGAGTTCCGGCGCTGGTGGTTGACAATCTAATCTACAACCTTTCGGTCGCGTTGATGATCTTCACCGGCGCCTGTGTGATGCTCGTCCTTTATCCGGTGCCGCCGGTCGCGCGCGCAGTGCTGTTTGGAATTGCGCTTTGCACCCTGCTGGGGATCGTATTGGCCGGCTTAGCGACGCGACGGCGCTCGACCCTTTTGACTGGAGTCATCGATCGCCTGAGCCGCCGGGGTGTCAGCCCGCGGTGGCTGCGTTCGCGGCGTCATCATATCTATCGAATTGAGCTGACGGTTTATAGCTTCTACAAACGCCGGCGCACAGCATTCCTGACAATGATCGCCTTCGATCTGATTTCGCATGCGACCAGTGTTTTGGAAGTCTACGTGACGCTGAGACTGCTCGGCTTTGCGCCGAGCGTCGCCGGATCATTCGTGATCGAATCGCTCACGAAGGTTATTAACTTTGCCTTTGGATTTGTGCCGGCGACAATTGGTGTCTATGAAACCGGAACTGAACTGATCCTGCGGAGTCTTGGGTTTGTCGCCGCGACGGGCGTGGCGCTGGCGATCGTGCGAAAAGCGGCGATCGTCTTTTGGACCTCGATCGGCCTTTTGATTATTACGTCGCGGGCCCTACCCAATGCCTGGCAACGAATGCTCGACCGCAGTCCCCGCTTAAGGAAAATCATGGATAGCCTGGTACTTTCAAACATCGCTCATCGACCGGCCCGCACCGCAGTAAGCATCGCCGGCATCGGCGTCGGCGTCCTGCTGGTGGTTTTTACCGTGGGGCTGGCCCACGGGATGTTGCGTGAGCGTGGCAAGCGCGAATCCAACATGGGCGCGGAAATTATGCTGCGCCCTTCGGGCACTATCGGTCTCACCGGCTCAGCGGCGTTTACGGTTCCAGTTTCACACGCGGCGGAAGTTGCGGGCATCGAAGGCGTCCGCTTGGCGGTTCCGATCGGACAGACCCTGGATAAGAGTGATCGGGGCTTTGGATCGCATTTGATTGACGGAATCAATTTCGACCAATACGCGCCGCTCGCGGGATTGACGATTCGTGAAGGCCGGAAGATTGTCAGCGGCAAAGAAGTCATCGTCGATGGTGTTTGGATGAGCGAACATCCAACGGTGAAGCTGGGCGACGACATCAGCGTTTACGAACAACCATTCAAGCTGGTGGGAATCTACGAGCCGCCCGGCGGCGCGCGCCTGAAGATTCCGCTGGCCACGATGCAGGAATTGCGCGGCAGCGACGGGCACTGCACTGCGATTCTTGTGTCCTGCGTCGATCCTGCCCAACAGGAACAGGTCGCGGCCCGCATCAGCGCAAAGTTTCCCCAGGATCAGATTCTGTTCACAAAAGATTTACCGGAACTCTACCTCACTGGCGTCCCCGCTCTCAACATCTTTCTAAAAGTGGTCGTCGGCGTCGCCTCGGTGATTAGTATGTTGGTAATCCTCCTGGCCATGTACACCACAGTAACGGAACGAACTCGACAGATAGGCGTGTTGAAATCACTGGGGATGTCGAAATCGAACATTGCCTGGATGATCGAGCAGGAGGCGATTATCGTAACGTTTCTCGGCGTAGTGTTAGGCGTGACGCTGACCGCCGTGGCGCGGATTGGAGTAATGCGAACAACTTCTCTGATCGTCGAGATTGAACCCAGGTGGGTGATTATTTCGCTGGTTGTCGGTTTGATTGGCGGCTCGATCGGAGCGCTCTATCCCGCATTGCGCGCGGCGCGCCAGGATCCGGTTGATGCGCTGAGTTACGAGTGACGGCGGCTTCGGACTCAGTCACCCATTACCTGGCTGCATCGTTACGCCAGATCATATCTGAGCTACCACCAATGATGGATTAGCAACCATCCTTCCAAAGGAGTCTGTTATCACGACGCGACTAATATCTTCTTCCGCGGTAATTTGTATCCTCCTGGTTTGCAGCTTCCAGGCGTTTGCGCAAACGTCCGATCGCCGGCCGGCGAATCCCACACTGCAAGCCCAGGAACAACCAACGACCCTCGCGGCCAACATGAATTCAATCGAGGCCATGACAAATGAAATCGATCTGCTGCGAAAGTCTTTGCAAACTCTCGTCGCCGCACTCGACATCATCGCGCTTAACGTGGTATTTCAGATACTCTCAACCAGGATTCGTCATAACAAGGAGCGACAATGGCTTACACGCATCAGGAATTAAAACATAAGACGCTCGCAGAGCTGCGCGAGATTGCTAAAGGCATCGAGCACGAGGCGGTTCAGGGCTACACGCAGTTGAACAAAGAACACCTGGTGGTGGCGATTTGTAAGGCGCTGAGCATAGACATATATGAGCATCATGACGTTGTCGGCATCGACAAGACCGCGATCAAGTCACGGATTAAGGCGCTCAAAGCGAAGCGCGATGCAGCGCTCGCCGCGCACGATCACGCGCAATTGAAACTGGCGCGTCGCTCGATTCATCGCCTCAAGCGACAGATTCACAAGGCGACGGTCTAGAGAAGCATCCCAGTTAAGGAACCTTGGCTCGGCTTTGCCCAAAAACTCATTGAGCAATTGAACCAAGTCAGTTAATGCTGGGAACGCGGACGTCCCCGTCCGCACAGCGTGCGGCAGCAGGCTCAGGAGTTTCAAAGGAAATGAGCCTCCAACTAAAATTCGCGCTGCGCGCTCAGTGCGGGACGTGGACGTCCGCGCTCCCAGCAACATGCCGCTCATTTCAGATGCCGAAGACTTTTTGGGCAAGCCCTTGGCTCTGTCTATTAGTTAAGGGCTGCTAATTGCCTACGCCGGCAATTTACTTATAAACCACCAAAGCCCTTCAGAGCGCCCACACCTTCCGCGCGAGGTTGCCTTCTCGCCAAAACCGTCAGCCCGGACTCGCTTCATCATCCCATCGATGCTTTGGGCCAGGACCAGTAGCGTTTCGAAGGCCTTCGGGGTGACTGAAATCGGCTTGCCCTCGCGCAGTAAAGCCGCTCAGCAGTCTCCAAACAGAACTCGCCGAACTCATAAATACTATTAATTTGCTTACTCAAAACCTCCGGGAGAAGACTTGGAGATTTTTTGGAGAAGTTTCCAAAGATTTTCTGGTTGCACTACGCCTATTGTCGTCGCCACTTCAGGCCGAACGGTGAACCCGCTGCGGGAAAGGCCGGAATGCCACCCGGATTTTAGTCTCAGGCTGGACGGCGAGCAAGCAATCTTTGGGAGCGCCGGATATTGAATGAAGAGGAAACGCACCGAAATCACGATCGAGGTTGATGAAATGATTTACGGCTTCAATCATCGCCAACCCCTAGCCAGCGCCTGGTGTTCGGCTTGTGGAGACGTGGCTCCGATGGTTACGCCCGAACAAGCGGCAGCCATCGCCCAGGTCACGGTGCGAATGATCAACCAGCGCATCGAAGCGGGACAAGTTCACTTCGTCGAGACGACCGACGGGCGGTTGTGGGTCTGCGTGAATTCGCTGTCAGAACCGAGAGCGGTAGCGACCGGATCATAAGCGCAAGTTGAATGGCCGATCCCATCGCTACCGCTACCGCCTTTGATACAGGAGTTCACATGAGTAATTTGGAGGTTTGAAATCCAATGACTAACAAACAATTCCGACGTACTCGTTTGGTTCTGATTGTTTCTCTACTTTGCTGCGCATCGGCCTTCGGCCAAACAAATGTTAGTCCAACTGGGCAAACGACTTCGGCCACAATCACTGCCGTGGCTGCGGCTGATCGCGTGCGCATCACCGCGCCTGCGTCAATCCTGCAGATGCGCGTCGAGATTTATGACCCCAGCGGAGCAAAAGTCTGGGACAGCGAGATTCGCGGCAATGTCTTTGACTGGCGCCTGCAGGACGGTCAGGTGCAGCGTCTGACTGTGGGCGACTATATTTGCCTGGTCACGGTCAAGAACATCGCCGGCCGGATTGCGCAGAAGATAGGTGTCGTGCGGGTGGCAGAGAAAGGTGTCACCGTCGGGCCAGCTGAAATCGTCCAGTTATCTCCGCAGCAAACGCAAGCGATTGGCCCGGTGGAAGAAAACTCTTCCTGGACGATTCTGGATAACAAGGAGAATCAAACCGCTACAGTGATCGCGCACGATGGCACTGATGGTCAGATCGTCAGAGGCCGCGGCGCCTTTTCATTTCGGCTGGGGGATTTCTATTCCGGCAACGACAAAGAGCAGATGCGCCTGACTGAAGAAGGCAATCTGGGGATCGGAACTGCAAAGCCGAAAGCCAGGTTGGACGTGGCCGGAACGGTGCGCGCTGGCGAAGGATTCATGTTCTCGGACGGGAGCACTTTGAAGGTCAACGACAAGGGAGTGCTTACGCGCACCAGCGCCGATGGCACGAATACGGTCACCAGTACCACGCAGAACAGAATCGCGAAGTTTACCGACAACGCCGGCACGGTGGGCGATTCAGTGGTTCTGGACACCGGCACCGGCTTGCAATTGACCGCCGCGCCCGACGGTCTGGTGGATACCAATCTGCTTTACTTGAACTCCACTAACGGCACGACCGGAGTGCTGGCCGGCAGCACTCCCAATTACGGGGCCGCCAATGGGCCGTTCTTTGCCATGCGCGGCAACACCTACACCACGATTCCGAACCAGCGGGGCTTGTTCACGATCTCAGCAGGAAATGTCGCCAACCCGCAGGGCGATGATGGTTCGGTGAAGTTCAACACCGGCGGTGACCAATTGCGCATGGTCATCAGACCGAATGGCCGGGTCGGCATTGGCACGCCTGCTCCCGCGCAAAAGCTGCATATCGTGAGCGGAACGGCGGACTTTCAATTCGGCGCGCCTAGCGGTGCGGACGGTATCGAGATCCAATCGAATTTGGCGGGACATGCGCCGGCCATATGGCTGACTCACACGGGTACCGGAGGCAGGAAGTACAGAATCGCGAGCTTTGGAGACAATACAAACCCGGGTTCCTTCGTCATCCGCGACGAAACCAGTGGGACAGACCGGCTTACCATTGATCAAAGTGGTAAAGTTCAGATCTTTTTTTCCTCTGTAGGCACGCTTACTTTCAAGACCGCGGATTTTTTTCTCGCAGGCCTGAGTACGGAAGCATCTAACCGTCTAATAAATTTTGGCATCAATACCGGTCGAGAAGGCCCGTTTCAACCACTAGGTCCCGGTTTTTTTCTGACAGCCGACCTTCGTCCGGGCACAGCCGGCTTCCACTTTGTTGAAAAAGCAGAGACGAGCGGCGCAGAAAGCGAATTGATGACCGTCACTTCCGGCGGTAACGTCGGGATCGGCACGAACGGACCGGGAAGCAGGCTTCATGTCAATGTTCCATCCTCTACGAATCCCATCAGTGCCATGACCATTGATGTACAAAGCTTCAGCACGCCCGCCAACGCTGTCGCCAGCCACTTCTTTCGCGTCCGCGATATTGGGTCGGGATCGCCTCCAGCCTTTCTAATTCGCGGCGACGGCAGCGTCGGCATCGGTACAGACAGTCCAGGTGCGAAGCTCGAAATCGCTGGGAATGCTCTCATCTATCCGGCATCGGGGGCAGGGCAGCTTCGGATTCGCAACCGCACCAGCAGCGATTACTCTCAAGTTCTGTTTCTGGATGATTCTAACAACTATCGCGGGTACATCGGCTATGTCGGGGCTAATTATGGGGACGCTGCGCGTAATGACACCGTCGAGTTCGGAACAAACTCCAAGGATATAACGTTCCGGCCTAACGAAGCTGAGGTCATTCGATTAACGACCTCGGGCAGAGTCGGCATCGGCACTAACATGCCGGATCAGGTTTTGAGCCTGGGAACCGGTACCGCGTCCAAGCCTGGCGGCGGCTCCTGGGCTATCTTTTCCGATGAGCGTCTAAAAAACATCAGAGGCCGGTTCACGCCGGGACTCAAGGCCGTAATGCAGTTGCAGCCGCTGCGCTACGAATACAAACGCGACAACGCGCTGGCTATTAAGTCTGAAGGTGAGCACATCGGCTTCAGCGCGCAAGCGGTGCAGAAGATCATTCCCGAAGCTGTCATCAAGAACGATAAGGGTTACCTGCTCATCAATAACGACCCGATCATCTGGACGATGCTGAACGCCGTCAAGGAACAGCAAGCACAGATCATTGAGCAGCAGGAGCTGATCAGAAAACAGCAGGATGCCCTCAAGCAACAACAAAGCCAGATCGAATTATTGAAAAAGTTAATCTGTTCCGATCATCCGGGTGCAGATGTTTGTCAGGTGCCATAGACACGCAGTTTAGAGGAGTTTAAGGCTTATTCTTTTTCTGCGAAAATTGTCTGGCTTTTCGCGCTAATTGTGCGCCCGCACTTGTTGTCCTCATCTCGTCACGAGTATGATGTAATCCTCCCCCTTCTCTCTCAGCCCCGACTTCGCCCCAGGACGAAATTTGCAAATTTGGAGGCATGAGATGACACGCAATATTGCACAC
>WNGG01010331.1_pt1 | contig 16533 bp, 9 predicted proteins | sample 5400661 | NCBI WGS metagenome assembly WNGG01 (sample SAMN13153372, study PRJNA577476) | soil metagenome | isolation source: 100 cm soil or saprolite under Garry oak tree replicate 1 | place: USA:California | collected 2016-06-15 | reverse complement strand
CACCCATCGTGAGATGAGCTGCGGCGCAATGGTTCCAAAAAACCCTGCATGCGTAGCCGGCCTGTTGCTTAGAAGAAAGGCGGCGCTTTCCTGCGTGAGGGAATATCTCTCCTGCCTGTCTTTCTTCAGAAGATCCAGACCAACAAGCGCGTTCATTAGAATCCGCAGAGCGCGCACCGATGCCCCGGTCTCTTCCGCAATCTGCTCTGATGTTTTTGCGCGGTTTTGCAATGAATCGAAAACCTTGTTGTTCACACCCGCGCTAATGATCAACGGCGGCGCGTAAGCAAAACCAATTTCCATCAGACGTTCCGGTGTGACCTTTTTCTTCGAGCGAGTTTTTTTTGGCATATTTGTGTAGGATTTGTTGGATCCTAAGATCGACAGGTAGCAAGCGCGCGAGCGCTGGCAAATTCACTTTATTGTGTCGAACCGGCCACAACACGAAGCGATGTAGCCGAAGCTGTCGGCTTATCCTACAGTCCCACAGATGGGAGAAAATTGGAAAACGCGCGAGCAAATGGAAATGGGAGAGCGCGCAATGCTGGCGCCGTTTGCTCAGAAATCTGCTGACTCGCGCGGCCGGAAATATCCGGAACCAAGTCATACCTATCGAACAGAATTCCAGCGCGACCGCGCGCGGATCATTCATTCGCGCGCGTTTCGCCGGATGGAATACAAGACGCAGGTCTTTTTGAATGGCACAGGTGACCATTTGCGCACTCGGTTGACGCACTCCATCGAAGTCGCGTCCATCAGCCGCACGATTGCTCGCGCATTAGGCTTGAATGAAGATCTCGCGGAAGCCATCGCTCTCGCGCACGATCTCGGCCATTCGCCCTTTGGGCATTCTGGCGAGGAAATGTTGGCCGAATGTATGCGCGATCACGGCGGGTTCGATCATAACCGCCAGAGTTTGCGCGTGGTCGAGCTCTTGGAAACTCCGTATCCGAATTTTCCGGGTCTGAATCTGACGTTCGAAGTGCGGGAGGGTTTGCGGAAACACGAGGTTTTCCATGAGTTTCCAGCGCCAGGAGGAGAAAAATATCACTGCTCGTCGTTGGAGGCGCAGGTGGCGGACCTTGCCGATGAGATTACGTACTATAGCCACGACCTCGATGATGCACTCGATTTTGAAATCTTGAGCGCGGTGCAACTGAAAGAAAACGAGATCTGGCGGCGGAGCCATCACGGAGTGCTCACCCGTTACGGAAGCGCGCGAGGGGCTGAGCTGCACAAGCTCATCATTCGCGACATCATCGACAATGAAGTCAACGATTTGGTTACGGCCAGCGCGAAAGCGATCGCCGAGTCCGGGGTGCAAACCGCAGACGACGTCCGCCGGCAGCGCGCTCCGCTTATACGTTACAGCGATGAATTGGCTGGAGCCAATCGTGCACTGCGGAAATTCTTGTACCAGAATGTGTATTATCATCCGCGCGTAGCCGAAGTGAATCGGCGGGCCTGCGAGATGCTGCGATGCGTTTTCGAGGCATACCTTATCGATCCGGACAGGCTCGGCGATGGTGCGACGAGACGGATCGAGAACCAGGGATTGCATCGCACCGTCTGCGATTACGTCGCAGGAATGACCGACCGCTATCTGATGGAAGAATACGAGAGAATTGCAGCGTAGTGGAACGGCGCGCGCTGATCGCGAATCCAAAGCGCCGGCGCACTCCAAAACGCAAGCGACGAAGCTGCATGTGCAATCACCGTCACGTTTTGGACTGCGGCGCTGCTGCGCCGCTTTTACTCGCTGGAACCTACTAAGGCTGCCGGTCGCCTTGAGCGTAAACAGTTCATTGTGCAGATACGCGCTATAGGCGTGCGGTGTCTGCTACGCAGCCGCGTTGCCGATTTCGTCGCGCAAATATCTGATCAGGAAACGAAGCCGCTGATTGAGAGATCGTTCTTCGAGGACGCGTTGTCGCCGCAACGGATCGTTGACAAATGTCGAGGCCATAAGGTCGGCCAGCATTTCCAAGTCGCGCAATTCGGCAAGATATCGACCTACTTTGCCCGGGAGCCGGCGGCCGTCCTGCTTGAGGCTGCTGTAAAGCTCAAGCACTTTTGCCCCAAGCGCTTCTGTCTCGACCGTCGTCGCATCGCGCGATTCGACAATGTCGATCCTGGCGATCGGAAATGGTGCTTCCTGCTCGAAACCTGCGAAGCGCACACGTTGCAAACCTTGCAGGATCAAATTCGATGTGCCGTCATCGCGCCCGACGCATGCCCGAATTAATCCGGCGGTAGCAACATGAAAGAAATCCTCCGGCGCGTGCCACTCGGGACAACTCGGCTTGATGAGGGTCACACAAAAAATGCGATGCTGCTGAAGAGCGTGTTGGAGCATCTGCCGATAACGCGGCTCGAAAATGTAGAGCGGCACTAATGCGTGCGGAAAAAGTACCGCGCCAGGCAGCGGCATTACTGGTAGTTGTTTGGGCAGAATTATGCGTGAAGACATGGAGCTGCTCCGTAAAAGATTATTCGCGCTGTATCAATATAATGACGAATGCCCAATGACGAAGGAATGTCGAATGACGAAACCGGGAATGGCGCATTGGTCATTTGTCATGAACCCATCATTTTTCCGACTCCCAGCCTGCGAAGTTGTTCAAGCGAGAGCTGGCCTTCGATGTTCGTGCGTGTGCTGATCGACGCATAAACAAAGGCCGACCCAGCACGCGCCAGGAGGACGCGCGAAATCGCGCCAAGTTTGCCGATGCCCATGGCGCTGACGGGAATGTCGATATTTTTGTTTGTGATGAAGCTCAACAGACGCGCAAGTTGAACCGGAGTGTCAGTGCGCGTCGCAACCTTAAAAATATTCGCGCCATGCTTCTTGGCGGCTCGTGCTTTCGCCAACAAAATCCGCATAAGGCAAACATCGAGTCAGCAGATCGCGCCGTTCGCGCAGTGACAATTTGTTCGAGCCTCCCTCGTGTGGATGTCGCGCCGTGACGATGAGAGGTGCACGCAACCTCGGCAATTTATTTTCCCATTTTCGTACATCGCACGCCAGAGAATCCAGCCGCACCTCGAATACACCGGGCCACCTACGCATTCGCATGGCGCAATTCAGATCCGCGCGCGATGCGATCACGCCGACGAGACGCGAGCGCGAAAATCGCGTAGCCCGACTACGAGCGCTCATTGTTACGACGCATGCCGAAGCATTCTCTCGACATATTTGGCGAGAATGTCGAACTCGAGATTCACTAAATCATCTGCCTCCGCACCGTCGAGGTTGGTGTGCTCTTTGGTATAGGGGATAATCCAGGCGACGAAACTCCCCGGAAGAACTTCAGCGACCGTAAGGCTGATTCCGTTCACCGCAATCGACCCTTTTGGAGCGACATAACTGGCGAACTCAGCTGGAAGCGATATTTCCAATCGAAAATCCACATCCTTCTTGTCGAAGGCGAGGATCGGCGACGCGCAATCGATGTGGCCTTGCACGAAATGTCCGCCGAGGCGGCCATCGGCGCGCAAAGGGCGCTCCAGATTTACCTGATCGTTCCTGCGCAATTTTTTCAGATTCGTGCGAGCGATCGTTTCTTCTAGAAGATCGAACGTCAGATCATTGCCCCGGCGCGAAGCTAACGTTAGACAACAGCCGTTGACGGCTATGCTATCGCCGCTCCTTGTTTGTTTCGCGATCTGCGGCGCGGCGATCTGTAATCGGCTGCTGCGATTGTCTGCGCGCACGGCGGCAACTCTGCCGACTTCTTCGATCAGACCGGTGAACATGATGGTGAGAGCTAATTGCTAATTGCTGATAGCCAGCAAGTCGTTCACACTGGCGTCATGTTCAAATTCGAAAAATTAGATGTGTGGCAAAAGGCCACCGATTTTGCGAATGTTGTTTACTCAAAAACAAAATCGTTTCCATCTGACGAGCACTTTGGGCTGACGAATCAGATGCGGCGCGCAGCCGTTTCTGTTTCGTCGAACATCGCCGAAGGCAGCTCACGGATTTCGCACGGACGCATTGAATCTACCCAGCTCATGCAGACTCGACGACGGAAGAGTTGTTATGCCTAGATTGTGCGATGATGAGGCCGGCTAGGACTTGGGGCGGCGCGAAAATGCACACTAAATCGAGAACGATCTTGCATCCAAACCCACAAATCAGCCCGGCACAAGCTCCGCGCCCAAGGCCGGGTGTCGCGATTTTTTGTGCGGTGCTGTTTTTATCCGGGACCGGTGCGCTCATATTCGAGACCTTGTGGTTGCGATTGAGCGGCCTGGCATTCGGCAACTCAGTTTGGGCTGCGGCGCTGATTCTCTCCAGTTTCATGACAGGCCTGGCCTTAGGGAACGCGCTGGCCGCGTCCTCGAAAATTCGCCGGTGGCGGCCGCTTCATCTTTACGCCGTTCTCGAAATGCTCGTCGCGTTTTTCGGGTGCGCGATTGTCTTTGTCCTGCCAGCGCTTGGCGACTGGTTGCGACCCCTCTGGCAAACACTCTGGAATTATCAGCCAGCTCTGCTTGGACTGCGGTTCATCGTGTCTTTCCTGATCCTGCTCGTGCCTACGACAGTAATGGGTTTGACCTTGCCGGTGATAATCGAGGATCCAGGATTGAGCCAAACGAATTTTGGGCGCGCGATCGGTTTTCTGTACGGCGCGAATACGTTGGGCGCGGTGGCGGGTGCGTTGCTTGGCGAAGCGTACCTGATTGGAGCATTTGGACTTCGCGGCACGAGTCTGGCAGCGGGCGCATCCGTCTGTGCTGCCGCGGTCGTCGCGGTGCTGGTGGCGAGATTTGGAATGCGGCGATCCCGCGACTGCGGGACTGCTTTCAAAGGCGCCGACATGTCCGCGCACTCCAAACTCCCCTTGCGCTTCGATGCACGCTATCGGCCGCCGTTTACTCTGCTCGTCGTCAGCTTTGGGACAGGCTGCGTTCTGCTTGCACTTGAAGTGATTTGGTTCCGGTTCCTGCGGCTGTATGTGGTGTCTTCGACGACCGCATTCGCAGTCATGCTCGCGGTCGTGCTCGCAGGGATCGGCTTCGGTGGCATTGTGGCTGGGGCAATTCATCGCCGCTCCAGTCGCCTTCATTACCTGCTTCCCGTTCTGTTGCTGCTGTCAGCAGTCTTAGTGCTCGTGTCATATCTTTTGTTTCCTGGCGAATTGATTCCAGCGCCGACGGGCGTGTTTGATCTCAGATGGTGGCAGATTGCGCTGGTGGGTGTCGTGCTAATGTTTCCTGCCGCGTTGCTCTCGGGGATGCTCTTCCCATCGATTGTGGCTGAGGTTCAGGCGCGCGTGAGCGATCGCATGAACAGTACAGGAATCACAACGCTGTGTAATACTGCTGGAGCAGCTATCGGCCCGCTTCTCGCCAGTTTCGTCCTGCTGCCCGGAATCGGTTTTCAATCGAGCATCATCATTTGTGCTGCTGCCTACGCGTTGCTGAGCATTCTCGTAACTGAACGCGACTTGTTGAGGTTCGTCCGAAAGCTCGCGCCAGCTTCTTTAGCCGTCGTCGGCTTGTGGGCAGCAATCGTTCTTATTCTAATATTTTTTCCATATCGGCGCTCTGAAGCGCATTTCGAACACGCGAGTCGGGTTTATGAAGGCGACAACCAGGGAGAAGTTGTGGCGCGGGTTGTAAAACGAATGGAGGGAACGGCCGACACTTGGCAATTGCTACGGCGCGACCTTGTTGGTGAGCCGTACTATTACCGCCTCATCGCGAACGCCTTTTCTATGTCGGCCACAACGCCGCGGGCTCAACGCTATATGCGGTTGTTTGCTTATCTGCCACTGGCGTTTCGCCCTGGGTCAAACGACGTACTGCTGCTTTGCTATGGATGCGGAGTAACAGATTCTTATTCGACAATCGATTATCACAATCCGCTTCGTGATCCGCGGGTGCACACAGTCATCCAGGACGGCCGGTTCTTTCTCCAGGCTAGCCCGCGACAGTACGACATAATTTCGGGTGAACCCCCTCCGCCAAAGGTGGCCGGCTCAGTTAATCTCTATACTCAAGAATTCTTCAAGCTGATGGAAAGTCGCCTGAAGGAAGGCGGAATCGCGACTTTTTGGCTGCCGATTAATCAGTTGAAGGTGGAAGAAGCAAAGGCCATCCTGCACGCGTTCCACAACGCGTTCTCCAACGCCTCAGTCTGGGCTAGCGCTGATCAAGAGTGGATCATGATGGGCGTGAAAGGGCCGGGGCGAAAAGTGAGCGAAGAGGAACTTCGGCAGCTCTGGAGCCACCCGGATTCGGGCGCGGATTTGCGGCGTGTCGGTATTGAGGTCCCGCAACAACTGGGCGCACTGTTTTTAATGGATGGTGAGGAGATCGACCAGATCACAAATGACGTCGCGCCGCTTACCGACAATTATCCGAAGCGATTAACGGACGCGGGCTGGGACGATTGGGAGCAACAAGCTGGCGGAGCTGGATCTTTACCTGCGCGATTCACGTTTGCGAATACCTGTCCTGGAAGTCCTCGGGAGCGACGGGTTTCGGGTGTCGATTGCCGAGAGACTTGCCAGGGGCTCCGAGACCCCTCCGTTGGAGATCATGCACGATTTGATTGCGGGAGCGCTGGCGCAGCGGGACATTTCCGGGGCAATTCGCGTTTTGGAAAATCTGCGCGCTCGTGGCGCTTTTGTTCTGAACGACACGCTTCTGCTCACCTATCTTTACTGTCTAAACGGCAACGTGGACAAAGCCGAAGCGCTGGCGGCGAACAATGCCCGATCAATTGAGAAAGACTCGTTTGTTAATTGGCTGTGGGAGAAATTGGAAACGGATTTTGGATTTCACCCTCCCAATTAGCCACCAGTGAGAGCTGACTTGCGAAGCTGATCACTAAGAACGCTTGTCGATTTTCCATTCAGTCTGTCTTGCAGCCATCGCATTGCCGCTCGGCATTAGTACCGGTTCTTCGGCCGGCTCTTCGTGAACCGTTCAGATCGCTGCAAATCGACCGCGCCAGGAACATCGCGCGTTTGTGGCCCGCAAAAAAAATGAAAAAAAAGCTTGTCAGGCCTTTTCTGCTCCAATAAACCGGGAACCGCGAGGACAAATAGGCCTAATCCGCCGTTCAAAAAAACTTTGAAAAAAGTGAAAAAAAAGCTTGTCAGCGCGTTAGAAATTTAATAAGCCTGCCGAAACCTAACCAAACCAATGGAGAAACTAATGACACAAAACGCACTAAAAACGTTTAGATTCGTTCGTCTCGCCTTAATGGCGAGCGTCGGATTTCCCTTCATTCTGGCGTCCAACGCATTCGCGCAATTGCCGGCTCCGGCCGTGCAAACCGCGCCGGGTGCGGGAGCACCCTCAGCTGAGGTCGAGCGCGTCATTGTGACCGGTTCGAACATTCCCACGGCGGAAGAGACCGGTCCGAACCCCGTGGACACGTATCGGCCACAGGACATTGAGAAACTGGGCATCCGCAATGCCACTGACCTGACCACTTTTATACCGCAGGAGGCGGGCGGAACGATTAACCAGAACATTGCCAACGGCGGTGATGGCACGACGCAAATTAACCTGCGCGGCCTGTTGCCAAAGGAGACTCTGATTCTGATCGACGGAAAGCGCTTCGCTTCAAGTGCATTGTTCGGCGGCTACAATATCGATCTGATTCCCTTCTCGATGATCGATCACCTCGACATTCTGAAGGACGGTGCCTCGGCGGTTTACGGATCGGATGCAGTGGCCGGCGTGGTGAACTTCTTCTTAATCCACAAATTCCGTGGTTTGGAACTTGGCGGCAGCTATGGGAATACGAACTTGGGAGCTTCGAACGAGTCGGGCGAGTGGGAGGCATGGATCAAAGCAGGCACTGGCGACGATAAAACCGACATCGTAGTCATTGCCGACTTCTACGAGCGTCTCAACGGGGTTTTTAGCCGGGACCGCGACATTTCTGCGAATGCCTTCTTCATTCCCTTCGGAGGTTTCGATGTCCGCAGCGGCAATTTCCCTGGCCGCGTGGGAAGCTTTCGCCTGAACCCCAGCATGTTCTTTGGCCCGGGCGGTCTTCCGGTACCAGGCGTGAACACGCCCCTTCCCCACTCGGCGCCGAATGCTAACACTTCTCCGTTTTATAAGAACCCGTTTGTCATTAATCCGAATGCGTATCCCGGCGCACCGGGTATAAACAACCCGAGGGTATTCTTTCCCCAGTTTGGCACTGATTACAAAGGCGGTGGGAATTACTTCTTCTTTAACTTTGCCGCTTTCACACCGGCCCTGCCGCCGGCAGACCGGCAGAACTTCTATGGCTCGTTTACGCGCGATTTGTGCGACAAATACCTGACGGTGTTTACGGATTTCAAAGTCTCGCGGTCCTTCTTTGATTCCTCTCTGGCAGCTGTGCCGTTTACGCCCGATCCATTCAAGAGGGCCGGCTCGACCGTCGGATTCAGTCCTTCCGGAATCAGCGTGCCAATCATCAATGCGTGGAACCCGTTCACCGTGGCAAATGCGACGATTCCAAATTTCTTTCCTGACGGGTCTGGTCTCCCTGTGACTACAGGTGTTCGGTTCCGAGGCATCAATGACACCGGCCCACGGCACGAAAAGTTCACCTATAATGATTACATTTTTGATATCGGCCTTAGAGGTGAGATGGGATGGATTGCCGACTTTTTCAAGACTTGGAGTTGGGAGACTGGTTTCCGGTGGTCGCGTAATGAAGGCCAGGAGCTGTCGGTTGGAGAAGTTAGCCAGCCCGGCCTGCGACAGGCGTTGTTGAGCACAGACCCGGCAACAGCGTTTGATCCGTTCCTGAATATTACTGGCCATAATACGAGAGCGGCCAGGTCCCAGGTTTATGTGAACCTGCATAACACGGCGACTTATGAATTACCTTTGTACTATGCCACGATTAACGGCGACTTGTTCAATCTTCCCGCGGGGCCGGTTGCGTTCGCGGTCGGCGGTGAATATCACGGTGAGCGGTGGGATCGCGAACCTGATTCGCTGAACATAACATTCCAGTCGATCGGTTCCACCGACCGCCAAGGCGCAAAAGTCAACCGCGATGTCTGGTCGATCTACGAAGAAATCCGAGTACCGTTCACAAGCCCGACATGGAACTTCCCCGGCTTCTACAGCTTCGAGGTTGACTTTGCCGAGCGCGAGGAATGGTTCAGCCAGAACACTCAAACAGTTCTGGTACCGTTTATCGCGCACACGAGCACCAGGTATAACGCGCAGAGGCCGAAGGTATCCGTGCGCTGGCAGCCGCTGGATCCGAAATACATTGGCGGAGTGACATTGCGCGGAAGTTATACCGAAGCCTTTCACGCGCCAACGGTGCTAGAGCTTAATCCCGCAGGCTCGCAGAGCTTTCCTATCGTTTTTGATCCGTTTACTGTCACCAATCCTGCAGGGTTCAAGACTGAGCCACAGGTTGAGGAGCGGATTTCCGGAAACCCGCTCCTGCATCCGGAAGTCGCTTACGAGTGGACTTACGGGATTGTTTACAGCCCGAAATGGGTCAAGGGCCTGACACTGAGCGCGGATTGGTGGCACATTGACATGCGCGACATCGTATCAAGTCTCGGCGCCCAGTTCCTTATCGAGCAAAATAATCCCGCTCTTGTGCTGCGCGGTCCGCCGCCGCCCGGGGGTGTGTGGGGTCCAGTCAATCTGGTGATCGATAATAGCCAGAACCTTGCTGGCGCAGTTTTCGAGGGTCTTGACTACGAAGCGATCTATATTATGGATTCCACGATATTCGGCCACGGAGATTGGGGAAGGATAACAACAACCGTCAACGGCACCTGGCTCTCCCGAGCTGAGTTACAACCGGACCCCTTTACCAAACGGTTTGGTATTAACGGCGAGTTCGTTCCATCGTCATTCTCTCTGACCAGCTCGCTGCCATGGCATCGGGCTAACTTCAGCATCTTCTATGACGGGCCGGCTGACACATGGCTGGGCGGTCTCGACGTCGGTGCGGTCGTTCACTGGATCGGGCAGTATGAGGACGACAATCTTAGTTTGACTGGAGCGACCAAGTTTCAGCAGCCGAGAAGCGGTCCTTTGGACTTCCGCGCCCGCAAAGTCTCGGCTTGGACTACTCTCGACTTGATCCTGAATTACACGTTTAACCTGCCGCCGCCTGCACCGGCGGAAGTGCCCGGGTTTGCCAAGGACGGTGGCAAAAACGTGAGGAGCGGCAAAGACGGCAAAGAGAAGAACGTCGTCCCAGTCTCGACGGCTGAGTACGGCTGCAGCAACTGGAGATGGTGGCTTAACAACGCCACAGTCACCCTTGGTATGCAAAACGTCCTCGATGAGGACCCACCATTTGTGGCCGGCAGCTTTGAGAATGGCTACGATGAGTCTCTAACCACCATTAAAGGGCGATTCTGGTACGTGGGCTTGAAGAAGCGGTTCTAAAGCTAGAAACGGGACTATTCACAGCGGCCGGGCTCTTACACAGAGCCCGGCCGTTTGCTTTTTGTGCCGGTCTCGCTCGGACCGTTAAAATCTCCGTTTGTATATCAAGATATAGGTCTTCAGATTCTCGATCGGCTGTGGAACATACCCAAAGAAGTAATCGGTTTCCGTGGGCGTCATCGTCACAAGACCGTCCAAAACATAATTTTGTGCCGGGTATTCATTTGCCCAGTTAAAGATCAGCCGATCAGATTGCGGCCGCTGCGCCCAGGCATACTTCGTTACCATACATATGAGGTACTTGGGACGGGCGCGTTCGACCTCCTCAATCATCTCCTCCTGCATTTGGCGCGCATATTTCTGGGGTTCCATCAAACCATACATGTAAATGTAACCGGTCGCGGAGTGCCGGTTTGAATAAAAATAAATCTCCGGCTCTGATCCCAATACCGCGATCGTGTCATTGGGCTCTGTATGTTCGCGCACGTATTCTGCAGTTCTAAGGCTTTCAGGGAACGGATGTTCCGGGTACGTCCACCGGCAAGCTTGGACCGGCGAAAAGGCAAAAAAGCACTTTCTGTCTCGAAAAATTGGCATGCTAAGCGCCACGCCCAGCAAAAACAGCGGGAGCAATCGGAACGCGCTCGCATGGCGCGCCGCAAAGTCGGACAGCGTGGTAGCGGCAATGCCGATAAACAGCGAAATTGCTGGAAGAACCATGATGAAATAGTGACTTCGAAAATAAAATCCCGCAGAAGCAGCCAGTGCCGAGAACGCCAGCAGCTCAAGCGAAAAGACTGCGCTGGCGCGGTTTTGCCTCGAGCAAAGGCCAGTAACGACGCCAATTCCAGCCAGTGTCCATAGCGGCCACGCAGCTCCCATGACTAGTGTGATGGTCGTACTGAAAAGCCGCGGAGCCTCCGTCAGGGGTACAAGGCCGGCATATTGGCGCGCGTAGTCGATCGTCCAAAACCAGAATTTGCCGAACACACCCGCGTACCAGAGGAGAAGACAAGTGAACGCGAACGGAAAAATTGCACCAGCCCCGAAGGTCAAGCCGCGAAGCAGAATCCTTCGCACATCAAGTCGGCGCTGAACATCCTTCGAGACGAGATAGGTTGCTCCGAACAGAACAAACGAAATCGCAGGCTGCTTCATCAGCAGTCCAATGCCAAAGAGAAAGCCGCTTGCGAAAAGTGTTCGACGTGATCGTCGATCTCCCTCCTTGAGTAAAAGCAACGCTCCGCCGAGAACTGGCAACACTACAAAGTGCGTCGCGTGCCCGGCAAGACCCAGCACGAATGGGCTGACCGAAAGAACTGCGTAGCTGGCGGCAGCAGCAATTCCTGCCGTCGAGTTTATCAGCCGTCGGCCTAGGAAAAAGATCAGGACGATTGTAGCCGCGTTGATTAAAAGGAGACCCAAATGAATCCCGCTGATTGTCTGTCCGAAGATCGCCATGATTCCTGCATAAGCGGCGTAGGTTCCGGGGAACTTCATGTTGTACGCTAGCTTGTAAGGCGGGACGCCTTGCAACATCAGCTGCCCGGCGTAAGCGTACTCGCCTTCGTCGCGCTCCAGCGGCATTCCCATAAGTCGAACCCGAATTGCAATGACGAGGCTAAAAACGACGACGGCTAGTCCCCACCATGCAAAACGCAGGAGTTTGCTGTTTATGCCCATCTTATTCGTCACGGAAGCTGCTAATTCCGCTCAGAAGCGGTGAATTGCAACCGAGCGAGAATTCCGCCGATTTTGGCTATCACTTCTGCGTTACCTGTTGGCAAGGTCAACCTTCTACTCGCTTGAATCGCGCAACGGAAGATTCCTTCGGTAACGATTAATGTTCGATTCGAGTGTGCGCGCCAACGCGTAGTTTCCCTGGTTGATTGCCAACTGCGAGCCGCGTTGCGCTGTTTCAGTTGCCTTGTCAAACTGACCATCTTCCGCATAACCCGCAGCCAACAGTTGATAGATTCGGGGATCTTTCTCGCCGGAGAGTTGCAGGGCACGCTCGCCGAACGCAACTGCTTTTGCTCCGCTGCGAATCGCGTCGTCGGGAAATGTGGCGAATACCCATACGAGATTGCAATAGGCTTTTAGATTGTCCGGCTGTAGCTCCAGCGCCTTTTGCCACTCGTTGATTGCGCGATCGATTCGGCCTTGTTGCGACCACGCAATACCGAGGTCGTTGTGTGCCTCCACATTCGCGGGATTTACTTCCAATTCTTTTTGTAAATGAGCAACTGCCTCATCGACCTGGCCTTGCTGCAACAGGATCATAGCGATGTTGTGATGAACCTTGGCTAGATGCGGTTCCAGCTCCATGGCTTTCTCGAAATGGACCAGGGCAGCGTTGAGATCTCCCTTCTGCTCGAGTGCAGTGCCAAGGTTGTTGTGCGCTTCAACGAAATTTGGCTGGATTGTTAATTCCTTCTGGAACTCAGCAATCGCCTCGTCCAAGTGCGCATTGTTCAAAAGTAATGTGCCGAGATTGTAATGTAATCGCGGGCGAACCTGATGCGTCTCGAGGATTTTCCGAAAGTGCACCATCGCCTCCTCATTCCGTCCACTTGCTGAAAGTGCTACGGCCAGACGGCTGTGTGCGTCGGCGCTATCAGGTCGAATCTCCAGCGCCTTGCGTGCGTGAAAAATTGCGTCGTCCAAGCGATTTTCGCGGAGTTCGAGATCGCAAAGACTGATGTGGGCTGTGTCGTTCTGTGGATTCACCGCGAGCGCGTGGGTCCAAAGAGTGCGGCCATCGTGCCAGTACTTGGTTTGTTTCCAAGCGGAGCACATCAAAATCACGACCGCGGAAGCCATTGCTGCGCTGAGAATAATGCGTCGATGGCGCCACGAACATAATGTATCGGCCAGGAACCAGGTCCCGAGAATATACAGACCAATCTGCGGCAGGTACGTGTAACGATCCGCGTGAGACTGCTCGCCGACCTGAATGATCCCGCTCACCGGCACCAGCATCCCCAAAAACCAAAACCAGCCTGTGAAAAAAAAGGGATACTTGCGTCTATACATACCAGCGGCTGCGCTGATGACGGCGAGGAATAGCGCCGCCACTGACACTTGTACTATAGAAAGGGTGTGCCTTGGGTGCGGGTAAAACACGGACAATCCAGATGGCCATACGAGTTGTCGCAGATAGACGATTGTCGCGAGTAAGGCATTACCGACTCTCTCCATTAGCGACAAATGGCCGATTGGGTCGATAAAGTGGCGTTGAGCGAGAACAGTCGCCGCACAACAAGCAAAAGAAAGAAGTAGTAGGGGAATTTTTTCCAACAAGATTGTTCGAATACTTGCGCGGGCTTGGGTTGTCCGCTGGTGCCGAAACTTGTTTGGAGCCGCCGGGGCGAATCGCTTTAGAGGCCAATAATCCAACAGTAAGAAAAGGAATGGCACGGTCACCAACATCGGCTTCGACATTAGGCCGAGCGCGAAAACCAGAAGCACAAGGAGGTACCGTCCGAGGGAGAGCGTGTGGACGTATCGAACGTAAGCAGCCAGCGTGAGCATGAAAAAGACGGCGCTCAACACGTCCTTTCTCTCTGAGATCCATGCCACCGACTCCACATGCAACGGATGAATCGCGAAAAGCGTGGCGACAAAAGCGCTTCGCCACAACCTGCCCGTCATGCTGTGCAGCACGAGAAACAGGAGGATGACAGCAATCGTGTGCAAAAGAACGTTGGTAAAATGGTGCGCGCCTGCCTTTAGACCGTGCAGTTGGCAATCCAATATGTGCGAAATGGTCGTGAGCGGATGCCAGTTCCCACCTACGGTGTGGGTAAAGGCCCAAGACACGCTCTTTGACGAAAGGCCCGCAGCGACACTTGCGTTATCGTAAACGTAATTCGGATCATCGTACGTAACGAACTGGTACGCCGTGGTCTGGCCGAAAACTAACCACGTGATCACCGCTAGAACGGCGCATATTCCGAAAATCCCCCTCCAGTTGGGAGTCGCTGCGCCCACAGAAATTTGTTTTGCCATTCCTAGACTAACTGGACCATTTGTAGCCTACAGCGTTATCTCTATCAAATCGCTTGCAGGTGTTTGCCTCCGGTGCATTAGCAAGAAATCACTTTCGTGTATGTTCGCTTTTACTAATGATCGCAGGATTGATTTTCGACGCAGTTTGAGGAAAACTTGGTTAACTTGGTTCCGCTAAAGGCATGCAGCACGTTTCTGCATTCTCAACTCCACAAACCGTTCCGGCCGCGCCTGCTGCGGCAGCCGGGCGCAAAGCTACCTTGTGGATTCTTGACAGCTGGCGCGATTTAATTCTCTACGTTTGTACGCCACTCTTGCTGGTGCCAGTCTTTATCGCAGCACAGGGAATTTGGGCTGCGGAAGACATTTACCTTTTCGTCGCTGCGTTCGGCGCAATGGGACATCACTTGCCAGGTATGATTCGCGCCTATGGCGATCGCGCCTTGTTTCAGCGTTTCCGATGGCGATTTATTTGCGCACCGATTTTCCTCGTGGTGGTTTGCGCAGCTTTTTCTCTGTGGGACTTGAAAGGCATCGTGCTGGTCGCGTTTGTCTGGGGCGTCTGGCATGGAATGATGCAAACGTATGGTTTCTGCCGCATCTACGACGCAAAGGTCGGCTCCTTTGCTGAGTTAACGCGTCGCCTCGATTTCGCTGTGTGCGGGATCTGGTTTGCAACCGCTGTCCTTCTCTCGCCTCAGCGGATGACCGATACCCTGGAAAGTTATTATGCGGCGGGAGGACCTTTCATTCCGCCAGCTCTGCTTCGGGCAGGGCAGCAGGGATTACTGGCGCTGGCAATTGCCATTGCAGGCGTATTTCTGGTGAATTTTGTCTGGATGTGGCTACAAGGGAGGCGACCAAGCCCAGTAAAGCTGGTGCTTCTTGTGACGAGCATTTCCTTCTGGTGGTACTGCAACAACATCGTCGCCAGCGTTCTCGTCGGCATCGCGTTATTCGAAGTATTCCACGATGTGCAGTACCTCTCGCTCGTCTGGATTTATAATCGCAAACGGGTCGAGAGCGATAACTCGATCGGCGGATTCATGCGGTTTGTGTTCCGGCGCAGCGGCGCCTTGGTAGGCGTTTATGTCGGCTTGGTGCTTGCCTATGGTGGGCTGAGTTTGTCCAAGTCGTATGTCGGCATCGAAGCGGTGAAGCGAATTCTCACTGGAGTGGTGACCGCCTCGGCACTGCTTCACTTTTATTATGACGGCTTCATCTGGAAAGTCCGCGAGAAATCCACGCGGCAATCTCTTGGCATCAGCGGAGGAACTGCTGATGCTTCAACCAACGGTTTTCTGCCGAGTTGGGCGTTGCACGCCGCGAAGTGGGTAGGGGTTTTTATCATACCGCTTACGGCCCTTTGGTTCACCGAGGTGCATTCAGCGCAAGGTAAGCTTCAACGCCTCGGGGCAATTGTTGCTGATCTGCCGTCCAGTGTGCGGGCGCACGTAAATTACGCGACTGCTTTGCAGGAGGCTGGACGACCCGATGAAGCGGTCAGCCACTTTACCGCAGCGCTACATTTGAATCCCGGCTCGTCAAAAGCCCATGTCAATCTGGCTTCAATATTGATTGAGCAAGGAAAACTGGACGAGGCGCAGACCCATTTTGAACAAGCGCTGCGAATTGAGCCTAACAATGCTGAGTACCACTCGGGCTTTGCTTATCTTCTGGAGAAACTCGGCCAAGACGAGCGCGCGGCGGCGGAATGTGAAGCCTCCATTCGGCTAGCGCCCAGATCTGCGCAAGCGCATTACAGCTATGGCGCATTCTTGGAAAAACACGGCAAAGTCGACGAAGCAATTGCGCACTACCGAGAGTCTCTGCGATTGGATCCGCGTTTGCTCGATACGCATATTGATCTGGGAAGTTTGCTCTTCGAGAAGGGCGATCTGGCAGAAGCAAAAAGCCATTTTCAAAACGCGTCCAACATCGACCCAAAACTCGCGCAGCCACATAACTATCTCGGTAAGGTTTTCATGGCCGAAGGCAACATGACTCAGGCGGTCATGCAATTCGAAGAGGCGTTGCGTCTCCATCCCGACTTTCCGGAGGCTGAGGAAAACCTGCGCATCGCCAAGCAGAGTGAAACCACGATCTCGCCTTCGCCCTAGGCTACAGCGG